>Ga0307377_10005362_pt1 | contig 13772 bp, 9 predicted proteins | sample TR3MG_FD_202535 | JGI IMG/M metagenome (GOLD analysis project Ga0307377, IMG submission 202535) | Soil microbial communities from Risofladan, Vaasa, Finland - TR-3 | ecosystem: Environmental > Terrestrial > Soil > Coastal area > Acid sulfate soil | place: Finland: Risofladan, Vaasa | collected... | reverse complement strand
CGCAACTCCTTTCTATTAAAGGTGTTGAGAAACCACTCGCCAAATCGGGCGAAACTGTGTGCATTGACTCACGGCGATGTTCCACCGATTTGTGCCTGACCAGTTATTGCCATAGTATGACATTTTCAAGCCCCGGCTTTCAACAATCAAGTTTTTGCTTGACTTTTGGTGGGGTCAGTATTATGCTACAAGTTGCAAACAATCAAGGGAACCCTTGATTACGTGTTCTTGTACGAGGGACGGTGGACCGGACTTTGGCTCAGCCCCGCGTGGCGAACGGCCTGCTTGGAGGGTATCTGCCGGGCGAATTTGCGAGTGGGGTGCTGAAAGAAGGTTGTGTACGCTTTCCCGCAAGCAGGCCTAGAAGGCCAAGGGAGAACTGACTAATGGAGCGTAAAGGTTTCACACTCATCGAACTGTTGGTAGTAATTGCCATAATCGGAATCTTGGCCGCCATCCTGCTTCCAGCGCTGGCCCGTGCGCGTGAATCCGCGCGGCGGGCAAGTTGCCAGAACAACCTCAAACAGTTGGGCATCGTGCTGAAGATGTACGCCAACGAATCCAAAGGCGGGAAGTACCCGGACCAGAAAATGGGCGGGGGCCATTGTCCTCGGTCCGGTTTCGACGCCATGTTTGACGGACAAGAGATTTATCCCGAATATCTATCGGACGTGAACGTTCTGTTTTGCCCCTCCGACGCGGGTGGGGCGCAGGGCGGTGAAGCCGTCGTCATGGTCGATCCCGTGACGGGCGATGTCAATGTCTGCAATATCGCGGCGCAGTCCTACCTCTATTTAGCCTGGGCTATTGACGTCGACAAAATGCTGGCCAACACCACAGACGAAAACGACCCGGCGATCAACAAGGATACTATTTTCGACTTCACGCAACCGGATGCCCTGATCGCAATCGCTTCGATCGGCGCAGGATATGATGCCTGGACCGGAAGCGGCGACGCTAGCTTCTTTGGCAAGGACCTCGAGTCCGATGGCAACGCGGTCGCCCTCCGTCTACGCGAAGGAATCGAGCGCTTCTTCATTACCGACATCAACAATCCGGCCGCCAGCTCGAAAGCGCAGTCGGAGATCTTCGTGATGTACGACGACATCAGCGCAGCCGAGATAAAGTACTTCAACCACGTGCCCGGCGGCGGGAACGTGCTCTACATGGACGGCCATGCCGCGTTCGTCAAGTACCCCGGCGAGTCACCCGTGTCGCGCTACTTCTCATGTCTCTTGGCCGAGGCTGCCAGCCAGTTCTAGGAAGGGTCTGCGGGGTTCGCGCCGAATACTTCGGCCACCAACCGCACTGTGAGGCTTGCCTTAGTACACGTATCCGGAAATACGCTACCGTATTCGGGCCAATTTTGAGTGCGGACGCTCTTAGCGCGGCTTGCTGCCGCTTTTTCGGCAGGAACGCCTTCCCTGATAGGGGCAACGTGGTTTGCAAGGAACGCCTTGCGTTATAAAAAGCGGTGGCAAGCCCCCGCACTCCATACGTCACCGCATTTATGAACAGGAGTACTTAGGGCAAGGCAGATCGCAAGGCCGGCGGCTGCAGTTTCTGCAGCGGCCGGCGGATTCGCTTTCGCTCATCGAGCGAACCGACCAGATGGAAGCGGAAATCATCAAAGCCGCACTCGACCGGTTTCACTGGAATAAAAGCAAGACGGCCGACCACCTCGGCCTCAAACGGACCACGCTGCAGTACAAGATAAAGAAATACGGGCTGGAATGAGGATGGTAGACTTTGGCGTCCCTTGCGTCTTTGGCGTCTCTAGCGTTAACGAGGGTAATTGAGCATTGACAGGGTTAGGTTGGGGTGCTATCGTTCCTGTCAGAAAAAGGGGAAGTCGTTGAGGAATGAGGGGAGGGTGCGGTTGTGCGCGGGCGGAAGGGGTTCACGCTGATAGAACTGCTGGTGGTGATCGCCATCATCGGTCTTCTAGCGGCGATCCTGTTGCCGGCGCTGGCTCGTGCGCGGGAAGCGGCGCGCCGTTCGAGTTGCGCCAATAACCTCAGGCAGTGGGGCGCGCTTTTCAAGATGTACGCGAACGAGTCGCGTGGCAGTATGTTTCCGGGATCGCAGAACACGCTGTTTATTGATGCGGGGAAAGGCAATCCGTACTGGTATGTATGCGGCGTGGACAGCCGTGGGATGTATCCGGAGTATTTGTCGGACCCGGGGATTGTGGTGTGCCCTTCGGACCCGCGGATCCGCGTGCCTTTAGCCTGGGGCATGAAGGCGCCGGAAAACCTGATAGGAGGCGGCAATTTTCGCAAGGAGATTGCGGCAGTCGCGGCGAACGTGGGCGCCAGCAAGAACCACCGGTACTGCCTGGAGGTCAAGTTGGGTCATCCGGTGTCGTACACGTACTGCCCGTACGCGGTGAAGAGCGCCAGCCAGTTGGTGGATGCGCTGATGCTTCACGCGGTGTGGAACTATTTTGCCATCAACGACAGCAACGGGCGGCTGGTGGATTACGTGGCCGACCTGGGTGTGGACGGTTGCGAAGGTGTCGGGATCGTGCGGGTCAGCGGCCCGGGTTTCAAAGACATTCCCGCAGACGTAATGGCGTACGTGGCGGCGGGCGACAACCGGGAAAGCGGCGCGGTGACCGACGACAATGGACACCTTCTTCCGATGGGGTATTACAAGCTGCGGGAAGGGATTGAGCGGTTTTTCATCACTGACATCAACAATCCCGCGGCGAGTTCGATGGCGCAAAGCGGTATCGCGGTGATGTACGATGCGTTTGGCGCGCGTTCGGCAGGCGGCAGTCCGTTGGGCGGTCTTGCCAGTGGCGAGTCGGCGGGCAGCGTTGGGGCGTACAATCATGTGTTGGGCGGGTCGAACGTGCTGTTCATGGACGGCCACGTCGCGTTCCAAAAGCAGGGGACGGGCTTCCTTAGTAAGCCTGGCGGAAAGGCACTAGCAGCCCACGCCCTGTTTTGGCAGAGCATGTTCGGTGGGTTTGAGTAGACACGGGGCGGTCCGCAGCCGTATTTGGTTCGGGGGGAAAAGTGTTTGAATCGGGGGCGGAAGGGCATATACTGCCGGGTGGTTTTTGGGAGGTCAACCGGAAATGAGGAAGCGAGCAATGAGGAAAGCAGCCGTTTTGATTTTAGCCGTAGTTTTGTTGGCGGGGAATGCGGCGTTGGCGGTTGGGTATCGGACATCTGTTGGGGAGGAACCGGACCGGATACCGGTGGTGGTGGTTTCGGGAACGCCGCATGATATGGGTTTGGCGCTGGGTACGTTGATGAAAGCGGAGATCAGCGCGTTCACGCCTAGATATTTCGAAGCGATCCAACAGCGGGGCGGGGACCGGTATACCGACGCGGCGCTGGATGCGGCCTGGGAGTTGCAATCAAAGTACATGAACCCGAGGTACATCGAGGAGATGAAAGGTGTGGCGGAAGGGTCGGGTGTGCCGTTTGACGTTATCCGTCGTGCTCACATGGTACCGGTGGTGAGCGCGTATTCGTGCAGCGCGGTGGCGGTTTGGGGAGATGCCTCGAAGGACAAGCACCTCTACCAGATCCGCAATTTGGACTACAGCACGCGGGCGCATTTGCAGGATGTGCCGATGGTGGCGGTGTACGTCCCGGAGGAAGGTATCCCGCACATCAACGTTTCGTTTGCGGGCGTTATCGGGGTCAACACGGGCATGAACGCGGAAGGGATTACGCTGTCGGAGGTCGGTGACACGCCGGGAAGAGACTCGCCGTTTGACCTTGACGGGGTTCATTTCATGAGCCTGTTTCGGGATATCCTGTACGACGCGCACGATCTGGATCAGGCGGTAAAGATGGTGCAAGACGCGAAGCGGATTAAGAAGTACCACTATGTGATCGGCGACGGGAAAGCGCCTAAAGCGGTCAAGATGCGGGCGCATGCGCCGGAACTGCTGATCTGGGGCGATAACGATCCGCAGGACGAACTGGCTCCAAATATCCTGGCAAACATCGTGTACCATGCCGAGGGAAGAGACCCGGTTGCGTTTGCCCATCTGAAAAGATACTCGGGCGACTATGACGCGGACGCGATGGTCCAGTTGTCGAAGGCCATTGGTTCGCTTGGCGGGAATTTGTTGAACGCGGTGTATGATGCGACGGCGCTGGAGTGCTGGGTGGCTTATGCGAACGGGGCCGAGGAATGCGCGTACCGGCGGCCGTACGTCCACATCAAGCTGAGCGACTATGTTCAGGCGCCGTTCAACGCGAAGCCGGAAAACGTTAAAATCGAGGCCAGCTACCCGTAGGGTTCTGTTGAGTCAAGATCGGGCCTACAACGACCATCCTTCGCGGTACGCGCATTGGATCAGATCGTTGGCTTCGGGGACGTTGGTGCATTTCATGTTCGGGCCGTCCCAGTGCAGTTTTTTGCCGGCGCGAATAGCCAGATTGCCAAGCAGGACGTTTTCCGTGAGCGGTCCGGAGTAATCAAAATTTGCGCCGGCGGGTAGGCCGCCTTTGCATGCGGCAATAAACTCGGCATGATGTCCCGGCGACCGCGGGATGGTTTTTGGGGGCGTCGGGAACTCTTTGGCCAGCGACACGGGCAACAGCCTTGGGTGTTGGGCGTTTTCGTCTGCGGCGAGTATTTTGCCTTTATCGCCGACGAAAATGACGCCGCCGTTTTCGTTGCCCATAGGCTCGTCGTCGGGTAGTTCTTCAGGCCGCGGCGGCAAGAGCCCGCCATCATACCAGGTCAATTTTACGGGTACCTTTTCGCCGCGGGCCGGGAAGTAATAATGAACCATGGAGGCGAGCGGCGCGGTCTCGGAGTTGACGGCGGTCGAGCTGGCTTCGACACTCGTGGGATAGCCCAAATCGAGTGACCAGTACGGCGCATCCATCAGGTGGCATCCCATGTCGCCAAACGCGCCGCACCCGAAATCCCACCAGCCGCGCCATTTAAACGGATGATACGCGGGGTTGTACGGCCGGGAGGGGGCGGGGCCGAGCCAGAGGTCCCAATCGAGCGTGTCCGGCACGGCGGTTGTGTTTTGCGGCCGGTCGACACCCTGTGGCCACCAACCTTTCGGGCGATCGGTCCAAATATGGACTTCGCGGACGGGGCCGATAGCGCGGGCTTGAATCCATTCGGCAATCTGGCGTATGCCCTCGTGGGAATGGCCCTGGATGCCCATCTGTGTGGCGACCTTCATTTCGCGAGCGGCCTCGGCGAGTTTACGGGCCTCGAAGAGGGTGTGGGTAAGGGGTTTTTCACAATAGACGTGCTTGCCAAGTTTGATGGCGGCCATCGAGATAATGGCGTGCGTATGGTCGGGCGTGGCGACCATGACGGCATCGATGTTTTTTTGCTTTTCGAGCATGACGCGGTAGTCTTTGTACCGTATTGCCTTGGGATACTTCGCGAACGGCTTTGCGGCGTAATTTTCATCCACATCGCACAATGCGACAATATTCTCGCCGTCCAGATCTTCCAGATTGGACTTTCCGCGGCCGCCAATCCCGATGCCGGCGATGTTCAGTTTGTCGTTGGCTGAAACACGGCGTTTTTTTTTAGACTTTTCAGCAGCACTGGCCCAACCCGCTACCATGACGGCCGATCCTGTAAGAAAAATGCGCCTGGATATCATTTTTTGTTGCATGGCTGAAGCCCTTCATGTTAAACGCCTGGAACAACCCCCTCATCATAGTCCCATGCCGCGTGATTCTCAACCAGGGCGCGGGCAAATGACGCCCCTTTGCGGGTTAACTGCAAGGTGATAAAATGCGCCAGTGCTTGAGTGCCGAGGACATCGCCTGGGCCGGCCGGTTCGTCTGGCCTGAAAGGATCACACTCGATGAGACAGAGCTTGATTGCCTTGATGCTAGTGCTGACGTGCATTTTTGAATGCTCGGGGCATGCTGAATCAACGGTTTTGTTTGCGGGAGAAAAACCACTGAATAATCTTGTTTCCGACCTGCTCGATGTGTCGTCTATTTCAGGTGCCGGCAACTTTTTTTCATTTACGCGCTCGAGCGAGGGCTGGATCTTCATCTCGGCAGCGCACAGTGGGAACGGAACACTCAATATGTTCCTCGATAATGCTCCGCCGGGCGATGCTATTGTCGTTTCAAGCCCCGGCGCGCCCAACCCGGTCGAGGCGGTGCGGCACGTGGCAAAGGGCGAGCACACACTGCGGATAGACTGCCAGGGTGGAATCCGCGTTGACCGGTTTGTTGTGAAGGCCATACCGGAACTGATCCATTGCGGCTTGTTCGATCCCGCGATCAAATCCTACGGCCGGTATGACATGGATTTTCTCAAGAAGGACGTTCTGCCGAACATCACGGGTTTGGTTGTTCCCTCGAACATCCAACTGCCCCAGCAAGTCATTGACGACTGGCGCCGCCAGGGAAAGAAGTTCATCGCCACGGCCGGCGTAAGCCAGCAGGCTCATACGGCTGAGGCTCACTTCAAGGTCTGGACCAAGATTCTCGATTCCGTCCCGTTTGCGGACGGGATCATCATCGACGAGTTCATCGTCAACAAACCATCGAGAAGACCCGGCGCTGCCGTATCGTTCCAGCGCCGAGAAAGGATGGAAGAAGAACAACAACGCCATCATGCCTATGAAGCGGCTTTCCGCCGAATGCGCGCCGACGACCGCTACAAAGACAAGACGGTCTATGCCTATGTAGGCGGCAGCGGAAAAACGCTTAACCAGGAGAGCATTGGCCCGACGTTCGTACGGACCCTGATCGACTGCAACTACCCCATAGCCCTCGAGCGCTATCTTTTTGAGAGATCGAGCCCAAAAGCTTGTGACGACGCCTTGCAGGAGTTTATCAATGGGATAGCCGACTGGGAGGCCAAAGAGCCTGGCGTCAAGAGGGACATGATCGTCACGTTCGGCTTGTTCTCGATGCCCCCTGGCGGGATCAACAAACTGCCCAACGTCGATTACCACGTCTGGATGGATCAGCAAATGAATATTGTGGCCAATCAGCCGGTCATGTCCGGCATCCGCGGTCTGAATTGGTGGACGTCGTCTCAATCGGACGAGGAGACCGTGCGATTTGTCGGAAAACTTTACCGCCACTATGCCATCGAGGGTAAGACAGACATGCTGACTCGGGATCCGCTGTTTATGACGCACATACGGAACGCGGATTTCGAGAACGGGACTGAAGGTTGGAAATTGCGTCCCGCACAACGCGGGTCGATATACCCCAAGAGTTTCCCGCGATATGGCCGAATTGAAGGACGCTATATGGGGCTGGGGCGCCCCGCCGATCCCGAACATATCGGCGACACCTTCCTCGTGATGAAGCGAAGTGCCAACAGGCCCAACAGGTTTTCACAAACGATCAGACACCTGGAGCCGGGCAGGCTGTATTCGATGAAAATGTTTTCCTGCGACTACAACGACCTGATACATCCAAAGGCCAAGACAAAGGGAGAGGCAACCGGCTTCATCGGAACGGTGTTGCTGAAAGGGGTGGATATCGAGTCGACGCGGTCATTCGCGGAGATGTACGCGTCCAATCCTGAGCCACCGATACCGGTCTGGATAACTTATCATTGGATTGTATTCAAAGCGAGAGGCCGAACAGCGAAACTGACCGTTTCGGATTGGGACAGCGACACAAAACCTGCAGGCGCCGTGGGACAGGAACAGGCATTCAACTTCCTTGAAATTCAACCGTATCACGAATGACAACGCGCGATCGGTTCAATGAGATTTGCGGTGTTTTTCACTTCAGGGCCACCTCACATATCATGTTGTAACCGCGCTTTTTGGGGCGCAGCCCCGCCTTCTTGGCGATTCCCGCGATTTTTGCTCCCAGCGCGCCGTTTCAGGTACAATTACGTGATTCGCTGGACCTTCCACTCCGAATTCAACGGCCAAACCCCGGATATCCATGGTTTCCATAGACAAGATACGCAACGTGGCGATTATCGCGCATATCGACCACGGTAAGACGACGCTGATCGACAGCATCTTCCGGACCGCGCACGTGTTCCGCGATAATGCGCATATGGCGGAGCGCGTCATGGACAGCAATGAGCTGGAGCGGGAACGGGGCATCACGATCCGGGCGAAACACTGCACGGTGGAATGGGGCGGGTATCTTATCAATATCATTGACACGCCGGGCCACGCGGATTTTTCGGGCGAGGTGGAGCGGATCTTGTCGATGGTGGATTCGGTACTGCTTTTGGTGGACGCGAACGAGGGCCCGATGCCGCAGACGCGGTACGTGCTGATGCGTGCGTTGCGGCTGGGGCTTAAGCCGATCGTCGTGATCAACAAGACCGACAGGCCCAACGCGGAACCGCAGGACGCGCTCGACAAGACGTTCGACCTGTTTTTGGAACTGGGCGCCACCGACTATCAGTGCGATTTCCCGGTTCTGTACGGTTCGGGCCTGCACGGTTGGCTGGTGCGCGATATCGATATTGACGCGCCCGAGGGTATGACGGCGCTGTTTGAAACGATCATCGAGCATGTGCCGGTTCCCAAAGGCAACCCGGACGCGCCGTTCCTTATGCAGGTATCGACGCTTGGCTGGCGCGACCATATCGGCAGGACCGGCACGGGCCGGGTGTTGCAGGGCAGGCTGCGCAAGGGCGAAACGCTGCTGCGCATAGGCGCCCGCTGGCTTGCCGGGGAAAGCGCGCTCAGCGGCGCGCCAGGCGCGATGCGCGACGCCGACGCCGAATGGGAAGTGACGGGTTCGTCGCTCGAGAAGGCGACGTATCTGTGGGTGACGCGCGGCCTGGAGAGCGTGGCGGTCAAGGAAGTGACGGCGGGCGATATCGTCACGGTCGCGGGGCCGTTGGATATGACCATCGGCGACACGCTGGCGTCGCCGGACCTCGAGACGAGCGCGGCTTTGCCCCCGCTCGATATCGAGGAACCCACGGTATCGATGCATTTCATGGTCAACAGCGGGCCGTTCGCCGGGCGCGACGGCACGGCGGTCACGTTGCGACAGATCCGGGCGCGGCTCGATCGCGAACTGCGCACGAATATCGCGATGCGCATCGAAGACACGGGGCGGGTCGAAGGCGGCATCAAGGTCTCGGGCAGGGGCGAGTTGCACCTGGCCATCCTGATCGAGGAAATGCGACGGGAAGGCATGGAATTCTGCGTCTCGCCGCCGGAAATCATCACCCACAAAGATGCCGCGGGGAGGCTGCTCGAGCCCATGGAAGAACTCGTGGTCGACGTTCCGCTCGAGTACCAGGGGACTGTTATCGAAAAGATCTCGCTGCGCAAAGGCGAGATCCGCCACATGCACAACGAAGGGCGCGGGATGGTCCGGCTGGAGTTCCTGATTCCGACGCGGGGCCTGATCGGCTACCGCAACGAATTCCTCACGGACACGCGGGGGCTTGGCATCATGGCGTCGCGGTTCGTGGGCTACGGGCCGTGGTGCGGCGAGATTGTGGCGCGGAGCCGCGGCTCGATGATCAGCATCGACACGGGCGAAGCCACGGCCTACAGCCTCGAGAACCTGCAGCAACGTGGCACGCTTTTCATCAGCCCCATGGATTCGGTCTACACGGGCATGATCGTGGGCGAGAACTCGCGTCCAGGCGATCTGCCCTGCAACCCGACCAAGCGCAAAGCACTCACCAACCACCGGGCCTCGACCAAGGATATGACGGTCACGCTCGACGTGCCGCGCCGGCTCACTTTGGACGCCGCCCTTGAATGGATCGCGCCGGATGAACTGGTGGAAGTCACCCTCAAGAGTATCCGCACGCGCAAAGCCCTGCTCGACGTCGAGTCCCGCAAACGCGAGAGCCGCAAGGTAGCCGGGGGCTGACAGGCTGGAGTGATAAGCAGGTGGATGTCCGCCTGGCGTCCCGGGGGATTCTATCGTTTGGCTTCCACCCAGATGGGGCTTGACCATGCGAGTTGGGAGTGGGGCGCAAAAAGGCGATGCAATTCTTGAGAAATCGCCTACGGGGTATTCTGTTGGGTGCTTTCCTTGTGAACGCGCTCCACTTTTCTGAGGTACGAACGTTGGCTCAACAGTATCCGTTCTTGCGGGAGTCCGGCCACTCTTGGACGTGTTGCTTTTGTGTTGTGGCGGCTGTTAGCGTACCGGATGTGTGGTGAAAAACTTAGGTGGAGACGGCAGGAGGGGTTTTGAGGCAAGCGGTGCAAACGTTTGATTACCGGGGTGTGACGCTTTTTGACAGCCGGCTGAAACTTCAGTTTGACGAGGTGCGTGATTTTTACCTGCGGCTTCCTACCGATGACATTCTGCGCGGTTATTATGTGCGGGCGGGATTGCCGGCGGCGGGGACCGATCTGGGCGGCGGCTATCTGGGGCACAACACGTTTGGTCAGATTTTGTCGGGTCTGGCGCGAATGTTTTCGGCGACGGGTGATGCGGCCTGCAAAGAGAAAGCGGAAGCGTTGCAGCGTGGCTGGGCGCAATGTCTTGGGGCAGACGGTTTCTTTTTTATCCAGAGCGATCCGCCGCTTCCGCACTACAGTTACGACAAAATGGTGTGCGGCCTGGTGGATCTGTTTCTGTACTGCGGCAACCGTGATGCGCTCGGATATTTGGACCGGATCACGGATTGGGCCATTGCACATCTGGACCGAACGCGCCTTTTTGCGCGGCCAACGGGCGTGGGTGGCGGCGAGTGGTACACGCTGAGCGAGAATCTCTACCGGGCGTACCAAGCCACGGGGGACGTGAAGTACCGGGATTTTGCGGAGGTTTGGGAGTACCGGGAGTTCTGGGACCTGATCGAGAACAAGGCGGACATTTTCCAGCATCCGCTGAACGGGGGATGGTATCACGCATACAGCCACGTGAACAGTCTTTGCGGGCTCGGGGCGGCGTACGGCGTGAAGGGCGACGCGCGCTACCTGTACACGCTCAAGAAGGGTTTCGATTTTCTTTGGAATACGCAGCTTTTTGTGACGGGCGGGTATGGTCCCAATGAGACGCTGATGCCGCGTGGGAAGCTTGCGGGCATGCTGAGGGAGACGGGCGACCATTTTGAGACGCAGTGCGGATCGTGGGCGGCTTTCAAGCTGTGCAAGTATCTGATCGTTTTCACGGGTGATGCGCGGTATGGCGATTGGGTTGAATTACTGGCGCTGAACGGGGTGGGGGCCGGCATCCCGATGGACGCGGACGGCGGTGTGTTTTACTATTCCGATTATCACTTGGGGGGAGGATCGAAGGAGAACACGGCGCCGTGGTCGTGCTGTTCGGGCACGCGCCTCCAGTCGCTCGCCGATCTCCACGACCTGATCTATTTCAAGGATGAGCAGAGCCTGTACGTGAACCTGTTCGTGCCGTCGTCGGCGGAGTGGCAGTGCGTGGAGAGTTCGGATTGTTGCGTGAACGTGAAGGTCCGCCAAGTCACGCGGTTCCCGGAATCGGCCGACTCGGAGTTGCAGGTATGCGCGGATAGGCCGGTGGAGTTTGCGTTGAAAGTCCGCGTGCCGGGCTGGCTGTCTGGGCCGATGACGGCGCGCATAAACGGAGTTCCGACAAAAGTGGATGTGGATGGCCACGGCTGGGCCGTTTTCCGCCGACAATGGAAAACCGGCGACAGGCTGTTGATTACGCTGCCGGCGGCGTTGCGCGTGAGCCGTCTGCTGGAGGACAGCGAATTTCCCGCGGCCATTACGCACGGCCCTGTAGCTATGGCGGCGCGCGCTCCGAAAGGAAACCCTTGGAGCGCGCTTGATTTTGCGGACATTGCCGGATGCCTGGAGCCGGTAGACGGCTCGCCGCTGAACTACCGGGCCAAGTTGGCGCGAGACGTTCTGGTGCGGCCGTTCTATGAGATGAAAAAAGGGGAGCGGTACTTCCTCTATTTCGATCCCAGTTGGCCGTTTGTGCGGCAGCGGGCCGGCGCGCCCGCACTCAGCCGCGGCTGGATGGAGTTCTCCGGGGGGCATGCCACGGACGTCGTGGGCGCCACCGCTCGGTACGCGTTCAGCGGCGACGGTCTCAGCATCCAGGGTGAGCTTTATGATAACGGCGGCCGAATGGAAGTGAAAATCGATGGCAAGGCCGTCGGCGTCATCAACCAGTACGGTCCCAGCCCCGGCGCGCGCAGATGCTGGACCTACGGTGGCCTTGGCGGCGGACAACATAGCGTTGTCTTCACCGTGTTGCGTGAGAAAGCGGGGGAGTCGAAGGGCCACTTCGTGAACGTCACCGGGTTGGATTGTTTCGAACGGGAACCGGCTTGTTTGAGGGTGCGGGTAGAGGAGGCAGGAGGTTGATAAGGTTGCCGGCTACCGCAGCATGGCTTACTATTATGTTCGTGTCGCCGGGTAACAGGCCGTCGAGGAGAGCGCGCGATGGAAATTGGGGTAGGCATCCTTGGATTCGGGTTCATGGGCCGGACGCATACGTACGGTCTGATCAATCTTCCGCTTTTTTATGACTGCCCGTTCCGGGTGAAGCACATTTCGGTGTGCAATCCGAGCGCCGGAAAACGGGAGACGGCGAAGGCGACGGGCTATTACCGGCGGGTGGTGGCAGACTACCGCGAGCTTGTCGAGGACCCGGAGATCGACGCGATTTGCGTGGCGTCGCCGAACGGAGCGCACCTCGAGCAGCTCGAGGCGGCGATCAAGGCGAACAAGCACATTTACTGCGACAAGCCGGTCGTGGGTAACGTGGCGGAGGCGGGATCGCTCGAGAAGATCCTCGATGGGGCGACCTACACGGGCAAGCATCAGATGGTGTTGCAGTACCGGTTTTTTCCGGCGGTGATGCGTGCGAAGCAGCTTGTGGAGGAAGGTTTTGTCGGCCGCGTTGCGCATTATCGGGCGGCGTACCTGCACTCGAGCAGCATCGATGCGACGAAAGCGCTCCACTGGAAGTCCGACAGGCGGCGTGGCGGTGGCGGGGTGTTTTTTGACATGGGCGTGCACGTGCTTGACCTGATGTCTTATCTGGTCGGCGAGGTGGCGCAAATCAGCGCGGTGAGCACGACCTTTCATGAGAAACGGCCGAGCGGGGAGACGGGTAAGCTGGTGGCGGTGGATACGGACGACGCGACGTTATCGCTGATCCGGCATAGGAACGGTGCCATCGGGTCGCTCGAGGCGTCGAAGGTTGCGACGGGGTCGTGCGACGAACTTCGATTCGAGATTCACGGAGAACATGGCGCGCTCCGTTTCAATTTGATGGAACCGAACTGGCTCGAGGTTTACGACATGCGAGACCAGGCGGGGCCGCTGGGCGGGAACCGCGGCTTCAAGAAGGTGGAGTGCGCGCAGCAGTATCCCAAACCGGCCACCGGGTTTCCCAATCCGAAGGTAACGATAGGCTGGCTGCGTGCGCATATGCACTGCATGTTCAATTTTCTGGAGTGCATCGCGGCAGATCGTGCGCCGAGCCCATCATTGCGCGACGGCATCTATTTGCAGCGGGTGCTCGAGGCAGGGGAACGGGCGGCGAAGCGGGGCGCGTGGGTGGCGGTCGACGAGGTGTGACGGTAGAGAAAAGCGGGCACAGACACGGATGGCCTCGCGGTGGGGTCGAGCTCTGGCTCGACCGTTGGGATGCAATACGGCCCTCGGTTTTGCATGCGCCACCTCCACCGCCACCACCGCCCGGTCGCGCGGGAGCGCGACCCCACCGCGTCGGTTTTGCATGCGCCACCGCCACCACCGCCCGGTCGCGCGGGAGCGCGACCCCACCGCGTCGGTTTTGCATGCGCCACCTCCACCGCCACCACCGCCCGGTCGCGCGGGAGCGCGACCCCACCGCGTCGGTTTTGCATGCGCCACCGCCACCGCCACCACCGCCCGG
>Ga0307377_10005361_pt1 | contig 13774 bp, 10 predicted proteins | sample TR3MG_FD_202535 | JGI IMG/M metagenome (GOLD analysis project Ga0307377, IMG submission 202535) | Soil microbial communities from Risofladan, Vaasa, Finland - TR-3 | ecosystem: Environmental > Terrestrial > Soil > Coastal area > Acid sulfate soil | place: Finland: Risofladan, Vaasa | collected... | reverse complement strand
ACCGTGCTCGAGTCTCAGTACAACCAGGCGGTGGCAGTGGTCAACGGTCAGCGGTCTCAACTCGAGACACAGATCAGCGAGATCGACGCTCTCCTGGCATCCACAGAGGTCCCTGCGTTCGATGCAGGCGAGTATCAGGAGTTGGTCACCGGGTACTCCGAATACACCAAGTACCTGTCCGCGAAGCAGCGGGTGGAAACCCAGGTGCAGCAGCTGGAGCGCGCGGTGACTGCAGCTGTGGATGGGGTAGCCAAGGCTGCGGCCACTCCCTATTCCTCCGAAGAGGGCCGGGCACAGGCAGCGGCGTTCAAGGCATCGTGCGACCAGCTGTCCCAGGAGCGAGACCTGGTGCTGGCTTCTATCTCCGGGGCCAAGGCTACGGTCCTGGAGAAGAACACTCAGCTGGAGATGTTCCGGCGAGAACAGCAGAAGCGGACAGAGACACAGCAGGTGCGGACGTTGTTCGAGCGGGCCCGAGAGGTCCTGCATCGTGACAACCTGCCGAAGCTGGCTATGCAGAAGATGTTGGTCGGGCTCAACACCCTGATCCACAACTACATGTCCCTGTTCGATACTACGTTCACAGCACACATCAACGAGAACTTCGACTTCATCTGCAGCTTCCCCGACAACTCCGAGGCGTCCGCCAGGGCGCTGTCAGGCGGTCAGGCAGCTGCGCTGGCAATCTCATTCAGGTTCGCCATGAGTGATTTGATTTCCAGTGCCATCTCTCTTATCGTGATGGACGAGCCGACGTACGGGTTCGACAAGAACAACCTGCCGAAGCTGGCAGACGTGTTCAACAAAGCCAGGGACATCACCGAGAAGGGTGTGTACGTCCTGGTGTCGACCCACGAAGAGGAGCTCTATCCGAGCTTCTCCAGGCTCTTCAACGTAGAGGAGGCCATTCAGTGATCTATTCGTATACAGCGAACATCGAGGTCGATGACTGGGACGACGACGACGGCGACATCGGGGAACGCCTTTCAGACGCTATCCGAGGTGTCGACGGGGTGGAAGAGGTCGAGGTTAAGTGCACGGATGATCCCTCGGATGAACTGCCTGAGCACCACCCTGCCATAGGGGTCATCACTGAGGTGCGCAATGCTTTGTTCGAGCTGGAGGATGGCTCGGCGTTGAACTGCCCCCTCCGGGAGCAGCGGGACGCCCTGGACAAGCTACTGGGAGAGGACGCTGGCTCGGTTCTGCCGAAGATCAGCAGGCCTCCCAAGGCATGATCAGGATCAGGGATTGCACGGTGTGTGCGGGTCTGGGCATCGTAGGACCTACGTTGTCTGAGACCTGCACCGCCCCTGGGTGTGTCAGTGGCAGTGTCAAGGAGGAGGTACCGGATTCGCCTGGACGGGTTCCGGAGCCTTCTCTGCAGAGGCTGTCAAACACCCGGATACCGTTCGGGAAATACGAGGGGGACACCCTCGGGGAAGTAGCGGATAAGGACCCGCTGTATCTCGACTGGTTGACGAACAAGGAGCTGTATGGTAAGTTCCGTGCAGACTTCAATGAGTTCATGGCTCATCCGAACATTGTACGGGTCATGAGCACAGCAGCGAACAAGTAATCAAATGGGAACGAAATGGCAATCGAACGGTAGGTGAAAGTCTTGTTGCGCGTCGAGGATGATCGTCGGCCTCGTTAAACATCGATCACACTGAAAATGCCAAACCGGTACTTCAGTTCCCGGGTCTGCAGTTCGCGAAAGCGGCCTAAGACCCAGCCCTTGGTTCCCGGGCATCATAACATAGTGGACCAGCCGAGTAGCGCCTCACGTCCGGTGGCTTGATCTGTCCGAGGGGAGAGCCGAAGCAGCGAGAGGATAAGGTCGAGTAAAGGCCGGTGCCTGTGCCATGGAGAGCCTATCTCCCCACAGGCTACACGCGTAGACGCAGGTCGGAAGCTTATTTGTGACCCGGGTTCGAGTCCCGGCGTTTCCACCAATTTTCTAAGAAACACCAATAGGGGTCAGCACCCCGGGGATAACCAGGGGCTCAGCACAGGGCCTACCAAGCCCGAGCCCGTGGCCCCCATCTAATCTTGAAGAACCTGTCGGGGAGGACCAGCGCTGAGGCGCCCCTCTTAATCGATGAAAGGCACCGCCTGTCACCCAGCGGGCTCTTCTTTTTCAAGGCGCATTGAAAAAGACAGTACCGGAGTGTAGCCCAGCGGTAGGGCGGCTGCTTTGGGAGCAGCAGGTCGCAGGTTCGATCCCTGCCACTCCGATCCTGACGCCCCTGGGGCGATCCAGGGATTTTTTCGTGTGGGCTGCCATGTCCTTACAACAGAGAAATATCTATGAAGTACGAGTTCACAGAAGAGACATGCCCAATAGAAGGAACAAATCTGCGACGTATTCGCAGGGTCTCTGATGGATCCCTCGGGGGATTCATCGAATCAGAACACAATCTCAGTCAAGAAGGGAACGCCTGGGTCCACGGGGACGCCTGGGTCCTTGGGAACGCCCAGGTCTGCGGGGACGCCCTGGTCTCCGGGAATGCCCGGGTCTTCGGGAATGCCTGGGTCTACGAGAACGCCGAGGTCCACGGGGACGCCCTGGTCTCCGGGAATGCCCGGGTCTTCGGGAATGCCTGGGTCTACGAGAACGCCGAGGTCCACGGGGACGCCTGTGTCTCCGGGATCGCCCGGGTCTACGGGGCCGCCCGGGTCTATGGGAATTCCCGGGTCTACGGGGACGCCCGGGTATTCTGGAATGCCCAGGTCCTCGGGATCGCCCGGGTCTACGGGACCGCCCAGGTCTACGGGAACGCCCTGGTCTACGGGGACGCCTGTGTCTCCGGGATCGCCCGGGTCTACGGGGCCGCCCAGGTCTACGGGAACACCCAGGTCTCCGGGAACGCCGCACTACGAGCCAAAGGAGATATCATTTGGTTATCAGGGTTCGGTGCTGAAAACGCTACTCTCACAGCTCACCGGGACTCAAATATCGGGGTTCGGGTAACACGGGGCTGCTTTTCGGGGACGCTTGATGAGTTTCTGGGTGCTGTACGCAAAACCCATGGGAGAAGAAAGAAAGGAAAGGAGTACAGAGCCCTGGCAGCGGTTATCGAAATCCGTTTCGGCGCTGCAGTACGAGCAACCCATAAATAGGTCTGGTTGCTCTCGGAGAACTTTTCTATGCGTGGGCCCGTTTTTATTGCTACATGGGTGTTGTCAAGGGCCTCCGTCGGATGTACCGTATCCCTGCTTAAATAGGGGTCAACATGGTAAGAATCGTGAGAGCGGGAAACGCTCTCTTGGTGGAGCCTTGGTGCAATGAACTGGAGAAGCCTCTGAGTTTCAGCCGTCGTCTCAGGAATCCGAATCCTCGGGCACCTAAGAAGTACATCTACAAGTCGGAGCGACTGTACCAGCTGCATAAAGCCGACGGTGTGCAGAAGGCGATGGTTTTCGGGGGGCTGTTCCAGGAAGTGGTCAAGGCCCTCAAGGGTGCCCGCATCCCGTACGAGGTGACGGACAGGAGAGATCCTATCCCGGGGGCAGAGCTGTCACGGCTCCGGCCGCTGCGTGAAATGCAGCCTGAGGTGTTCGCGGCCATCTTGTCTGCTCATGGAGGTATAATCGATTGTGCTACAGCGTTCGGTAAAACCTTCTTGATCGAGCAGCTGACCCGGATCTATCCCGGACAGCGCATCCTGATAGTATCCAGGTCTGCCTCTGTGGTGGACTCTATCTATGAACGGGTGTGCAGGTCAGGCGAGGAGTTCAAGACTAAGGTCAGTAAGTGTTCCGGGAAGTACAAGTACCTACCGGAGTCAGATGTAATTGTAGTCACCGACAAATCCTTACACAAGATCGACGACGACTGGCCAACCATGGTCATCTACGATGAAGTGCATGAAGCCGGTGGACCAGAGGTGGTGCCAAGCCTGGTCAAGTTCCAGGATGCCCGCATGTTTGGGCTGTCGGCTTCCCCTGATGGGCGCACCGACGGCTCCAATAAGGCTGTGACTGGGTTGTTTGGTCCGGTGATCTACAAGGTCACCTACCAGCAGGCTGAGTCCGCAGGGCTGGTGTCTAAGATCAGGTGCTTTATCATCCCGACACGTACCCAGCTACCGATCGATTTCAGGGAGGGGGATGATGTAGACATGAGGCGTCAGGGGTACTGGGCCAACCATATGAGGAACGAGCTCATCGCTCGGGTGGCCCGCTGTGTCCGGACCTCAGACCAGTTGCTGATCATGGTGGAGGTCGTGGAGCACGCCCTGTACCTGAAGTCCTTACTACCGGAATTTACCCTGGTGCACGGTCCGATCGGGAGCAAGGCCTGGGAGTCCTTCGAGAAGAAGGGTTTGGTCACCCCCGGAATGTACGTCAGGGATGCGTCTCCGGATGTAAACACCATACGGAAGGCGTTTGAGAAGGCCGAGAATATGCGGGTGATCTCGACTAAATGCTGGCGTGCAGGTGTTGACTTTCCTCAGCTGTACGCCCTGATCAGGGCTGACGGCTCTCCGGGGGAGATCGATGGAGTGCAGGTGGGTGGCCGCCTGAGCCGGAAGACCGACAACAAGCGAGAGGGTGTCCTGTTTGATTTCAGTGACGACTTCGGTGTCACCTATGAACGGAGGGCTGAATCGAGGATAAAGGGCTATGAAAGCAGAGGATGGGAGATCCGTGACGACTGGGTACCTCCCGAGGGGGGGCGTAAGGGAAGCAGTTAAGTTCCACAGTGGTGGAGCCTTCACCCCCGGCAGGTCCCCAGGATGGGAGAAGCTGGACAAGCGTCTGAGGGAAGCGGGTTTCTCTGGACGGGAGTTCTGCTACTTCATGCTGTATGTGGAGGGGTTCGACCGGGAGATCGTCAAGCTTCAAAAGACGAACCTGATGGCCTGCGACAGGGTGTGGCACGAGTTTCTGGTGTTCAAGGCCGGGAGGCAGGACGAGGTGGGTAAGCTGGTAAAAGCCCAGAACGCGCAGGTAAAGATCTACGAAAAGGTGTACACGCTGAAACAGGTCCTGGACAACAGGCTCTGCGACCTCAACAGCGTAGTAACCGCAGAGTCAGCACTGAGGATGTATAAACAATGCGGGGAAGACCCGTGGCCTATCCTGAATAAGTGCGGTGTCGAAGCCGGGGGCATGATCTTGGGTTCTCCGGAGTACTTAATCTACTGTCCCCGTCTGTTGGCGGGGGTAAAACAAAGGGACTTTCTGTATGACGCAATTTTCCCCGCCGTCCCTGCCTAACCCGGAAAGGCCTGCTACGGCCCTACCACAAGGCTTGCCTCCGCCCCAGATGCCCACAGGGATGCCTCCCGGATCTTCGGCGGAGGATCCTGTGGCACACAAGGAAGAGAGAGCCCTTGTGCTCAAGCATCTATGCCGGTATGAGCAGATGCTCGCTGTCGGTGGACCTGTCCTGGAGAAGGCTTCTTACTTCTCGTCTACACCTGCGTACAACTGTGTGTTCACGTGTCTTTGTGAAATATATGATGACTCCGGCGGGGTACCCGATAAGGATGTACTCATGCTGTACATCGTCGATCGGGCCTCGGGCTTCGGTATAGGGGCGGGGGGTATCCACATGCTGCGGGCAGAGGTTTCGGCCTGGTATTCTGCTACGGACTTCTCTTCGACGTTCATACAGGGCATCATCGAGCAGGTGTATCACACCGAGGCTTTCCGGGAGCTGATGGTTCAGGTCAGCCCGAACGACGAGGTAGTGGACGTCCAGGGACATGTCGAGAAGGCTCACGGCATCATGAAGCAGAAGCTGTTCTCTGCCTTAGCGGAAGAGTTCCCATTCACGGACTACGGCAACATGTATGCTGGTGCTTCTGTTCCTACGGGTATCCCTTTCCTTGATGAGATCACCGATGGCGGTCTCACCGGCGAGGAAGCCATGGGTATAATCGTACCCTCTGGTTGCGGTAAAACCACGCTGATGACACAGCTGGCCGGGGGGCAGGTAGTGGCGAGCAGGCATGTTGCATACTTCTCCTCGGAGCAGTCCATGCGAGGTGACATAACCCAGCGTCTGTACAGCTTAGCCACAGGAAGGCCCAAGGATGTCTTCAAGGTTGAGCCTCACCTACTCCCACAGGATGTCCGGGACTTACTCGATCGGGCTGGTCCTCAGTGGACGCAGTACTTCCACTTCCACGACAGCCGCAGTGTTCAGACCATGGACGAGATATTCCAGGTCCTGGATACCCACACGTCTCAGGGTAAGAAACCAGACTATGCCTTGATTGACTGGTGGGGCAACCTCCGGCTATCACTGGCTAAGCACATGCCAGAGGTACGGGATGCACAGAGGCGCCGGGAGATAGCTACAGGGTGGATGGATAAGCTGGTTCAAGGCTGCAAGAACCGAGGTATCCGTTTAGTGGTTGTTCACCAGATGGCTGGTGCCGATGCAAAGAAGGGTCCTAACGCAACCATCACGTCGTTCTCTGCTCAAGAGGACACGAGCTTCCCTAATTACTTCTCGTTCACGTTAGTAATGAACCGGCCGGATTCCGAGGGTAATGCCCGGCTCACCTCCGATAAGGTCAGGAGTGGGGCCAACAGCAGAATCACGGTACATCTCGAGGGTGCGTACAACCGGTTTATCAAGGCAGGGTTGGATAACAACAGATCCATGCCGTCGCCTGTCTCCATGCCTTTACCTACTGGAGCCAACATACTCACTGATTACAGCGCAGACATGGAGTAAGCATGCTCAATGACAAGCTATACCTCGGGCTGAAGGCGCTGTTCAAGCAAGAGCCTGAGGTAGCTGCAGAGGGAGAGCAGGGGGTTTTCTCCTGCCCCCCTGTTAAACGATACCGGACGAAGCGCAAGGACACGCGCTTTGCTCGGGTGGAGGCATGGGGCGAGTGCTATCGCTTCAACTGCCCGGGATGTGGAGATACCCGGGGTCGGTTGTTCTTCTCGTACCTGTATGAACAGGTCACCCAGGTGAGCAAGGTCACCTACCGGTTCGGTCGGGTGTATCACTGCCATAACGAGGGGTGCAACCTGCACGACATCCTCGACAGGCTGGTGCTGCCGGTAACCAACCAGGTGGTGGAGCAGAAGCCCGCTACCTTCACTGGGTTCATGCAGAACGACACAGAGCTGCCGGCCGGGTGCATCTCTTTGATGAGCCAGGACGTGCCGTCGGCGGCCTTGGAGTACCTGTATGCTCGGGGATTCGATCCAACGGAGCTCACCAACAAGTTCATGGTGCTGTACGCCAGGGAAGGCACGGTGTATAAACCCAAGACCGAGACAGAGCCCGCCAAGGAGTTCTTTGAAGGTCGCCTGGTGATCCCGGTGGTCCAGGGGCGCCGCCTGGTTGGTTGGCAGGCTCGACGGCTGGAGGATGTCAAGAAGGATAAGTACAAGTACCTGAACGAGGACGGCTTCAGGAAGAGCCAGGCGCTGTACAACATGGACCGAGCAGCGTTCCACCGGGACATGGTCGTTGTCGAAGGTGTGACGGATTGCTGGAAGACCGGAGACCATTCAGTGGCCTTGTTCGGTAAGAAGGCCTCAGCGCACCAGCTAAGTATCTTGTCCATGATGTGGCGGTACAGCGGCAGCTGTGTAATAATGCTTGATGGCGATGCCTGGAAGCAGTCGAATTGGCTGGCCAGGAAACTACGGGAGGCTCAGGCCTTCCCCCGAGGAATCGCTGAGGTCCATCTCGATGGTAGAGATCCCGGCGATATGTCTAAAGCTGAAATTCAGAGCATAGTCGAGGAAGCCTGGACACGATGCAGTTTGTAGAGACCAGATCAGAGATTGAGGTCAATGAAACGGCGTACTCTGTGGAGGCGTGGTTACCCCATGCCGATATCATGCGTTTGCCTAACAACGACCCATATGTTGCCATTGACACAGAGACGGAGAAACTGATCCCGGGCATGCCTGTGAAGCCCGTGATCATGCAGGTGTGTAGTCATGCCCTGCGGAGGATCCAGATCGTTCCATGGCAGCATATCGAAGACTACCTGGTGCAGTTCGACTACATGCACCGGCATGTCCAGTACAAGATTGTCATGCACAACTGCCCGTTCGACCTCCATGTATTGGGTGTCAAGCGGCCACGTATGGCGTTCCTCATGCAGATGGTCGAGGATTTCCGGATTATTGATACTGGTATACGGTTCATCCTTCACCGGTTATCCATCGGTGCGTTCTCTGGAACCTGGAACCTGGCCTTCGTGGCCAACCGGATGCTCGGGATCGAGATCGCTAAGGACGACGAGCTGCGCCTGACGTTTAAGCAGGACATGCTCCTGACCCCAGAACACATGACTTACGCTGCGGTGGACTCCGCGGTGACAGCTCAGCTGCTAACAGTGATGCCGAACCCCTTTCCCACAGAGCTTATCCAGATCTGTGGGTATATGGCCCTGAGCGATATTTCTCGCACAGGTCTGATGGTAGACATCGAGTACATGCGGAGACTTAGAGATAAAATCGAGAAGGAGAACGAGGAACACGCCCAGGTGTTGTCCTGTTGGGGCTACCGCATCAATGAACCGGGGAACACCAAGGTTCTCCAGCATCTGCTTGGTTGGTTGGAGGGTGAGATCCGGTGGTTGAAGGGGGACCATTCCCTGAGGTTCAACCGCACCAAGAAGACCGACATGATACAGACCACTGATGATTCTCTTGCGATTATGGGCAGCCACCCTCATCCGTTCCTGCATGCACTCAAGGAGTTGCTGCACGGCCGGAAGATGGTGTCCACTTACATGAAAGAGTCGCTGATTGGTCGGGATAACAGGGTACACTCGAACTTCTCTCCCTTGGTGAAAACAGGGCGGACCTCGAGCGCCCGCCCGAACATTCAGAACATCCCTCGCAAGGGAGGTATACGGGGAATGTACCTGGCACCAGTAGGGCACCTGTTCTATGCCTGTGATTACGCGCAGCTGGAGCTATGCTCTCTGGCAGACACCTGCTACCTCTGGTACGGTGAGTCGGTCATGCGGGATGTCATCAACTCAGGTACCGATGTTCATCAATGGTTCGCCAGCAGGATCATGGATGTTACTCTGGAGGATGTAACTGACGACCAGAGACAGATGGCTAAGGCCTGCTACAGTGCAGACACCGAACTGCTGACCTCTACGGGATGGGCCAGGATTGAGGGCCTATACAACACCGAGGTGTCGATCACTCAGTATTGTCCTCACACGAAGGCACTGACGTTCTTCAATATAAAGCCCGATGACTGGGTGAAGCAGGAGGATAAGACCCTGTATGAGTTCGAGAGCCACAGCATGAACTGCTGCGTTACCGCTGACCACAGAATGCTGGCCATCAGTCACAAAGGCAGGGCTCTCGAGATCCAGGCCAGGGACTACAAGGCCAACACTGCGCTATTCTCTGTGCATGGTGGGAAGCTGGCCTATGACCGATCTATCTTGCGAGAGGCGCACACGCGGTTGGCGGTACTGCTAAACAAACGAGGGCTTCGTTACACAGACGTCCGGGGAGAGGTGTCTATCAGGATAGAGTGCTCGACATCCCGGGTGAAGGAGCTCGAGAGGTGCCGGTTACTGCTTGAAGCAGCAGCCGTGACTTACTCAGAGAGGGAGCCTGCGAACAGGGTGGTCCAGTTCCTCATACGGGTGCCGGAAGAAGTGAGGAAGCTTCTCAGCATGATGAGTTCTGACCGTATGGGTTTCCGGGGGGCTTCATTGTTGTCCCCTGTGTACGATACAGTCAGTTTCCTGGATGAGATCAAGTGGTGGTCTGATGCACCCGTCCGGACGAATCCGACGTATACGTCGTACTACTACCAGGATGCGGACTTTGTTCAGACTATCTTGGTTACCTCTGGGTACAGGGCCTCGATATCTCTAATTGATGGTGACACGTGGTCGGTATCCTGGTCAAATGGAATAATCACCAGGGAGGATAGCAGGGAGTTCGCGGGTCTCAGGCACATGACCAAGAAAGCTCTGTCCGGAAAACACACGGTGTATTGTCCCCGGGTGTACACATCCTGGGTGCTTACCAGACGCAAAGGTCATGTCACCGTGCAGGGTAACTGCAACTTCGGATTCCCCGGGGGTCTCGGGGCGGCGACGTTCCAGAAGACAGCTATGGCTCAGTACGGTGTAGATATAGCCATTGATCGCTGCAAGGAGCTGAAGGAAATCTGGCTTGATTCCTTCCCGGAAATGCAGTTCCATCTAAAGCCCAAGGAGGATCCTGGGATATACAGGAGCGAGGGGGACGAGGATGTCGAGGACGAGGAGGACCTGGATGCCGGTGGCCAGAAGAAGAGCAAGTACATAGCTCGTACTGCGACGGGCCGTATCCGCCGTAACGCCACGTACTGTTCAGCATGCAACTACCCCTTCCAGGGTGGTTCATCTGATGGAGCCAAGGTGGCTCTATGGCTCATGTACAAAGACAACATCAAGGTGGTCAACTTCATCCATGATGAGACCATCTCTGAGCTTCCGGATGACCCGCACCTACAAGACAGAGTAAAGCGCATAGACTACCTGATGGTTAAGGGTATGCAGATGGTTATTAAGAACGTCAGGATCAAAGTAGAAGGGGCCCTGATGCGACGTTGGTACAAGGAGGCTAAGCCCGTTGTTGTTGATGGCAAGCTCCTTGAATGGGTTCCTACAACACAGAAGGAGGACTGATGTATCGAGCACAAACGCAGGCATCCGCGTCCGCCCCCCAGCGGGGCGGCACGGAACAACAGAACCATAGCATGGTTCTACGGGAAGGGTGCGGGTTTACCCTTCAGGAGAGCTTCCTGGCATCGCCAATGGAAGCAATCATTTTCCGGGCATACCCGGCGTGCAACGAGCAGGGGGTTGAAGACTCTGAACACATCGACCCCGAAGGCACCCCCCAGTCTCCGGCGACGACTCTGTTAGGGCGCTGGTGCTGTCCGGGAATGGAGCTGGTCGTGGGTGTGGGCCAGCAGCGCCTGACTTTCCTGTCAGGTAACCGTACATGCGATGATGGTACCAAGATCGCCGACAACTGGTCGCCTGCGAAGATCGTCTGGAATAAACTCCGGATGAAGTTCGAAGAGGCCACGTGGCTGAAGGCTCGTAACATGCCCACGGACATCCCGCCGGAGTGGCAGGCGTGGCTCCGCCGGCCGGCGATGTTCAACCGCAAGCCTGGTGATGTCATGCTGGTACAGTGCGACATCTCCTGGTATCGCAGTCAGGCTATTCTGGATGCTCAGGGGCAGCCCGGTTGGTTGAACAAGGCTGTCCTCGTCATTCCGACCAGTGCTGTGAAGACGTTCGCATCCCAGGTAGGTACCAACGCCATGCCGGGGAGTCCGTTGACGCTGCAGTCGTCCATGATGGGTGACTTCATCTCGGCCCAGGCCGGGGCCTGTCTCCGGCTGGGTTGTGCCATGACCCAGGCCACGGACGACAACGGCCAACCCATTCCGCAGAACCATGGCGGGAAGAGGCAGACAGAGAACAAGGCCTACAGCCTGGCCCGTATGCCTCAGCCCACTCCCTTGTCAAACCCGGCTGGTCTGTGGACTCCCTGGGAGAAAATCCTGTGGGAGCCGACGGTCGAGGAACAGCTGGAGCTTCTTGCGAGCACCTTCGACTGGAAGGCTGTGGACTACGCTCTTCGGGGCAGTGACTATGCAGAGAAGATCCCTGAGGCACACCGGGGGTGCTCTGCGGCCATGATGCCAGCTCTGTCCAAGGATGAGCTGACTGCTTCTCTGCAACAGGGTCATGGAGGGTACGCACCTCCGACGGCAGCACCTCCGGCATCGGGAAGTCTCCCGGCGCCAGGGGCTATGCCGCCACCGGCTGCACCGCTACCTCCGGTGCACACGGGGGGTGCCCAAGCACCTGCTGGTAATGGGTTCACGCCCCATCACCCGCCGGCCGCACCCGCCCCTGGGGCTCCTCCAGCTATGTCGAATACGCCTCCGGGGGCACCTCCTCCGATGGCACCACCGCAGGCTCCGCCAGCTGCACCACCGCAGGCTCCGCCAGCTGCACCACCGCAGGCTCCACCGCCACAGGCCCCGATGGCTCCGACGAATGTTTCCATGTCGCTGCCGGATGATCCTGGGGCGCCGCCTGCTGTACCCAACCCTGGGTATGATGCGATGCCGCCGGACGCGGACATCCCGCCGTGGGGTGACGATTCGGACCAGGTGGTTCCGCCGCCGTCGGGGGCCAACATGCCTGCACCTGGGCATGAGAACCCGGAGGCATACCAGCAGCAGCTGGATCAGATCCGGCAACAGCAGCAGAAGTAGGGAGATATCATGGTACGGCAAAGAGCTGGGTCGGTCGTGGCCGCGGAGGGGGTTTCCCCCGCCGCGGCTGCGGCGGGGTTGTTTCAGATTGCAGCAACGAAGAAGTTCGGGGAGGAAGGGCTCATCTCAACAGATGATTTCTTCGACTCTGTGTATGGCGTTCCTTTGACAGGGAACCTGCCTTTGCAGTACCTGTTTGGTCTGGATGTCATACCGATGGAGAGGTCCATCGCGGTAGTCGGTAAGGAGGCCAGTGGTAAGTCGGTCTTCTGCTGGTTCCTGGCATCTCTTATGATGAAGAGCGCCACCGGGTCTCTGGTGGTGTTCTATAACATGGAGCACAAGCAGAACCCTGACCAGATCCGGGGTGTGCTACAGAACGACTCTCTGTGGGACGCTGTGGCTATCCAGAAGCAGGCCACAGAGTCTCTGGAGACGATGCTGGATTCGATGGATTGGTATGGGAACTACTACACCCAGGTATGTCCTGGGCATGATATCCCTATCGTGTTCCTCATCGACTCCCTCGGTGCAGCTACATCGAACAAGAACATCCAGAAGGCCAAGGGCGAGCTGAAGCTGAAGAAAGGGGCAAGCACTGCTCCTGGGTATGATCCGGCACACAACGCCAATCTGCTTACACAGCGTCTCAAGGCTTTCCAGTCAGGACACATGGACGGCAAGCCCATGTTGCTGCTCACGGTCAACCACCTGAAGGACAGCATGGAGGAGACTGCTGGGAACTTCCAGCAAAAGAAGACAAACAGCCCTGGTGGAGCCCATAAGGACTTCATTGCTACGTACACGGTAGTAATGGGTCAGGGGAAGACCTCGTCTACTTTTGTGGAAGCCACAGCAGGTCTGTGGTTGTCGACGAAGAAGTCGGGGTTCACCAAGCTCAATCAGCGGATCTGGGTGCCGATGTACACAAAGCACACCAACGAGAAGTACGAGGTGGACTTGGACTTGGCCGGCGGCGGTGAAGATATCCAGAGAAAGCTGGTACACTTCGACTGGGATACGGCGCTGATCTCTCTGCTTACAGACGACAAGCTCCGGCCATGCTCTCAGGAGGATGTCACTGCCATCACGGGGCTGAAGAAGGATGGGGCCAAGTGTTCAAGCTCTGTGCTCGGTCTCAAAGGTATATCCGTGGCTGAGATGGGCAATGCCATACACGATAACCCAGAAGTAACGAGGAAGCTGCAAGATGCCTTCAATGTCATGCGAAAGCGAAAACTCACACCGGTCGTCTGATCTCGCTAAGAAGTGGGGTGAGTCGGCTGAGAAGAGCGACAAGGCCCAAGCAGACAGCGAGAAGGCCAAGATGGCTCGAGAGGTTTTCGAGCTGCTGGCCCCCGTGTATGGGTACGATCCTTACGCGGTACGCCGGGTATGGTTGGAAGCAGAGCACCCCGAGGAGGAGTTCAAGGCCGAGGTCGGTATCGAAGATGTCTCCAGGATCTTCCTCTACACCAGGAAGGTAGCCCCTATCCAGCTGGGGGTGGACTTGTC
>Ga0307377_10005360_pt1 | contig 13778 bp, 12 predicted proteins | sample TR3MG_FD_202535 | JGI IMG/M metagenome (GOLD analysis project Ga0307377, IMG submission 202535) | Soil microbial communities from Risofladan, Vaasa, Finland - TR-3 | ecosystem: Environmental > Terrestrial > Soil > Coastal area > Acid sulfate soil | place: Finland: Risofladan, Vaasa | collected... | reverse complement strand
CTGCGTGCAAAGCTAAAACAGGTGTGTTTAAAAGGTGTTTTTCCAGATGCTTAGGACCCGCCTCCACAACAGTCTCCTTTCCAGGAACAACCTTTTCAATCGTGCGGGCCAGAACTCCTGCCAGGGGAAGGAAAAGCATAGTAATCATTACATTAAATATTGTATGGGCATTAGCACATTGGCGCATAATATTAGTTGCAGTAGCCGCAATCAACTTTTGATAATAAGGCAGGAAAAGCAAGAGAAGAACTACTCCTATAACTTTAAATGTAACATGGGCAATGGCCGTCCTCTTTGCAGAAATAGTCGTGCCCATAGAAGCAAGAAGAGCAGTTATACAAGTACCAATATTGTCTCCCAGAATTAGAGGTATTGCTCCACTTAAGTCTATTAACCCCGTAGAAGCTAAAGCCAAAACTAAGCCCACGGTGACACTACTTGATTGGACAATCATTGTTACTATCATACCAGTAGCTATGCCAGTGATAGGACTCTTGCTAAAGATGATAAAGGCATTACGCACAGACTCGCTAGCTCCAAAAGGCTCTACTGAACCCGTCAATATCTTCAGACCCAAAAAGAGAATACCGAAACCGAAAAGAAATTCTCCAATACTCTTATAGAATTTCTTTTTAGCGAAGATGTTCATCGCCATACCCAGCCCGATAATTGGTAAAGCATAATCAGTCAATTTAAAAGCGATTAATTGAGCAGTGATTGTCGTGCCAATATCGGCTCCCAAAATCACGCCAATTGCCTGTCTCAAAGTCATCAGCCCGGCATTAACAAATCCCACCAACATCACCGTAGTAGCGCTGGAGGATTGAATAAGTGATGTTACTCCTGCGCCAACGAGCATGCCGATAAAGGGTGTAGAGGTTAGAGCAGCAAGGATTTTTCTGATTTTATCTGCAGAGGCTTTATGTAGTCCGGCACCCATAAGATGGATACCAAATATAAATAAGCCCAGACCACCAACTACACCAAATATTGTCTCTCTAATCATTTATTATTACTCCTCAATTATGAAGTCGAATATTTCTGGTAGCCCAATCTTTCCAATCTCTTACCTTTCTTCTCCACATCCTTTGCTAAGTCAGTTTTGAATCTTTTCAATTCTTTTCTAATTTGTGCATTACTTAAAGCAAGAATCTCCACTGCCATAATAGCTGCATTTATCGCTCCTGATTTCCCAATGGCCATAGTGGCCACAGGCACTCCTTTAGGCATCTGCACAGTAGAGTATAGAGAGTCTCTTCCTTTCAGTGGACCTGTATGCATAGGCACGCCAATTACCGGAAGAGTAGTGTGAGCAGCAATTACTCCCGCAAGATGTGCTGCTCCGCCAGCGCCAACAATTAAAACTTTCAGGCCTCTCCTTTCCGCTCTCTTAGCGTAATCAATTGTCCTCTTAGGAGAACGGTGCGCAGAGGAGATTGTCATCTCATAAGGGACATTAAACCTTTCCAACATTTTTGTCGACTCTTTCATAGGGGAAAGGTCCGAATCCGACCCCAACACTATTCCCACAACTGCCTTTTTCATCTTCTCTCCCTATTTGAAAAAAGTTGGTTTTGAATGTCCTAATGGATAAAAAGTAGTGTAAGGCTTTATGCCTGTAATGATTTGAGCATGGCAACATGGCATTACAGGTAATGTTTTGGTAGTGTAGGGCTTTATGCCCGTAAAAATTACGCCCATAAAGGGCTACACTACTAGCCTTCTCAAAGAAAAGTTAGTTTGCGAGGAGCACTCAATTTCTTGCTTTACTAAATCTTTGCGAGCGAAACGATAAAATTTCATCAGCGACGAGCAGACTAACTTTTCCTCACCCTCAACCCTTTAGCTCCAATATCCCTTCTATAATGCATCCCCTCAAAACTAATCTCTTTAACAGCTTCGTAAGTCAAATCTATTGCCCCTTCCAAGGTATCGTTCCAACCAGTAACTCCCATAACCCGACCACCAGAAGTTAAGAAACGGTTCCCATCTTTCTTCGTTCCCGCGTGGAATACATAAACATCATTCTTTTTCCCAACCTTATCCAGCCCCAATATCTCTTTGCCCTTCTCGTATGACATTGGATATCCACCCGAGGCAACCACAACACAGACACAGGACTTCTTCTCCCACTCAATTGGAACCTCTTTTAATTTCCCATCAATCGTAGCTTCCAGGAGGTCAACTAAATCTGTCTTTAAAAGAGGTAGAACTGCCTGGTTTTCCGGGTCACCAAAGCGAACGTTAAATTCAAGAACTTTTGGCCCCTCACTAGTAACCATAATCCCGGCATATACTACACCTTTAAATTCTATCCCTTCCGCTTTCACCCCTTTAAGAAAATTATTGAAAATCCTCCCTTCCGCCCAGCAATAAACTTCCTCAGTCACCACCGGTGCAGGAGCATATGCTCCCATTCCTCCTGTATTTGGTCCCCTATCCTGGTCAAAAACTGGTTTATGGTCCTGCGAAGGTATTGTGGGAATAATGGTTTCTCCATCACAAAGTCCAATCAGTGATGCTTCTTCTCCTTCCAGTTTCTCCTCTATGATAACTTTATTGCCTGCATCACCGAATATCCTATCTTCCATAATCGAGCGAACCGCATCCATTGCTTCCTCTTTTGTTCCGCAAATAATCGCCCCTTTCCCTGCTGCCAATCCATCAGCCTTGACCACACAGGAAAATTTACCAGCTTGTTTAGAGGAACGCGAGAGCTTCTCCACATAGTCTAAGGCATCCCTAGAATTTTCGAAAACCTCAAATTCAGCAGCGGGAATATTGTATTTTTTCATGAAATTCTTCGCAAATACTTTACTTCCTTCCATCTGTGCTGCTCTCATATTAGGCCCAAAAATTCTCAAACCTTTAGCCCGGAAAAAATCGACAATTCCCGCCACCAGAGGAACTTCCGGCCCAACGACAGTCAAGTCCACATTCTCCTTCTTGGCAAATTCTGCCACCTCAGAAAAATTTAGCGGATCCAGCGAAACACACTCAGCAATTTGTGAAATCCCCCCATTCCCCGGAACACAATAAATCTTAGATACTTTATTACTCTGTGCCAGTTTCCAAGTCAGGGTATGTTCCCTTCCACCAGAACCAATAACCAAAACCTTCACATCCCACCTTCCTTTTCAAAAATTTCTATCCAGAATTAGCCCATTAAAATCAGTGTTCACCTTCGATCTCAAAACAACCACCGATTTCATCATTAACCTTTGACTAATTTTTGGTAGGCTTGTTGGTATTTCTCTCTTGTCTTTTTGACAATTTCTTCAGGTAATTGGGGAGCAGAAGGTTTCTTGTCCCAGTTGAGGGATTCCAGATAGTCGCGGACAAATTGTTTGTCAAAGCTCAATTGGGGCTTTCCCGGCTGGTAACTTTCCTTATCCCAAAACCTGGAAGAATCGGGAGTTAAGATTTCATCGATAAGAATAATTTTATCATTGAGAATGCCGAACTCAAATTTGGTATCAGCAATAATAATTCCTTTAGAGAGGGCATAATCGCTTGCCTTTTTATAAGCGGTAAGGCTCTTCTCCTTGAGAAATAGGGAGACCTCCTCTCCCTCGTTATCAATAAGTTGCTTTTCAGTTATGTTTATGTCGTGGTTACCCGTCTGGGCTTTGGTGGCTGGGGTGAATATAGGATGAGGAAGTCTATCCGATTCCTTTAAACCTTGGGGCAAGTCAACGCCACAAACCTTGCCTTCCCTCTGGTAATCTTTCCAAGAGGAACCGGCAAGATATCCCCTTATCACACTCTCTATGTTTATTCGTCTCGCTTTTTTCACCAGCATAGAACGATCTCTTAAAATCTCCTTATAGGGAGAGAGTTGTGAAGGGAAATCTTCAACATCTCCAGTAATCAAATGGTTAGGGACGATATCTTTTAAATAATTGAACCAGAAAAGAGAAATCTGAGTGAGAATTCTACCTTTATCTGGTATGGGAGTGGGAAGAACAACATCGAAGGCAGAAATCCTGTCTGTAGCTACAATTAGAAGTTCCTCGCCGAGATCGTAGATATCGCGCACCTTGCCCCGAAAGAAGAGAGGAATCCCTTCTAGGTTAGTTTCTATAATTGCCTGTGAATTTCCCATATACTCTCCTAAGAAAAGTTAGTTTACGAGGAGCATTTAATTTCTTGCTTCACTACCCTGCGAAAGAAAAGTTGATTTTGAGGACATTGGGAATTTTAGCGAGGAAACAAGGCTGACAATAAGACTTGCAAGCAGAATTTTGTTTGAGCCCCGATTTATCGGGGCGAGTTTAATTCTGCGCTTTGCAGAAGCCGAAGTTTCCGAGCGGTGAAAAAATTCCTTCGTGACGAAAAATCAACTTTTCTTTCGTCTCATTTTCCCATGCCCACTCGCTGGGCTTTTTGAAATATCTTGCCTTCTAGCTTTATCTCGGGAGCAATGATTATTTCAGTGAGATGCATCTCCTTAACGTTCTTCGCTCCCACGTTACCCATACCTGTTCTGAGTGCTCCCACCAAATTCTGCGTGCCGTCATCCAGCTTGGCTGGTCCATACAAGATTTCTTCTAAGGTTCCGGTGGTGCCCACATGAATTCTGGTTCCCCGGGGGAGGTTTCGGTGGGGAGTAGCCATTCCCCAGTGGTATCCCCTTCCAGGAGCCTCTTTTGCCCGGGCAAATGCTGAGCCAACCATCACTGCATCTGCCCCACAGGCAAAGGCTTTACATATATCGCCGCCTGTAGTCATACCACCATCAGTGATAATGGAGACATATCTTCCACTCTTCTTATAATAGTAATCGCGCGCCGAAGCACAATCTATAGTAGCAGTCACCTGGGGAACACCGATTCCCAATACTCCTCTTGTCGTACAGGCAGCGCCAGGACCGATTCCCACCAGAAGCCCGGCACATCCTGTCTGCATAAGTTCTAAAGCAGCACCGTAACTCACGCAGTTTCCCACAATTATAGGAATGTTCATCTGGGAACAGAACTTCTTGAAATCGAGAACCTCATATTCTGTGGAGATATGCTTAACCGTGGTGACTGTGGACTGAACCACAAAGATATCGCATCCTGCATCTTGAGCTAATTTGCCATACCGGGAAGCATTCTGGGGAATGGAAGAAGCAACAGTTAACACCCCGGCTTCTTTAATCTCTCTTATCCTTTTGGTGATAAGTTCTTCTTTTATAGGCTCTTTATAAATTTCCTGGACTAAGACTGTTGCTTCATTTGCACTGGCAGTGGCAATTTTTTTCAGAATCTTCTCCGGGTCTTTATATCGAGTCTGTATTCCCTCTAAGTTCAATACTGCCAATCCTCCGAGCTTGCCCATAGCAATGGCAAACTTGGGACCCACTACGCCATCCATTGCTGAAGCCATGAACGGTGTCTCCAGCTCTAAATCTGCAAGCTTCCAGACAATATCTACTTCATTGGGATTTATGGTAACCAAGCCTGGAACTAAAGCCACCTCATCAAAACCATAGGCCCTGCGAGCCTCCCGATCCCGACCTATAAAGAAAGGCATATTACACCTCCAATATAAATTATGAATTATGATATAATATCTTTGGAGTGTAAAGCGAGAGCTTTACAAGTCAAACTTTCGTTTGACACTCCAGTTCGTTTGGTTATCCTGTACTACCAAATCCTCCTTCATTACGTGTTGTATCATCGAGTCGTTCGCACTCTTCCCATTCTATAAGCTCTACTTTTTTGAGCACAGCCTGGGCAATGCGCTCCCCTTTTTTAATCTCTATAGTTTCTTTAGGACTGGTATTAAAGATAATCACCTTCACCTCGCCCCGATAGGTAGAATCGACTGTTCCGGGAGTATTCAAAATAGTGAGTCCCTTATTTATCGCTAATCCGCTACGGGGTCTGATTTGCAACTCATATCCTAAAGGAACAGCTACTCTTATTCCCGTAGGAATTAATGTTCTCTCCTGTGGCTTTAACGAAATTTCCTCCCCGGCATTGAACAGGTCAACCCCGGCATCACCTTGGTGTCGATACTGGGGCAGAGGAATATCTTTCCTTAATCTCATCACCTTTACTTTCAATCTTTAAACCTCCCAAGGAATAGTTCCCTTTGTGCCGGTCGCTTAATTCACCCAATTTGGACTTATTCCAGTTAGAAACCCTACTGAAGTATCCCACAATACGGGTTATTCCGTATACCTCAGTGGAGCCACAATGGGAACACTTCTCTTTTAATCCCCTGGTCAACTGATTGCACTTGTTGCAAACTGTAAATTCTGGCGAGATTGTGAGTTGTGCTGCCTTAGTAGCTTCCCAAGTTTTCTTTACCAAATTCATTATGGAAGCAGGAGATGGCTTCTCCTCACCAATGAAGGCGTGAAGAATTGCCCCACTCTCAATTAAGGTATGAAATTTACTCTGCTTAACAATCCTGTCCACCAGGTTTATGGGAGCACTGGCAGAGAAATGTATACTGTTAGTATAGTAGAATTCTTCTTTCTCAATGTCTCCTTTAACTACTTCTTTTGACTGTGGATACTCCCTTAGATCCACCTTAGCCAGCCTGCGGGCAGCAGATTCAGCAGGGCTCTCTTCCATGGCAACTCTTAAGCCATACTTCTTCCCATACTCCTTTGTTTTCAGATACATAAAGGACATTATCTTCAATCCTAACCTGTAAGTTTCTTCTTCTTCATGCAACTCTTTTCCGGTCAGATACTGTACGCATTCGTTCAGTCCAATAATTCCAATGATGTAAGTAGCTTTTTCTAAGTCGACGTAGGGTCTGCCATCTCGAGCAATCCTTCCTAATTCCCACAAAGGCAACCCTTCCTCTTTCATCAACTCCCCGATAAATTTCTTCTTCTGAAGATGTGCTTCCATTGCTAAATCCATTGCTTTCTCTATTTCCGGGAACACCTTTTCTATTCCGCCTCTCCCTGCCCGATAGGCTGCCTGAGGAAGGTTAATGGTCACATTCTGAAATCCACAAAATCTCATCGACTCGGGATGCTTGATAACATAATCATCAGTGATTGTAGTGCGTAACCTGCAGCATGCAGAAAGAGTGACGTCATCCCGGTCAAAGACAAAATAAGGAACACCATTCTCACTGGCAACGAGACAGGCATACTCTAATAGTTCATATTGTTTAGGGTCGGAAAACGTATCCACGTTTACGTGCAGGTCCATCTTGGGGAAGGCAAAGATATGGCCGAAACTATCCCCTTCTCGCCAGACATCCATCAATGCCTTGGCAAATATCTGCGCTTCCTTTTCATAGTCTCCATAAGTTTTTCCAGTATATTCTCCTCCCGGTCCGATGGCGGGAACTTTCTTCAGGTAACTGGGAACCCCTGTGTGCACATTTGCGTCCAGAAACAGAACCTGGCCACCGCGGGAGAATGCCGATTGGGATAAGGAGAAGATGAGATATTGGGCTTCCTGTTTGATGTCTCTCGAATTCATCCCCACCAGATAAGGAGCATAGAATACGTTTATGTAACCCACGCCCAGAGCCCCGGCATAATAAGCCTGCATAGAAGCAAGAAAGGTATTCAAATGTCCGGTAAGCGTCCGGGCATGCTTTGCTGGCGAGGAGATGATATCCAGTTTCTCCATGTGCAGCCCGTACTTCTTAATATATTCGAGAGAATGGCTACTGCAATAAACCCTAATAGGATAGCCGAGATCGTGAATGTGGATTTTACCTTTCAGATGGGCAGTAGCTAAATTCCGGGAAAAAATGTTGTTGAGGGCATACTGTTTCAATGTAGTTTCAGCAATAACCAAATTTACTGCTTCCGGATTATGAGAAGCTATGTTACTGTTCTCCAGGCTCTTGGAAAAGATCAATTCTTGCAGATCATAAGTGGGGATTCCTAAGCTTGTCTGTTCTTTAATCTTCTTTCCATAACCTAATTCCAGTAACTCGCTATCAACTAACTCTCGAATAAAACCAGTGACCACCTGCTTCAGACCAGAAGCAACTATCTTCTTCTCCACATTGTGGGCAATCCGATCGGCAACCTTTAAGGGAATGTTTGCTTCTTTGACCAAAGCCTGACTTATTTTATCCCTACTCCAGGGAGTCAATTCTGCTTCGGTTTCGGTAGCTACCAGGAGAGCGAAGTCGGTGGTATCGGTTTTTTTCCTCTTCTTCTTTGATACCTTAAGCTTCTGTGCCATTTTCTGCCTGGCAATTCGATGAAGGTTGTAGGCCTTTGCAGTTAGTAAATGTTTACTTTCCATAAGCACAGTCTCAATAGCATCACCGATTGTCTTCATACTCAGCGTTTCACCCTGCAGATAGTTCTTCTTCAAGTACTCTTCCACATCATCGGCTATTTTGCGAGTCATCCGCCAGGTCTCTCCACCGCCTTGCCTGGCTGCCCTAAATACAGCCTCAACGATTTTGCCCTTATTAAAGGGCACAATTCGGCCATCTTTTTTCCTGACTGAAGTAAAGAACCTCTTTTGAACCTTAATCATTCTTCGCCTCCAAAATATAACTACAATTCCCCTCACCCTAACCCTCTCCCCAAAGGGGAGAGGAGACTCCTCAGCCTCTCTGTAGGGGACGGACTCTGTGCCGTCCCTTTCATTGGGCGGCCACGGAGTGCCGCCCCTACAAAGCAGAGTTTCGCTCTGCAGCTACAATATTTGAAAGGATTTTAGCAGTTTAAAAAACCTGCACTACGATTTGGAAACAAAAATTTCCCCAAATTCGTCAGACCTCGGTACTCTCTTCTCCCAGCGGGCAACTTCCATACCGTCTTCTTCCAGAATGATTGTGGGCACTTCCAGAGCATCCAAAAGAGAACCCTCGGTCAATCCATCCACTGTATCCAAGTCGTAAAAGGTGAGTTCAATCCTTTCGGTCAATTCCCATTTGTCCAGAAAGAATTGAAATTTCCTGAGTGAAGCCTTGCAAATATTGCAATCTTTCTTTCCAAAAATTTTGACCTTCATCCCCTTCCTTTCTTCTTCCTAATCAGAACAGAGCTTTAGCTCTTCTATCCAGCGCTTTGTCTGGCAACTCCCCTATGTTTATTTTTCCGCTTCAATTTTTTTAATTCTTTTAAGAATGTACCTATATCATTAAACTGCCTATAGACAGAAGCAAATCTCACGTAAGCTACCTCATCCAATTTGCGTAGCTTCTTCAACACTGTCTCTCCAATTACTTTAGAAGGAACCTCCATTATGTAATCTTGCAATTCCTCCTCAATCTCGCTAACAATTTTCTCCACAATATCGAGTGAAATTGGCCTTTTCTGACAGGCGCGCAGAATGCCTTCTTGCAACTTATTGCGGTCGAAAACCTCCAGTCTTTTGTCCTTCTTAATAACCATGAGAGGCATGCTTTCAATCCTCTCAAAGGTAGTAAACCTCTTCTTACAGACAAGACACTCCCTGCGTCTCCTGACCACAGAACTTCCTTCTACTGGTCTGGAATCGATTACTTTTCCTTCAGAGTTGCCACAAAATGGACACTTCAAGATAACCCCCTCGGGGTTACTTCCATAGGGGCTTCGCCCCTCTGGCGCTCCAAAATGCTCCTATTCGTCGCATTTTTCCGCTGTCCTCCGGGGCGCTCACCGTCTCGCGCCCGTCGCTAACACGGAGCTCCTTATTCGTCGCTCCAGCGACCCCTTGGGGGAAACCAGATTGTTTCCCCCAAACCCCCTAATCCGCATAGGAATTTTTCAAATTCCTATGCTTCAATATAACCACCCCAACATACAATATAAAGTAGCCCGTTTATGGTAGCATACTACATATAGTGCTGTCAAGAAAAATTTGAACTAATTATTCTTTGGTTTAGGAGAGAAAATTTGTGGAGGTATTCTATTTTTTTATGGTGGACAATAACTTTCTTGTCTTGTTAATCAAATCTTCTGTACTAAATGGCTTAGTAACGTAATCGAAGGCTCCTTGAAGGAATCCTTTTAATCTACTTCCATAATCATCCTTGGCAGTTAACATAATGATGGGAATCCCGAAAGAACTCTTGTCTTCTCGTAACCTCCTGCAGACTTCATAACCATCTCTTTTGGGAAGGAAAATATCCAATATAATAATATCAGGATTTTCTCTGTGCGTTTTATCTTCAGCTTCTATGCCGTCAATAGCGGTTATGACTTCATATCCTTCAGACTCTAAACTCTCTTTCAAAAGCTGTAATGTGTCTGGTTCATCCTCTACTATAAGAACTTTTTCTGGCATAATTCTCTCCCATTCTGTTTTCTACCCCACAAATGGTAGAAGAATAACAAGTCTCCTGCTCTCATCTTCAAAGCGAACCTTTCCACCCTGGGCTTCCACAATACTTCTAACCATAAATAGTCCTAAACCTGCGTCTTCTTTATTTCCACTCTTTCCCTGAGTTATTCCTCCTGCAGTATCAGGAAAAAGTATCTCTACAAACTTATTCTGACCAACAACTTTCGGTTCACCGTTAACTGAAAAAATAACTTTCCCACCTGATGAAGTCTCATTAAGAGAGTTCTTTATGAGTTTGGTGAAAACTTCCCTGAGGGTTTTCTCGTCGCCACGAATAATTGGTTGACCAGTTGGCAACTCTACACATAGAGAAATCCCTTTGTCTTCGGCTTCTCTCCTTAAGGATTGAACAACCTTATCAATAATATCGAGAAGAGCTATAGGTTCTTTCTTGAGCCCTAAGCGCCCCGACTTCACCGGAGAAAGTTCAGACAGTTCTTCCACTAATCGAATGAGTCGTTCTACCTGTCTGTGGACAATCTCTAAATACCTCTTCTGCTGTTGGTTGATATCTCCTGTTTTTCCGCCCAGTATTTTAGAGACATATTCCTTAATGGGTGTTAGAGGAGAACGCAGCTTATGTAGGGCTAAAGTAAGGAACTCTTCCTTTACTCGGTCCCTTGTTTTTAACTCTTTAACTTTTTGTTTCAGTTTTCTCTCAGCTTCTTTATATTTTGCTGAATCTTCTCCACCCAAAACAAAAATCCTCCTTCCCAGGTTACTTCTTTCAATTCTCAGTTCTCAGTCCTGTTTTCTCAGCTAAATCCTTATATAAGCATGTTCTGTTTTTCCCGGTTGCCTTAGCTCGGTATAAAGCCTTATCGGCACAGTTGACCAAATCTTGAGCATTTTTGGTGTCTACAGGGTAAGTAGCAATCCCAATGCTAACGGTTACTTTTCCTACGGGTTGTTTCTCTCTATATTCGAAGGAGAAGTTTTCTGCTTCCTTTCTAACCTTTTCCAATATTATGAGAGCTCCTTCACGACTAGTTGCTGGAAGAATTACTGCAAACTCTTCGCCTCCGTATCGGAAAGGAACATCTGTCCTGCGCAGGTGACCAGTAAGTATCTGGCTGAGTTGCTTAAGAACCATATCTCCAGCCAGATGACCATTAGTGTCGTTATAATGCTTGAAATCATCGATATCCAGCATTGCCAGAGATAGAAAGTGGGCGTATCTTCTGGTAAGCTCTATGTCTTCGGGTAACCTTCGCTGAAAATGTCTCTGATTATAGACCTGTGTAAGTTCATCTACAATAGTCTTTTCTTCAGTTTCCTTAAGCAATTTTGCATTCTCAATAGCTATTCCCACCTGGTTTGCAAAAAGAAGCAGAGGAGCAAAATCATCTTCTGTTATCTTTCTCTTAAGATTGCTTTGAGAGACGATAAGGGCGCCCGGGGGTCCCTTCTTAACCACAATGGGAATAACAGCAAAGCTCTTGAGCTTAAGTTCATTTATAATCGGAGGCTCGACTCGCGAGTCAGCCTTAGCATCTTCCACAATATAGGGCTTCCTTTCCTTAATGGAAAGGGAGAGAATTCCCGGCGTTTCCTCAACGGAAATATTGTAACGGCTAATCCCCTTCATAGAGACCGCCCCGGGATAGGCAATACACTTTAATAATTTTTTGTTCTCTGTTTCCTCAAGGTGGTACAAGAATACTTGGTCGAAATCGAATTCTTTCCTTATGTCCCGCATAACAAGTTTCAGAATCTCTTCCAGTTTCATGGTGCTCAGTATGGCTTCCGTAATTTCGCTTATGTCTTTAAGTTTCTGATGGGCAATTCTTAAATCCCTGTTGCGACGATGGCTCTGTATATCCTTACACACAAAGAGAAGGATAAGCGATGCCAGAAGGATATATTTTGCTGTATTATCTAAAACTAAAAAGATATCCAACACTATGTAAATACCAACCAGAATGAAAACCAAAAAAGCAGTAGTCTTAAAAATTCTTCCCATATCCTCACCTATCCAATGATTCTTCCTATCTTCTCCTTCAACACTTCCAAATCTACGGGCTTGACAATGTAATCGGCAATGTGTCCAGCCCATATCTCAAAGTCACTCCTGAAAGTATCATAAGCAGTACAGACGATAATGGGAAGAGCAGGATAGTCCTTCCTGATCTTCTCCAGCAACTTCAATCCACTCATATCAGGAAGCTTAATGTCCAGAATTAGGAGGTCTACTTCCCCTTTACTTAAACAGTGGAGAGTTCCCTTCGCATCCCTTGCTTCCAGGACATCGTATCCTTCCTCAGCCAGTTCATCCTTAAACACCTCACGCAGAACCTCTTCATCTTCGGCAATCAATATCTTCTTCATTGGTTTTCTAAACCTTCCTCTTTCTTTTTTATTTTTTTCATCGGCAGGTTTACGATGAAAGTAGCCCCTTTGTCCATTTCGCTTTCCAGCTCTATCTTCCCCTTATGGGCAAGAACTATTCTCTGACATATAGCCAAACCCAGACCTGTACCCTGGGGTTTCGTACTGAAGAAAGGCTCAAATACCCTCTTTCTGTTATGGGCAGGAATGCCGGGGCCGGTATCGCTAATTCTAATCTGGAGGAATCTCTTATCCTGGCCAGTGGCAATCTTTAATTCTTTTTTCTCCCTATCCTGCATAAAGATGAGCGCATTCTGAATCATGTTCAAAATGACCTGTTCTAAGAGAGCAGGGTCGACCAGTATGGCAGGTAGATTTTGGTCGAGTTCCTTAGTAAGGACTGTTCCGCTCTTTCTAATCTCATCATCCATATGTAGCAGAATTTCCTCAATTACCCTGTTAACGTTCTCCTCCACCAAATTTGGCTTGGGCTGACGGGTAACCGTGAGCATATCCTTAACAATTCTTTCCAGGCGGTCTACTTCCTGCATAATGTAATTAGTATATTTTTTGTTAGGGTCTTTTTCTTCCACCGCCTTGTGTATTCGTTGCGCGCAACTTCTTATTGAGCTCATCGGATTTCTCACCTCATGAGCCACAATCACCGACATCTCTCCTACAGCAGCCAGGCGTTCCGAGTGAATTAAATGAGCCTGTGCCTCTTTCAGCTCTTTCTTGGCCAGCTCCACCTGGTGACGTAACTCTTCGCTGAATCTCTTTTCAGTATCATATAATCTGGCATTTTCTATAGCCAGTCCGGCCTGATTGGTGAAAGTTACCAGGGAGCGAAGGTCTTCCTCTTCTATGGGACGTCCGCTATGCAAATTATCTACTAACAGAACTCCATTTACTCTCTCTTTGGCTACCAGAGGCACTGAAGCCATTGCATTGACTCTTCCCTCAAGTCCGGCAAAAATCTCACCATAAGTCCTTTCCTGGCTGGAAGTAGTTCCGCCCTGATAAATCGGAGGTGAGTTTACTTCTGCTTTGCTCTCCTCTTGTGTGGAGCCTAATCTTCTCACTTGATGGGAAACAGGCTCTTGTAAATGCATCCCTCCCTCACCAACTCGAGCTATAATGTATGGCCTTCCATCCTTAACTGTCTTTACAATGGGATTTTGCCCATCTGCCAAT
>Ga0307377_10005359_pt1 | contig 13779 bp, 35 predicted proteins | sample TR3MG_FD_202535 | JGI IMG/M metagenome (GOLD analysis project Ga0307377, IMG submission 202535) | Soil microbial communities from Risofladan, Vaasa, Finland - TR-3 | ecosystem: Environmental > Terrestrial > Soil > Coastal area > Acid sulfate soil | place: Finland: Risofladan, Vaasa | collected... | reverse complement strand
CAGAAAGAAGAAAAGGACGAGAAGGTAATTGCGGAGGCTCAACTTTTTGCTGATAAATGGCTCCCCAATCCAACTTGTGTTATGGATTTGGCTTTAGTTCACGGAAAGTTAAAAGTAATTGAGTTTAATTGCCTTAATTCAAGTGGGTTCTACGCCCATGATGTTGACGCCATATTTAAAGCTCTTTGGGAAAACGCAAACCAATCGACCCACGCTTGAAGGAAAGTCTATGACACCTAGAAAGAAAACAGAGAAGCAGAGAGTTTTAGATGGACTGCTAAACCCTCAAAAAGCCGGAGCCAAGGCTACTAAGAAAGAACAGGCTTATTTTGAAAAACTTAGTGGCAATCGAGTGAAACCTATAGAGGTCTCAAAAATGAAATGGAAAAAACGAAAAGATGGGACGTTAATTTTGGACTTCGGATACGAGGTGGAAGCCACGGTATCATCGTCATCAGAATATCACGCAAAAAAACACAAAGGCAGTTATTATTTTTCTGTCGGTGATTGGGCCGGAGAAATGGTTAGTGGAGATTCCCCCACAGAAGAAAAAGCCAAGCGTGAGGCTGAAAAGTACATGAAAATGATGGTTAGAGTTTACAAAAAAGAAGTTAAAAAGCTTAATACTATAATTAAAAGAGTCGGCGTCTGAAGCCAGAAAGCCCTTGACTTGCTATTTTTTGTGTGTTAGTATTTTATATTATGAATAAAGAATCAGATATTTCGCTTGTTTTGATGCAGCTCCACGAGTCTTCCTGCTGGTGTGAGAAATCGCATAGGGGTGGGAACGGGGACTGCCTTAGATGCATTACTATTGATGCCTTTCTTGGATTGCATCCAGAGGCATGGAGCTTTGTTCCAAAAATTTACCTTGAAGAGTCGTGGCATATTCAGCACCCTTTGAGAGGGAAGCCTGATGTCAGCTAAGTGAAAACCTATAAATACTTTGATGCGGAATCTGGAGTCCTATACCAGATGGTTTATATCCTAGGTCCGAAACTCTTCAGGGTTAGACTTTGGTATAAGGGAGAGAGGGATTTCGAGATTGCAGAGGAATACAAAGAAGGAACTCTCTATACGATTGATGAGTATGGAGGAGTTTGTCCCATGCTGGAAAGAGCGCCGTGTCCAACCTGTAGCGGAGATGGCAAGAGTGTTGAAGTGAACCCAGATGCACGTTGGCTTTGGGATTTGCATGAATGCTACACCTGCGAGGGTGTTGGGACGATTAAGTTGGTTCATGGTTCAGATATTTATTGAGTGAGGGCGGCGAGGATGGGACTTATTGAAAAATTTGACTATATCATATTTGACATCCGCTGTGGACTCCACTCCGGCTTTAGGGTTTGCGACATAGTTTGGTATGTATTTATTTGGTGTCCGTTCTCTTTGTGTAATACTCGGTACTATCGCTGGTATGAAAAGAGAAAGAAGGGTGCCGGATGCGTTAGATGTCCCGCTTGTGTGCTTCTAAAGAGGAAGGCTCCTAAGATTAAACCGTGCGTCTGTAGTAAGGCCGTGACTGGGAGCTACCTCAGGCTTTCTAATTGGAAAAACTGGATTAGAAGCAACAATTTGAAAAAAATAACATCGATAAGCGGGCGTTATAAAACCGAAATATACTTGCATAATTTTAGAAAGTCAACCATGTGCCAATCTTCGGAAGCCAAAGCAATAGAGAAGTATTTATTACAGAGGTGAGTAAATGAATATAGTTTGCTTATTTAAAAACCATAGCTTTGATTGGGAGAGGAAAGTAATCAGTTGGAAAGCTACATATTTTGCGTATCAAGTAAAATATGCGTGCTCAAGATGTGGTTCGTGCACGTATAGCAGACGTATTCCATTGAGAAAACTATTCTACAGAGCAAATAAATTATGTTAAAAAATATTATGAAGGATTTAAAGAAATGATGACTGCCTCCGAAAAATCTATATTAAAAATGGTTGCAATGGTCGCAATAATTGTTGTTGTTGCTTTGTTTCAGGGATTGTTCAGAGGTAAGTCTTTGGGTTTAGAGCAAGGCAGAGTGGAGGGATATGATAAAGGATACACCGAAGGATATGCCAAAGGAAATGATGACGGAATTCACTGGGCTGGTTGCGTCAGTCTTATGCATCGGGACAAGGACAAAAATGGTAAACTCTCTAAGAACACGGTTGATTACTGTAAAAAGTATGGCGTATATGATGAGTCCTATAAATCTATCATGGGGAAATAAAATGAGTAGAATGAAAAGATTAAGTGTTGGACAACTATATATAGGGGTGGATGAGTATAAGGGAAACACCCTAAGACTTCATGCTGAGAGTAAATATCTCGGACATGCTTTCGCCACCAGAAAAAGAAGTAGATATAGGATTGTTAATATCTTTCGGATATGTTGGGATGTATTTCGTTTCTTACTTGAAAACTACGATGAAGTTATTTATCCACGCCCAAAAATCGCTGAGAGGGAAGAATGAAATACAAAAACGGTTCTGTATTTACTTGTACTCGCCAATTTTATTACGCTGTTCATGAAAATGGAAGAAGTGGTCAAAACTGGATAGACGCAGGAGAAAGAGTTGTTATATCTGATAGTGGGAGCTTCAAAAGCCCCTATGCTCCATTTGGTATGAAAGACGGATATTTTTTAGATAGACCATTTTGGATAGAAAAATATGGTAAGTCTGCTGGTTTTTGGATTGAAGGAAAAGGGTTCGAAGAACTCATAGAGGAAAAAAGGTTTAAGTCTACGCAATTTGCTGAGAGGGAAGAATGAGTAAAGCATTAAACAACGAACTAAGAGAAGTGAGAATTAATCTGTGGGTCTGTCCGGGATGTGACAAAGAAATAGACGGTTTGGCAAAGGTTGTGGATAGTTGGGCTTATCATGATTTAAATTGTATGGATAAACATTTAGAAAAGAAACCAATCTCTGAGAGGACAAAATGAAAAAACAATCAAATTCAATACTGATACTATCGCAGAAAGACGTATTGGCGGGTAATGACCCATATGCTATTGATATAGATATAAGTTATTTCAAACCCAATGTACAAATAGAATTTAAAAAAGCCGATATCGTAGAATATCAGAATATTGGCACAGATGGAACTGCTTTATCGGGCCAGCTCTTAAAAGACAAAAATGGAACCAGTGATATTACTAGGGCAAAAGAACAAATGAAGTTTTTGACTGAACACAAACAAGCCGAAGAAAAAAGAAAAAACATAGCTCTTGGTATAGTTTTCGCTTTCATTGTTTTGTTCTTTTATTTCATTAATCGCTGAGAGGGAAAATGACTAAAGAAGAAAATTTTGAAAACTTCGGATATCCTTCTGATAAAAAGTGCAGGATTTGCGACAGTTGTGATACTAGGGCAGAACCAAGATTTTCCTACACTGTGTGTATAGACCATTTTAACTTTTCGCCAGTTGAATTACAAACAATCGCTGAGAGGGAAAAATGAATGCAAAAGAGGCGTTAAGACTTAGCAGGAAATACTCCCCGGAGTCAGAGATAAAGAGGCTTATCGCCGAGGCAATAGAGATGACGGAAAACAGCATTCAAGCCGCAGTTCGCCGGGGAGATACATGCGCCGAGTGCCCCACCTGTGAGGAATCCGAGGAAGAAGTTCATAGGCATTTTCAAAAATTAGGCTATAGAATTGATAACCGTTATTTTATTTACTGGGACTAATAACTAGGAGAAAGCAATGAAAGAATTAATAGAAAAAGCAAAAAAAGACATAAAGATAGCTAGGATTATGACGTTGTTTTCTCTTTGTGGAACGCTGATAATGGCGTCCGTCATGGCAAATAGCGGCAATCCTTGGTTTTTTGTAGATGCTGCCCTCATTGGATTTGCCCTATATGGATTAACAAAAAGAATCTATTGGGTGGCAATAGCTCTGTGTGTATATTGGGTCTTCAGCATACTTATAATGATTTCGGCAATGAATATAGTTGCATGGGTTGTCAAGCTTTGGTTCTTGTATTATTTCATAATGGCATCACGTGCTATTGGGTTCCTAGAAAACGAGGCTAGAGAGCACGTGTCTGCGGATGAAATGGAGGCTTAAGAAATGGGAAAGATTATGACAATCTATGATAGGTATTTTCTAGGCGTAAATGAAAAGCCGACAACGCTTGGGAGATTGAAGGTCTATAGATTTTTGCTAACATTTAAATGGCAATGGAGTAAAAAATGAAAGTAATTAAGATGTTTCAGCTACTCATGGTGTTTATGGGAGGCACCGTTTTCGCTGCTAATTACCTGTGTTTGTATGGAGATGCGACCTCTTCTTATAATTGTCATTCAGCCAAGCTGGTCTTTTCAGTTCTTCTGGCTGTATTCTTTGGTCTTTCAGCTTTGGAACGAAAGTGATTAAGGCAGGAGATATTCTTATAGTTAGAGTTCCAAAGATACATCGCTATCCAGTCGGCACCAGAATGGTCGCATTGGTTGATGAGGACATAGAAACTCCGGGAGTGGTCTCCGTTCATGACGGAGAGTTTCCAGTTGAGTTTTTCGAGAAAGAAACTTGGTGGATGAAAATCAAAACTCTTGCTGGAGGCGGCAGGTGATAATGGAAATAGGGAAGGAATATATTCAAGAGCGCAACCCTGAATTACTGCCCGATGGGTCAAAAGTGTTTTTTAGACTAACGCATCTTGATGACAAAAACGCCCATCTGCTTGCTGTCAATGATTTACTTTCTGTTGCGGTCCCCTTGGATATATTTAAAAACTCATACGTTGAGGGTTGCGAATGAGCGATGCATCCAAAGAAAAAGACAGTTCTTCAGAGGCAGAGATACGAAAAAGGAAATCTACGACCTTCGTTCCGGTGCCAATCACCAAAGATATTATGGATAGGATAAGTTCTTTGACGGACGGAGTGGAGATAGACGTGGGAGGGGCGCTGTCCCCCGATGACGAATAGTGGGGCCGCACTGGCGGGCCTCAAACAATTGGTTCAATTTTCTTTATGTTAACAAGGAGGTTTGGTATGTTCTTCTATATTTGCATTGCAGTGAGGAGTCCTAGATGAGCAGGGTATCTAAAAGAGATTTGGCAAACATAGAATCCATTGCCTCTGGGCTCAAATTTAAACCAATTAAGAAAAAGCCCATCGAGTACGAGATGTCGAATTCGAGTGACCCCGAGGACTTGCATCCATTAGAATATGCTAAATGTTCAAAAAAAGAAAAAATTGAGACTATCACGGCTGATGGTGAGGAGACTACGAATACTGCAAATATCGGGGACTATATTTTCTCTGGCCCAAGTGGGGAGCTTTATGTTTTAAAGCCCGCCAAGGTAGAAAAGATGTATGTGGGCTCTTTGGGAGGCACTTTGATTCCAGAGCAGACCCCAAGACAAGTCGCTAAATATGAGGGCGAACAGCTTCAGTTTATGGCTCCTTGGAATGAGGCGATGATAATAAAGCCCGGTGACTATCTTGTTAAAGAGCAGGATAATAGCGGGTATTACAGAATTGCCAAGAAGGAATTTGAGGCGACATACGAAGAGTTCGACAGATAGCTCCTAAATTGTTAAAATTTTTATACTAATCTACTAGTGTAGCTAAGACAAACTAAAGGAGAGTTATCAAATGAAACATAATTATAGAAAAGACATTATAAGAAGAGCTTACGATGCAAAAATATCTGACAATTATACCCCTATTTCCAATGAGGAAGGTAGAGATAGAGCTCTTGCCGACATTTCGGCGATGCCACCCCAAGAACTTCTTGATAAAAACGGCAATCCGAGAAAACCCAACAAACAGTCTGAGGGTCTTAGCTATGAGGAGTGGGAAAAAAGATTAGATGCGGTTATATCAGGCAGGTTTGGACTAGGGATGTCCGATTTCCCAGACTGGAATTCAATGGATGCCTATGAGGATGACCTCTCTGTAGCAGAAGGCTTTGCCGCATTTAAAGAGGAGCAGGACGACTTGGATGGTCTTGAATAATGGAACCAATCGGTTCTATTTTTACGAATGGACAGCTGGACAAGCTTAGTGCCGGGAGTTTGTCCGCTTTGTTGATTAGGGCTGAGAGAGATAGAATTCTGGTTCTTAAAAAATATCAAGGGAAAAACGGACCGACTTTTTCTAGCATGGGTGAGTACGAGGACTATCAGGTCGTTTCCAAGAGGTGGAATAACTACGTAAATAGTATTAAGAACATGCTTTCGGCTAAATTCTAATACTAGCAGATAATACAAAAACCCCTCTCAACTGGGGTTTTTTTGTGCGCTGATTTTACATTGACAAATTCCTGCATTCGTGAGACAATCATGGTGGGAAATCTCATTGTTTAAAATTAAATTGGTTGAAGGAGTGGACGCAATGACTGAGCAGGGTAAAAAATACAAAAAGCAAACGGCTAGAGAAAATCGCCAGAAGGATAAGGTGGTTGCGTCTGGTGGTGACGACAAGGTTAGGCATTCCAGCAAGAAGGGTGGCCGTAATTGTGGAGGCTGGGTTGGACGAAGAGGATGTGGCGAGAGGATAACCAAGGAGTCATTGAAGTGCGATACCTGCAAGCGGAGGTTTTGCGACACTGAATGTCACGACTCCCACAAGGAGCTATGTTCTTTGAAGGCCTCAAAAAACAGAGAGGCTATTGAGTCTTGGGCGAAGAGGGTTTATGACAAATATATCAATGAAAATGGCCTAATACGAAACCCTGAAGAAAGAGAGAAAAATAAGAATTTCTTGGGCCTTTTGGGCTTTTCGATGTTTACATGGCAGCACAGAGACTTATATGAAGCTAGTGAGATTTTGAAAAAGATTGATGCAGCATATTTTAGAGGCCAAAGCCATCCCTATATATGGCCCCCAACTGCATCGGAGAAAACCCTTGAGTGATTCAAGCAAAAAAGTTTTATCTTCCCTTCTCGTGTTGTTTCAAAGTAATCAGGCTGAGATTCACGAAATTCTATTCACCCTTGCCACGGAAGTTGAGAATCTGGAAGAAGCCTTGACTGAAATATTGGACCTCCCTCTTGGTGGGTTTACGGGAAGCTTCGGCCAAAACGAGAGTGATGGTCTTAGGAAAGCACAGACAATAGCATCCGACGTTTTGAATGCTATAAATGAGCCCTGCTCATCTTGCGGCGGCGAGGGATGGATTCCCCATGCAGAGAGCGCTCATGGATGTGACGGCACTGAAGAATCGTGTTCCATCACATGTCCCGTCCTAGAATGGATTCAAATTCAATGCCCCGATTGTATCCCACCAAAACACGGGATGTTTCCCTCCGGTCCCTCCAAGCTCACCTAAAATTCTATATTTATTTATTAGTATATGCGCCAACCTCCACACAATAAAATAATTATTAAACTCTCTTATCGAGACGTATTCGCCGCTCTTTCTCCCTCCACTTATACTCCCGAATATATTGATTCAAATGGGATAGACTTCTCTGCATCTACTTGGAGATATCTTGCTGATAAAGGTAGAATAACTCCGGAAATTATAGATAAATTCGGGGGTTGGTTTAATCCGGGGGCTTGGATTTCCCTTGCGCAGAGAGGTGAGCTACCCCGAGAAGCTATAGAAGAGTATGGACAAAGTTTCCCCAATTCCGCTTGGGTCGCCCTTATCGAAGATAATCCAAAAATAATAGACGAATTTCCGGATAAAATCAGTCAGCATGTCTGGGTTGATATCGTCCAAGATAATCCAGAATTGATAGATAAGTATGGAGACAAGTTTTCTGCTGAGACATGGGAAGAGCTTGCCGATGAACGCATGGTGGGACACGACTTGATACTTAAATATGGAGACAAGTTTGGCAGATATGCTTGGGTCCCACTGGCTCGGGATGATAAAATAACTCCGGAGATGATAGATAAGTATGGAGATAGATTCGAATCCAATACTTGGTATAAGCTTGCTCAGCACGGGCAGATAACTCCGGAGATGATAGCCAAATACAGCGATATGTTCGGCGGATACACTTGGCTAGAGCTTGCTAATAATAATGAATTAACTCCGGAGATGATAGATAGGTATGGAGATAGATTCGATAGCGACGTTTGGAGGCAAATTGCCAATGCTGGTAGAATAACCCCAGAGATGATATCTAAGTATGGGGAGGATTTTAGCGTGTATGTTTGGGGTCTTCTTGATTACACCAATCCCAAGGTGATAGATAGCTTGGGAGGCAAGTTCAGTAAGTCGGTGTGGTACTCCCTTGTTGAAAGAAATAAATTAACTCCGGAGATGATAGATAGATATGGAGACAAATTTGGCGACTCGGCTTGGGAAGTTCTTGAGATGGAAGACAAGATATCGCCTGAGATGTTTTCCCGTTTTGGGAGAAGTTTTAGTCCCCAACTTCTACAGAGAATGTATAAAAACAAAAAAATAACAAAACAGCAATTGGTACAACTCACCAACAAGCCAACAGAACATTTCAAAAAAGAGGACACTGTTGCTGCAATTCATATAAGGCAATACTTATTCAGAATGCTAGAAAAATATATGGAGACAAATAATATAGACATGCTTTCTCCAAGAGACTTCAAGGGGACGGAGTTGGAACGACTAAAAGACCAACCTCTCGTAAAAGAAATGTTTTATCGCAACAATGGAAGGCCAGTGAACAAGGAGCAAATCCACCAAGAAAGAGAGAAACTACAGAAGCAAGAGTATTACATCTCTCACGGTGAATATAGAGGTCCGACTCAAACGGAGTTTAACGACCTGCCGACTCAAACATTCTCCCTAGGATTTAAAGAAATAGATTCAGACGGAGAGGTGAAGAGCTTTATGGAAGAGGTCGGCCCAAAGCTTAGTCACAGTGAACACACCATTGGGTTTGGAGGGGAAAATCTTGGTTGGATATTGTGGAAAGACATAAGCTCCCAAGTTAACTATCCAGCTATTTTAATAGAGCAAATCCAATCGGATTGGAGAGGTTTAATCCCAAAAATAAAAAAAGTCATGGAGAGTGGAGGGGGAGACTCGGAATACTATAGGGGTATTCTGGAGGACTGGGGAGAAAAGCACGGGGGAGAGGGCGGCTTAGATAGAATTCAAAATAAAATAGATTTGTTGGTCAATTCCTATCCAGAGAAATTATTATCCGCATTTTTAGAAAGAGTAAAAGGGAAGACGGTGTTTATGACTGGCAAGGACAAGATTGTTGATTTGATTGGATACCGGAAGGATATGCAGCAGGAAATGGAGTCCTCCGGTAAGGCTGGATTGGCAAACATTATCTACGATAAAATGCCTAAATGGTTTGGGTTTAAGGAATCTACAGAAATGCCCGGATATCTTAAACTGGAGAAAGCAAGGATGAATTATAGAAGAGTCATTAAGGGAGGCAAGTGGTGATTAAAATATCTTACAGAGACATATTGGCAGAACAAGCGGAGGAGGATGAGGAATCTAGACTCAAACGCTACGATGACATACAGTTTGGCTATGGAGAGCATCGAGACACAGACATAGTTGAGGACGAAGAGGGTCGAAGATTCGTGTGGGGGTGGAGAGACAAGAGTTACACCAATATGAATGATGCAGCTAGAAAGTATCCTGATTTAATAGGCATGAGGGAGGGTGACACCAAGATATGGTTTGCCACCCCCGAGTATTGGAAGCAAGCTCATACAAACCTCTACTCCGGCGGTTTGAAGAATAGGTCTCTTGATGTTGACGATTGGCAGATAGATAGAGAGAATTTGGCACAAAGTTGGAATTTGAACAAAACCCACGTGATGGTTGGGAGTATAGCCAACACAAATCTAGAAAAAATATTTGACGTCCTCAATCCGTCTGGTCCTGTGGAAAACTGGTCTCCGCACACAGAAGCTAAATCGCTCATGCATTCCCTTGGTCTGGGTTATAGAGACATGAGTGTGGGAGATGTTGTGCAAATTGGCAATAAATTCTATCTTTGCGACATGTCGGGTTGGACAGACTTGGAAACCAAATTGAAAAAAGAAAAAGACCAATCTACTCCAAACACAATGGAAGAGCTATTGAACACTCCAATGAATCCTGACGTTAAGGATGTAGAATCCAAAATTAATCACAAGAAGAGTGTTGTACGTAGAGCCGACATAGAATTCCAAGAGTTTGAAGACCCGGAGGAGTTTAACAGAGTGGTAAAAGAGAACAACAAACGGGAGAAGAAGCGAACCAAGAATAGTCGCAAGGTTCTGCTTAGAGCACCATATTCTGCCCATCCTGATGACGCTTATTTGGAGAAGGTTTTGTCTTTCTGGACGAATCCCTATGGAGTGCATGAATACGCCTGCTGGGTGAGGAACAAAAACGATGACTCCTACGAATGGGGGCATTATTTTAAAGACCCCGACAAGGCTTTGGAGTTTTTTAACAGCAGAGGGCTGAAGTCGAATTTGAAATATACCCCCGATACGGTGGAAGAGTTGTTGAATACGCCTATGAATCCAGAAGTGAAGGACATTGCCTCAAACGCATTGCCGATGAAGAGAGAGATTACTGGGAGGCGCAACTATAGAGAAGAGATAGCGGGTGTTGGCAATGGGACTAAAAATAAAACTTGACAAGCCGCTTTAGATGTACTATAGTGAGTCTTACTGAACATGCTTACCGCAGAGATACCCCCGATGGAGCTGGATACTTCTGGGGGTATTTTTGTGTCTTTTTCTATTGACAGGCTAGGCTAGGAGGGGTATAGTATGGAGAAATCGTTCCTTTATCTAACTTTAAAAGATTCCGACTTGATTTTTTAAATGTAAAAGGAGACATGCAATGGGGTGGTTAATAATGTTGGGCATAATAGCTCTTTTAAGTTCTGGTCCTATTGGATGGACGGTTTTAGCCATTTTAATTTTGTTGGGAGGCACATTGTAATGGATAAGCAGGAATTGATAGAAAAACTAAATAAGGTAATGGAAGACAAGGAACAAGATGCCGAGAACTATCACTATGCGGCTGACAGCCTTCTTCTGGAATACATCGGTGACGAAGAAATAAAGAAAGCTTACGATGAAATTGAGAAATGGTACGCTTAATCACTGAGATGGAAAAATGAGCAAACTAGACTACGATAAAGCTGTATTGAAATATGATATGGAGGAGAAGTTTCGGGCAAAGTGCCGTGGAGCGGGTATTAACTTCAGCAATACCATTACGCCCAATCCCAGCACGTCTGTTGTTTCTGCCTACTTCAATTATGAATACCATCCTGCGTTAGGGCAGTTTTTCCAAATAACTGAGAGGAAGAAATGACCTATATAGACAGCACTAACGCAAAACAAGTCGCATACGAACTGATGAGAACCCTTCCAAAATATCTCTGCACGGGATGTGGTGAGGAAATTTTTGGTGGAGAACTAGCGGTAACCAAAGAGGATAAGTGGAAGGCAAGAGAAGACGAGCTAGAAAGAATCTGCAAAGAGAGAGGCATAACGAGGATGGAAGATACATTTGGCCTACAGGTGCAGTGCGAGGACTCTTATCATCACCAGTGTTGTCCAAGTCGGACACATAGAGAGGTGGGGCGTGCTCAAAAATAACAACAAATGGCTGTTAATGATTACTCCTGACTTAAAGGGTAAGCCCACTGTGGAACCTGTTATGGACGATATTACTATTAAGATGGATTACATACTGTCCAGAGCAGAAAAACATCCGCCTCAAGGCGGTTCCATGCATGATTGGAGTGGTCATTGCTGGAAAGGTTGGCATGAAACGAGATGCGGCAAACGTTCTGTTAGTAATGATTGGAGAATTCCTACATTCCCTGACACATGGACAAACTCCTTAGCAGACTATTACGTTAAGTATTATAGGTCTTTTGTTCCGAAAGAAGAATTGGATAAGATTGAAAAAATTTATAAGGAACTCAGATACTATGAGGATAATCCTAAATTATATAAAAAATTAGTGTATGACAATTATTGTAGCGGTGGAGACGAGGAGGATTAAGCGATGGGGCAAGTATCGGAAAACCATAAATATCAAGTAGAGATGGATGCTAGGCAAATGAAAGGGATAACCATGAAAATAAGGAAATTGCTGCTAGAACTAGAGTGGTCCAAAGATGTTTGGGGCACCTCGTTAATAGTTCGCTACTGCCCTTATTGTAAGGCCTCCAAGAAGAGTGGGCACTTAGACGGCTGCGAGTTGAGTAGTGCAATCAAGGAGGTAAAAAAAACATGAACATGAACGGAATAACTATGACTGTTGCTATCTGCATTTTTCTTTATATCAGACATTTGCAGGTCAAGGCGGACATGAATGCTTCTGGCCAAAAGGCTTATAGGGATGCCGCCGAAGCTTATTGGCTTCAAATGAAAAAACTAGACAGAAAAATCGTCAGTTATAAAAAATGGGTACGCAGACTGAAGCACACCCTAAATAAAAGAGCGGCAAACAATAAGACAGATGCGTAGTTGTTAAATTGTGGTTGACATAGAGTGGTGGATGTGTTACAGTCAGTTGATTATTAAACCAATAGGAGGCGGTATGGCTGGAATAGTTAAGATGGGTGCTCTTATGCTTTTTTTAGCTTTTTGTGGATGCTCTGACTCTCAGGGTACAAAAGACTTATTAAGAAGCCAAGGGTATACCGACATAGTTACCACGGGGTATGATTGGTTCTCTTGTGGTGAGGACGACACCTATGCAACTGGCTTTAGGGCTAAAAGCTCAAATGGTTCTAATGTGCGGGGAGTTGTGTGTTCCGGCTTGTTATTCAAGGGCTCTACCATTCGGTTTAAATAGAAAGAAGAAGCGATGATAGGCGACAAGAAAAAAGAACACGACCAGTTGTTGATAGATTTCCAGAGCGGAAGGGCCACTGTTGTGGACGTTCTTCGGGCGGTTCAATGGGCAAGACCAGATAGGGATAATGATTGCTCTGGTTTCTGCCCCATTTGTAGGCGCATGGAAGTGTCCCGTAACGATAACACCTCCAAAGGCCATAAAGACAATTGCGTAATAAGATTGGCGTTAGAATCCACCGAACAGGGAGGGAGTGAGCTTGAATAAGATTGAACTTTTGTTTGCTCATATTCGCCACGGTCTTCAGAGCAACATTCCCCTCTGTTGTATTGCTTGGTATGTCTCTACAAATATGCAGTTTAGGAACAAGTTTGACAAGTGGGGTGATAGCAAGTATAGAGAGATATTTGCCTCAGACATCTCAAGACAGGTCATGGATGGCGTGAAAGAGAAGGATTGGGACTTATCTCTGGGTTCTTACTGTGTGTGTCCTATTTGTCAGATGAGGGGAAACTATCGTCGGATTAAGTATGGCGAATACGAACCTTTCTTTAAGGATAAGACCAAGTGAATCAATTGAACAAAAACGTCTTTGTTTTAACAAGCTTTGAGATATACCAAAGCGCTCCTACTGGAAATGCCTTGGTTAAGGTATTAAAACGTAACATTAAGATTCACGGAGAAGGTGTTAAAAAGTATTATAAACAGGAAGGCGAAACCATGTGTGAAGTCAATTACGGCGGTATCGTGGTGCATCCCAATTTCGGGGCAACCCTTAAGGAGGAATCATGAAAAAACTTGCAATTTGGATTAGTGTTATTCTTTTATTTTCTTTGTTTCGGATAACCTACTTGTTGGCTAATCACATCAAGGATTTAGAAAGGCGAGTAGCCGTAATAGAATCCAATACGGTTGTTCGAGCTGGCGAAAAACTTAGCAACCTTCTTGAGGAGTTAAATAAATGAAATTTTATTCATTCTTTATTCGCTCCCGCATAATCATGCCTCTTCTTATTGTTGTTTTTGCTGGCGTTGTTTATTTAGAAAGAGACAAA
>Ga0307377_10005356_pt1 | contig 13785 bp, 22 predicted proteins | sample TR3MG_FD_202535 | JGI IMG/M metagenome (GOLD analysis project Ga0307377, IMG submission 202535) | Soil microbial communities from Risofladan, Vaasa, Finland - TR-3 | ecosystem: Environmental > Terrestrial > Soil > Coastal area > Acid sulfate soil | place: Finland: Risofladan, Vaasa | collected... | reverse complement strand
GGATGGTTTAAATGTATTATCTCAAAGAGGTGGTGAATTCATGAGAAGATTAGATTGGTTAATCAGAACCAATGATATTGATGATAAGAAAAATGTTTTATATACTACACTTGAAAATGTTATAGGTAAAGTATCTAACAAGGTCTTGTTTGAAACATATACACATTTTGATGGTAGAGGTAAAACTGTAACCAATAGAAGTATAATGGTTAAAGGTTCAAGAACAAGAACTAAATTACCTGATTTACCAGCGTTGGATATTGAAGACATTGAAAGGGTTAAATCTATCATCATTGGTGGTTTGAAAAATAAATTCAATACACTATCTAAATTGGATAAGGTTTGGGTTGATGAGGAACTTAAGAATATTCCATTACCATCAAATATGCGTTCAATGAATGCATCGTTGAAACCTAGAGTTAGGGGTGTTAGAATACCTATTGGTAACCAAAAGGCTAAGGTTATTAGAGCCTTTGTACATTGGATGGATGAAAGGGGTAATAGAGATATTGATTTAACGGCTACATTCATAGGTATGGGTAGAATTAAACGTATTGGGTGGAATGGGGAACATAGTGGACACGAGGGTTGTTATTCTGGTGATATACGTCACCGTCAAGGTCCATGTGCTGAATATATCGATATTGACGTAAACGAATCACTTAAAAGTGGTTACAAATATGTAATAATTGATGCACATAATTATAATGGTGGTTCATTCGAATCAATCACTGATTGTGTGGCTGGTTTTATGGAAAGAGAATTCCCTGAAGCTGATGAAATATTTGTTCCAGCAACATTGGCTAACACAGTTAGATTAACTAGTGAAGCGTCTACTACTATTGTTACGATGGTAGATTTGGAGACGCAAGAATATATCTTTTTAGATATAGACGCTAGTGGTATACCCGTAGCTAGTGCTAATTTTGATAACATAATGGCAGCAATACAACCATATATGGAACCACCTAGATTTTCAGTGTATGATTTAGTTCTATTACACGTAGATGCTAGAGGTGGTGAGTTGGCTGAAAAAGATTTAGTTGAAACTACTTTTGGTTTTGATGAATACGCAGACTCTTATGTTAAGACACTTGAATTAATGGGTGTTTAATATATTTATAATACTGTTCTTTGAATACATAAAAAAATAAAGGCTATAAGTTAAGTTACTTCTTCGCTATATGACTTACTTACTTAATCCCCTTTTTATTTTTTAAAAAAAAATTAGATGTGCTATACATTCGCTTACTTCTACAAACTCAAATCTGAAATGGAGCGTTGTAATTCCCATCTAAACTTATTAATTGGCTATAGGTTAGGTTACTTCTACTTTTATTGAAAAAAAACTTACCTACTTAATTTCCAATTATGTTATTATTACAATTGGTTACAGACCAACGGCTATCATCCCCCAGTTACTTCTTAACTACAATAGAAAGAAGAAAAACCTAAAAAACGGAAACTGGTAAATTTACCGCTGAAATCAATTGTACGTTGGTATGTCAACGTATAGGTTATATGGTTACCACATATGGAGCCAACTTCGCTAAACAAAAAAAACACCTTACACTTAAATGTGTAGGGTTTTTTTGTTTTTACTATTTACATTTCCACATAATATATCTATATTTGTTTATAATAAAAATTATAAGTATATAAAATAGAAATTATGAAAATCGTAGTTAAAGAAAGTGATAAATTAGTTAGTACCCTACATAAAGGTAAGGTTATCTCAGAATACCTAGTTTATCTTATGGATGGTGATAAACCGTTAATGTGTTATATCGAATTTGGTGAACCATCTAAAAACGATAGGGTTAATGATATAATCCTTAATCATTTTGTAACTGATAATTGGAAAAAAGATACTAACATGGATGGGTTAATAACTGAAATATCTTATAACGAATTTAAAAACGAACAAAACTAATGAAAACAAACTACCCCTTAATTATTGTATTTTACCTTGATAGAGGTATGATGTCGTCTGATATTATGAGACCATTTGCGGATTCAATAAATGATGTATTAGCTAAGAAAAATGCTAACGCAATAGCTTTATTTATACCAACTGATGGTGAAGAAAGAGTTGAATGTATCAACCCAACCATAGTATCTGAACCTGATATGGATAAGATAATTGAAATGATGGAAGACATCAAGAAAAGTTTTGCAATAGATGAAACACTAGATTCAGAGATACCTAATAACGAAATAGAACCAGATAAACCATGTGTTTGTGAAAATGGTGGTACATGTAATTGTGGAGAATAAAGATATGGTAGCGGATATAAAAGAAAAGTGGGATTATTTAGGATGTATGGGTAGAGGTATAGAAGTGGATACCTATATGTCAAATGCTTGGTGTCAAACATTATTAACTGTAGTAAATAGAGTATCAAGTTTAATACATATAGCATCACGAGAATCTGGTGCTAATACTATATCAATAAACCCTTATTTATTACCTATTTTTGAGGCAATGTTACACTTTGATATGAGTAATAGTGTTTTAGCTGGTAAGTATAAAGTTTATTTAGATAATACATTACCACTAGATAAGGTATATGTGTATATTAGTAAAGCTGATGGTGTAGTACCAGTAAACGGAACACCTATTGAAGAAAAGGGTGCTGGTTATTATTATAACTACCATAACCAAAATAAAGATGTAAATCCAGTTGGTGAAATAACGGTTGTTAATTACACTGGGGTTATGAGTTATGATATAACCAGTAGTGGTACTACATCATTAGATACCTTTGAAATAGATTCTGAGAAAACGCCTTGGTATGAAAAAATAATAAATTGGTTTAAATTTAAATAAATATGGATAACGAAGAAAAAGGTAGAGTATATGATGAGTGTATTAGAGAAAGTGATGCATTACAAAGAGTCAATTCAAAAATAAAATCAGAATTTGTTGGTAATATACCACCAGACCAACAACTTATTATAGATGAAAATAATAGAAAGATTGCAAAATTAGTTAAACAAGTTGAAAGTTTATTTCTTTAAGGTCTAGTAGTTGTTCTCCTAATTTTCCTCATAGGCCAACCAGTTTTCTCCTGTATCAATAGATACATTGTACTTACAGTTGCTTGTGTTGCAGTACCCATAAATATTAAACTCTTTATCTTTTGTTTTTTACAAATCTTACCTAAAGTGTGGTGTAACCTTTGTGCATCTTTTAAACACTTACAAATTACCATATCAAATTGATTCTCATCGTATATTATAAGTTTATTATGAACAACTAAAACTTGTTTAACTAATTTCTTTTTATGTGCCCCAACCATTAGTTTTTTAACCACCTCAGAGATGTTTGGTCTATTGGCCTTACTATCCATACCATATACCCAGAAAGTTTCTTCAATCTCATAATCAGAGGAATCTAATATGGTCCAACCGTTGATAGGTTTTTCAATATAGAACTTACCGTACTCATCTCTAAGATGTCTAAAGGTATCACTTTCCTCACCAAACTTAGTAACACATATTTGATACTTTATTGGTTTTATAGATGAATCGTTAACGAATCTTTTTGGGAATAATACTTTATTGTTATCTTTAAACTCATGATAACGTATGAATGCAGTCTCCCTAGTTCTACATCCGTAGAGGGTTTTCTTGTATTCACCATTACCTGTTAAAATAACACTATATCGCATAAAATTTGGTTGTTTCAATAAATTTAAGTATCTTTGTAGTAAAAGTAAAGAATATGAGCAAAAGAGATTATTATGAGGTATTAGGTGTTAAAAAGGATGCCACTGATGGTGAAATAAAGAAAGCTTATAGAAATAAAGCTAAAGAAAGTCACCCTGATACTGAAACTGGTAGTAAAGAACTATTTCAAGAAGTATCTGAAGCTTATGAGTGTTTATCGGATTCAACAAAAAGGGAACAGTATGATAGGTTTGGTCATAGTGGTGGTGGTACAATTAATAGACAGTATAGACAAGATAGACATGTAAGGAAGGGTCCTAATATGTCAGTTCTTATCAAATTAACTTTATATGAAATATTCACTGGTACTAAAAAGAATATCAAGTATACTAGGGAGGATATTTGTGGTGAGTGTGATGGTCACGGTGGTAAAAATATAAATACTTGTCCTGATTGTAATGGTAATGGTGTTATGATAGAGGTTATTCAAACACCAATAGGTAGGTTTCAGAATGTAACAACATGTTATAACTGTGATGGGTCTGGTGATACATATAAGGACATATGTACCAAGTGTGGTGGTATGGGTACTCAAAAGGTTGATGAAAATATAGAAGCTGATATACCAAAGGGTGTTAGAGATGGTACTACTTTCGTTATGGCAGGTAAAGGTTCTGCTATTAAAAATGGGGTAGCTGGTAATTTACATTTAAAAATAATTGAATTACCAGATAAAAATTTCGTTAGAAGTGGTAATGATTTAAAGAGTGTTTTTAAATTAAGTTACTCACAATTAGTGTTAGGTGATAAGGTTGAGATTGATACTATTGATGGTGGTAGAATTAGGGTATCGGTACCTAAACATAGTAAAGTGGGTTCTAGTCTTAGAGTACCTAAGAAAGGTCTTATAGATATGAACAGTAATAATAGAGGTGAATTAATTATAACGTTAGAAATTATAATCCCAGAAACTATAAGTGATGAAGAACGTGAATTAATTGAAAAATTAAAAGAAATAAAACTTGCATCAAAGGAAACTAATTAGTATATTTGTCATAATTAATAACAATAATAAATAAAAAAAATATAAAAGAAAAATGGCAAAATTTGAAGAAGTTTTCGAAGACACACAAGCATTATTTAGTGATTTAATCGCTAAGGCTGATTTAGAAGGTATGGTTAATTTTAAAATATTAGCTGATAACAAATTAAAAAAGGTTGTAGGTAAAGTAGTAAAAGCTAATGATTTGGTTAAGCATATGACTAGCGAAGATGTTATTGTAATATTAAATGAAAAAATATTTGAACAATTAACTGACGAGCAAAAAGTTATGGCTGCTGAAGATATTCTAGCTTGTGTTAGTTTTGATAGTGAGAAAGATACTGTGGTTATAAACAAACCAGATGTTAACACTTATTCATTATTACTTCGTAAACATACATACGCAAAATACGAGGTATTATTAGAATCAATCAAAACTCTATTTCAAGTTGAGAAAGATAGAGCTGATGAAGCAAAAGAGAATAAACCTAAACAATTCTCTTAATTTATGAGTGTAGAAGATATAATTGAAATAAACCCAGAAGCTTTATTATGTGATGGTTTTGATGAAGCTATCATTGGTACTGCTGAAAGAATTAACTTGGGTCCAGTCGTAGCTTACGATACCAATAAAATGATTACCATATTAATGGAACGTGATGGTATGACTCTTGAAGAAGCTTGGGATTTTTTTGATTTTAACATACAAGGTGCATGGATGGGTGAATTCACACCAGTTTTTATAACAACAAATTAAAAAAATGAATATAATGGTAAATGACGGTTCATATGATGAGTTTAAAGAATATGCAATGAAGCATATGGGTATAAGTAGTATGCAATTATACTACTGGGAAAAATTACAAGAATCATTGTATTCAGACCTTAAAGTTTTTGGTAGTATGACTCCAATGATTTTAGAGGAAAGAGAATTACGTGTAACTCAGATGTCAGTTTTTGATAGATTAATGATGGACCGTATTATTTGGTTAGCTGGTCCAGTTAATGATAGAATGAGTACTGTTGTTCAAGCACAACTTATGTTCTTGGATAATTTAGATAATAAAGATATAACAATGCATATCGACAGTCCAGGTGGTTCAGTTAAATCTGGTTTATCGATTGTAGATGTTATGAATTATATATCTTCTGATATTTCAACCATCAATACAGGTATGGCTGCATCAATGGGTTCAATATTGTTAGGTGCTGGAACCAAGAAAAAAAGATATAGTTTAAATTTCAGTAAAGTAATGTTACATCAAGTATCATCTGGTGCACAAGGTAATATTCAAGATATTAGAATAACACTACAAGAAAGTGAAAAATATAATGATATATTATTTGGTTTGTTGGGTGAGTATACTAATAAAGATGCTGAACAGGTTAAGGATGACGCTAAAAGAGATTTATGGTTAACAGCTGATGAAGCTGTTAAGTACGGTATTATTGATAGCGTTATTAAAAACAAAACAGTTAAAAAGAAATAACTTTTCAACTTATTACTATATTTATATTACGTTCTTTAACTTATGGGGGTGTTATGGTATCGACTGGGTATAGTCGTAAACTATAAGCATGTAGTGCTAAATTGGAAGCACTTTAATCTGTCTATTAAAACAATGAATTGACAACGATTTTATCGTATCAGAAAATTTCCTAAACGAAGCTACATGTAGCTTTGCTGGAGAGCTTACAGTAGCCTAATATTGTAGATGGTGGTAATCCACTAAACTCGTAACGACTGTGGCTTGTGAGTATAAACATGGAATAAGAACAGTGTTGCCACTGAATAGGGCAAGATAATAGTACTATCGGTATTTGGTGACGTTATAAAATGTCAATAAACATGTAGAAAATTTTTGAAGAATATCCAACACTGGAGTTCAACTCTCCACACTTCCACCAAAGACCCACCCATAAAAAGGTGGGTTTTTTTATGATTTATCGTATATTTATATTAAGCTATTATAGCTACTCCTACCTCACCAATAGGGTCAAGTAATAACATACCAGTTGCAGTTCGCTTGTAGCTGGTATTTTTTTTTAATTAATTCAAAACCTTAAGATATTTATTATAAATTTATAATTATGAGAAAATTTGCATTAAATTGTCTTAGCTCTGATGGAAAAATTTCTAGTAAGAGAGTGGTAACATTATTTGCGTTTATATTAATGGCCATAGGGTTTTTAGCTAATCTATTTTGGGGTTTTAAAATTGAAGAAAACATATACACCTCTATGGAGTATATTGTAATGGCTGGGCTAGGTTTTACAGCATCAGAACAATTCAGTAAAAGAAAATCAGCTGAAAAGGTAGTAGTAGAAGAATAAACAAATAAAAAGGGGTTTTTAACCCCTTTTTTAATGTAAATAACGAATTATTTACTTGTCGTTGTGTTTGGTTTAGGTTTTGGTTTACCACACCCACATCCAAACATTTTGTCTTGTTTTACCATGTTGTTTATAATTTTAAATTAACGTTATTAATACTTTCTACTAATAAATACTTTATTTTTCAAAAATAAATAGTATAATTGATTATGTTTAACAAAAAATATAAAATTACTTTATTAAATTTTAAATGGGAACCAATCATTAGGTCGATTAAGATTAATGTAATACCCAGAAGTGGTGAGTTTATATATGTAAAAGAGGGTTTAAACTCTTATTATGAGGTTTTAAATGTGATACATGATTTATCAAATAATGATGAAACTTTCATAATTGTGAGGAAATATGATAGAAAAATTAAAAAAAGTGTAGAAAAAACTTGACAAATCTAAAACTTTGTCGTATCTTTGCATATATATAAAACACACGTTTGTGGTGTAAGTAACACACAACCCGTTGGGGGTTGGAGATATAGGATTCAAAACCTATCAAACGTACTAGAAAGACCAAACTTATTAAAGTTTAAAAATATATTGCGAGGTAGAGCAGTTGGTCAGCTCGTCAGGCTCATAACCTGAAGGTCGCAGGTTCGAATCCTGTCCTCGCTACAAATGTTCCTTTCGTCTAATTTAGGACGCTTCCCACTAACGGGAGGAAATGGGGGTGAGAATCCTTCAGGGAATACCACATTGCGGTTGAGTGAAATGGATAAGTAAATCATTCTGGGCTCATAACCCACGAGATATTAGGTTCGACTCCTATAGCCGCTACTAGAAACCCATAAGTAATTATGGGTTTTTTAATAACAATAAATAATACCAATAAAAATGGAAAAAATTGTCTTAGAAATTCGTGATGCCGAAGGTGGCTCAGATGCTAAATTATTGGTTGATACTATGAGAGATATCTATATCAAATCAGCCAAATTATATAACCTTAACTGAACCATAGTTGAGGAACGAGAAGGTTTTGTCAAATTCTGACTAGACGGTCCACAAGTAAAAAATATATTTAAAAACGAAGTCGGTTCACACCGTTGGCAACGAGTGCCACCAACCGAAAGGAAAGGTCGTGTCCATACTAGTTCAATTACAGTAGCTTTATTAGAAGTTAATGAGTATAAGGATATAGAAATATACCCCAATGAAGTTCGTATTGAAACTATTAGAGGTACAGGTAATGGTGGTCAACATCGAAATACCACTGATTCATGTGTTGTTATGACTCATCTATCAACAGGTATAAAAGTAGTACGTGATGGTAGGAATCAACATAAAAATAAAGCTGACGCTTTTAAAGAAGTGGCAAAACGTGTAAATGATTATTATAGGACTGGTGAAATGGGTGAATTATCTGAAGAAAGAAGAACACAAATAGGTAATGGTGAGAGGGGTGATAAAAGGAGAACGTACAGAGTTAAGGATGGTATTGTTATAGACCATATCACCAATAAAACAGCCAGTATAAAGGACATTTTTAGGGGTAAAATACAGTTGTTATGTTAAAAATCATGGTTTTATGGGATTTATTAGATATTTATAATAAAACAAATTATTATGAAAAACTATTTTAAATATTTATTATCTGCACCTAAAAAATTAGCTTGGTCTATTGGTGTATTGACATTTATAACTGTAGCTTCAGTTGCTATAATTCGTGATTGGGATATATTTGTAGATAACCCTTTATTTATTGTCATAGGTGTACCAATTTTATTGGTTGCAACACTTATAGGTGGTTTGTATCACCCATACTTTGAATGGTCAGATGGTATCAAAAAGGAAGCAGAACAAGAGGCTAATAATAAATCTGCTAAGAAGTAAACGATGAAAAATATAAAGTTTCTTTTGTTGTCGTTAGTAACGACTAATTTTGGTATATTAATTATTGGTATAATGTTAATGTTACTAGGATTCGCCCCGTTGAATTGGATTAATGAAAAAACCATTATTGGTGAGGTTTGTTTCTACACTGGTATGGTAGGTATAGGTATAATTGTATTTTTAACATTAAAGGGTTTGGTATTAGGGTGGTTTAATACAGCTAGAGAACAAAAAGAAGATAAAATAATAGAAGAAAGAAAAAAATGGTATTAAGATGGTAGAAGTTTCAATATATCTTTTCATAGGTCTAATATTAATGTCAATCAGGCGTGTTATTAGTGGTATGAAAAATGGTGCGTTTTATGGTAAACATAATAAAGTACACAACCCAAAACTAGACAAGTATATTAATAACCTACACTATTTAGAAACTCCAGCTTGGTACGCACAATTTGGTGCCTTGTTCTTTTTAGTATTTGCTATTTTTAGATTAGTTAGTGGTGATGTAGAATTGTTTTTAATGTTTAAACAATTTTCAGCTGCTATGTTAGTTACAATGGGTTGTAGTGCTTTAGCATCATATCACTTTCAAGGTTGGATTAACTATGGTGAAGGTAGCCCTTTTTACAATCCAAAAGAAGACAAGATGAGTGAGTTTGCTTTTGGTCCAATTAGTTTCTGGTGGAATAGAGGTCTATTAGATAAATTCAAGAGAATAGTTCCAATTGTAGGTTTTATAGTAATGATACTTGGTATGTATTTAGGACTTTTTTTGTGGGTTTAGTTGCATAGTATTAAAAAAAGTTGTATCTTTGATAAAATAAAGAAAACAAAATTTTTAAGATATGTTACCTAAATTATTAATCATTGGCCATGCTAGACATGGTAAAGACACATTAGCTGAGTTATTAAGAGATACATTTGAATTGAAATTTGTATCATCATCACAAGCGGCTTCAGATATATTCATATTTGATGAATTAAAAGATAAGTATGGTTATACAACACCTGAAGAATGTTTTGAAGATAGAGTTAATCACAGGGCTGAGTGGTATGATATGATATGTGATTATAATAAAACTGATAAGGCTAGGTTAGCTAAGGGTATTTTAGAATTAGCTGATTGTTATGTTGGGATGAGAGATAAGGGTGAAATTGAAGAATGTATGACACAGGGTTTATTTGATTTAATTATATGGGTTGATGCATCTGAGAGGTTACCATTAGAGAATAAAGACTCATTTAATATAGATAAAACGTGTGCTGATATTGTGTTGGAGAATAATGGTACCTTAAATGAATTTATTATAAAGGTTAATCGATTAGGTGGTGTTTTAACTGGAAAAAAAAATAAAATTTTAGATTTAAGTTAAAATATTTGGATATATCAAATATTATTTGTACCTTTGTATTGTAATTGGTTCTGTGGTGTAACGTAACATATCGGTCTCTAAAACCGAAAGATGTGGGTGCGAATCCCATCAGAATCACAAAAAGATTTGACTTTTTAATAAAGTGGTGTATATTTATTAATATAAAAACAAAAATTATGAAATAGATTAATGAAAAATTAAGAGTAGTCTCAAGAAGAGATTTATCTATCCCTTACCAAGCTGTACAATCAGCACATGCCTTAGTAGATTTCCAGTATCAACATCCAGTTGAAGCAAAGGAATGGCAAACAAAATCAAATTATTTAGTGTTTTTAACCGTAGCTGATGAAGCTGAGTTAATAAAACTTATCACCAAAGCAATTATTACTGGTGTTAAACATACTGTATTCCGTGAACCTGATATAGGTAATCAAATCACAGCAGTAGCGTTTGAACCTAGTGATGCTAGTAAACGATTAACTAGTAACTGCCCATTGATGGGGAAGGAGGTTATCAATGCCTAATATCTCAATCAATAAAAGAACCGAAATCATCTTTCATTTTAACAAGAAACATTTAGAGGATAGTACTATCCCTATGTGGGTAATCAAAGCTAAAGGTGAAACTTACTATATTGACCATTTAGATGTTGATAGTGGTGTTGGGTTTTCTACTAAGGAAACACCAGATAACCACCACACTAAAGGCTCAATTAAGTTTAGAGGTAAATTAACAATAATAGAAAATAATAACATAATAACAGGTAAAATTTATAATTAATATGAAAACTAAAGAATTTATTAAAATATTACAAGATGCTGACCCGTCAGGTGAAGCACACATAAGAATGTCTGGTGGTATACCTAGCCATGCAGTATTAAAAGAGGGGTATTGGGATGGTCCATACTCATACATTGATGAGGATAGTAATTATGTCTATACAACACAAGGTATGAAAGTTGATATACATTGTACAGAGATTGATGACTTCGTTGAAGAACATGTGAACATACATAACCCTAATAACTGGGAAGAGATAAGAGACAAATTTAAATTCGATTTAACTTATGCAATCAAGGAACAAAGGGATGAAAGGTCTGGTCGTGTACTAGATAACGCTAGAGAAGCATTTGATATGATAACTGGTATAAGAAAAACAATGCTTTCTGAATCAGAAGTAAGAGCAATCAACAATGCTAAAAAAGGTGTTAGATTTTTTCAAAATAAATTAGTGGATGATGAAACCTTAAGACCTAATTTACATCATTATTATACGTGGGAAATAATTGATACCAACAATAAAAGAATAGGTTCTAACCCTTATCACGTTGAAGGTGTTTCCAAAACAGGTAAATTCGAAAGACTAGATAATAATGTTAAAGAAGGTTATTATGAGTGGGTTTTGAAAGAATAAAAGGATAAGGTCGGGTAAGCAACTGGAAGCTACAGTTCTGCAAGAATTGGTATGGTGGTTCGAATCCACCCCCGACCTCAAATAACAATAACTAAAAACAAAAAACTATGAAATAGATAATTAGAGGACCCACTTAAGTTTTAATTACCATGGACAAACGCATGGACAAAATGTCTATGTATAAAAAAAATAAAAATAATTAAAAACAAAAACAAAATGGAATTAAAATCAAAACAACAAATCGAAAACGAAGTAGAAACCTACTTGAATAAAACGGCTCAACATTTATTCGTAACTGAAAGTGGTTACTTATATAAAATCATACCATACCGTAATGAGGGTGAATTATATTATGTTGTAATTACAATGGGTAAAGGTCAAGTAAACATAAGAATAAATAAAGCGGTGAGTGACTCTTCTTATAATTATTATGGTAATGGAACACTTAGTGTGGTAAAGGATGTTTTATTCCCACCATACACCAAAGCCAAATCAATACCTAATTTTAAGAAAATGAGGGTCTTGGTTGAAGAGATTAAAAAAGAGTTAAAGGTCAGTGATAATGATAAATTAATCGATAAGATAAAAAATAGGTTACCTGAGTTTGAGGTGGTTAAGTAAAATAAGAGGGGGTGACCCCTCTTTTTTTTGTTAAAAAGTTTGGTGGTGTGGTAAATTATGTCTATCTTTGTACTCTAAACTGTGAACTATGAAGAAAAATACAATTCAAGTGGGTGGTAAAATTAGACAAATTGGAAACCCAAGTAATAGGGAGGCATATAATGTATATATCACTAGTATAGCCAAATACAAAACCCTTTCTAAAGAAGAAGAAGTAGAGTTATTCAAAGAGTTAGCTAAGAGTGATAATAAAAAACCTATAAAGGATAAGATATGTTTACATAACTTACTGTTCGTAGTGTCTGTAGCTAAAAAGTACCATTCAACGTTATTTAAAAATGTATTAACATTAGAGGATTTGATTAGTGAAGGTAATTTAGGTTTATATGAAGCTGTTGATAGGTTTGATTATAAAACTGGTAATAAGTTTATCACATATGCTGTATGGTGGATTAGACAATTTATATTAAAACTTATTCAGGAAAATATTAAAACAGTAAGAACCCCAAATAATAAACAAGATTTAATTAAGTGGGTTAAAAGAAAAACAGAAGAATTAGAACAAGAGTACGGTAGGGATATTGATGTTAAGGAATTGTATGCGTTATCCAAAAATGTTAAACATGGTGGTGGTAGTAATGGTATTGGTGAGTTTATAAGACTTATAGAAGCATCAAAATATGATATAAGTCTATCAACACCGTTATCAGATGATAATACAACTACAATGTTAGATATGGTAGTTTCAGATGATAAAGATTATCTACATGAAATGGTTAATGAGGAAATAGCAAAAAACATAGATATCATGTTAGGTAAATTACCTGTTACTATTAGAAATTACTTTATTGATTATTATGGTTTAAATGGTGCTACACCTCTAACGTTTAACGATATAGGTGATAAATATGAGATATCTGGTGAGAGTATAAGGAATTATATAAAAAAATATTTAAGAGTTTTAAGACATAAAAATAAAACAAAAACAGAATTTTTCTTCCAATAATTTAACAAAACAAAACATGAAAAAAATTACATTATTTATCGCTTCGTTATTTTTGGTATTAACGATTAATGGACAAGATACATCTAATGTTTTAGGTGGTGTAACAGTAATAGGTGTGAGAGCTGATAGTAAAACACCAGTATCTCAAAAAACGATTAATCGTTCAAGTATTGATTCAACGTACCAAGGTGAAGAGATGCCAATCCTTATGGATAAAACTCCATCCATTACGTCTCAAAGTGATGGTGGCCACTCACAAGGGTATACAACATTTAGATTACGTGGTATTGACCAAACTAGGGTTAATATGACACTTAATGGTGTACCACTTAATGAACCTGAAGACCAAGGTGTTTACACTTCAAATTATCCTAATTTTATGAACAACATAAAATCATTTCAGATTCAACGTGGTGTTGGAACCTCTAGTAATGGTGTTG
>Ga0307377_10005353_pt1 | contig 13787 bp, 10 predicted proteins | sample TR3MG_FD_202535 | JGI IMG/M metagenome (GOLD analysis project Ga0307377, IMG submission 202535) | Soil microbial communities from Risofladan, Vaasa, Finland - TR-3 | ecosystem: Environmental > Terrestrial > Soil > Coastal area > Acid sulfate soil | place: Finland: Risofladan, Vaasa | collected... | reverse complement strand
CTGCCCACTCAGCCTTACGCAATTCGCCTGGGCGTACAAATACCAATGGCGCAAGCCGTAGGGCGCAACGCACCGTAAGGGTACCTTCGTAGTCATCCATTGCACGCAGCATCTCAGCAACCTTTTTCGGATCTGTCGTTGCTGCCAAATGCGTACTCTCACCGGGGGAAGTGCGCCGCGAAGATCACCCGAAGGATCATGTTTGGCGCGTCCGGTTGCGATTGGATAGCGGAATACCTGTCCGCAGTTGCTCAAGGTACGATGTGCGGTTTCGAGTGCGCCCCGGCTTTCGATTCGGCGAACCAATGTCAGTACCTCGGGTGCAGTTATCTCAGCAATTGGACGCCCGCCGATCCACGGAAAAATATCGCGTTCGAAGCGCCGAATGATGCGGTCGCCGTGGTTTGCGGCCCAGATCGTGGAATACTTTGAAAGCCACTCCCGCGCCACGACCTCAAAACTGTTTGCCGCACTGTCTGCGCGGGCCAACTTCTGCGCCTTGCGGTTTTCGCTGGGGTCGATGCCATCGGCCAGTAGCTTGCGCGCCGTGTCTCGACGGTCACGAGCATCTTTCATGGGCACGTCGGGATAGACGCCAAGGGAGAGCCGCTTCTCTTTGCCCTCGAACCGAAACTTCAACCGCCACCATTTGCCGCCAGTCGGGGATACTTCCAAGTACAGACCACGCTCATCGAAGAGCCTGGTGGGCTTGCTGCCGGGTTTGGCGTTTCGGATCGCAGTATTGGTCAGGGGCATGATGGGGGCAACTCCTCTTCAGTGGAGCCCGATTGCCCCTAATGTTGCCCCCGGATGTCAAGAGACGAGGTAGTCAGTTAATGGACTATGAACCAATGAAAAATCCAGCATTTACGCTGGCTTTCGGATTCTGTTAGATCTTATTGGATGAAGAATTGGTGGAGGCGGCGGGAGTCGAACCCGCGTCCGAAATCGCTGTCAGCCAGGAGTGTTCATGCTTTGCCCGGTTCCTTTTGGATTCGCCCCCGGAACTCAGAACGGACAAGATGCGCCGGGAACTAGTCCGATGATCTTACGCAAGCAACACGGACCGAGCTGCTCACGCCAGCCTACTGTATGACGTCCGCTCACAACCCATAGGCAAAGCCGTGGAAGACGGCAACTTATTTAATTAAGCTGCAAGTGCCAGATTATCGTTGGCAACTTTAGTTTTGCAGGCGATTACGGGTGCCCACACCCCGACATGACTCCTTAGCCGCATTCGATCCCGTCGAAACCGTGACGCCCCCAATTTATGAATTCCTCAAAGACCAAGACCTGTCGTTGGGAATTCCGCAAGGTGCGAGCCGGGCCAACTGGCTCGTGCTGCTAACTACTATTCTACGCTAGTTACAACTTTGCCACGAAAGGTGCGACGGTGGATGGGTCTCTACTGTTTGTCCAGGTCGATCGTCTCGTACTCATGGCGGGCAATGGCCGCCCGAATCTGCGCGGGCGTCTTGCCTAGCTTGGTCTGCTGGTAGGCGAAGAATCCCTCCTTGGCGCAGGTCGAGCACTCAGTTCCATGCAGCCCCTCAAAGCAGCTCCGCAGGCTAGTGTGCCCCAGTGCGCGATCGCAGCGGCAGTTGCAGGGCAACTGGTAAACCACGTTGCCGATCCTTGCCACCTTCTGATAAACGTGCACCTGCCATGGATAGCGGAAGTTATCTCCCGTCAGCTTGGCGCCCGACAGGATGGGCGGCAGCGCGCTGACTCTCAACGGCGCAGACGGGTGATAGGCAGGTACATCGTCGGCGGGATTGGACCACTGCGCATAGCTTGCGGCTGTCAGCGCGAAAACGGCCAGACCAAGCGCCCAGCGTCTGTTGATCAGGAATTTCATGGCGTCTCCCTGGCACTGATTTTATCCGGATCGGGCATAAAGCGGAACTGCCACTAGACACGGCCGCTCGGTTCCAAATGCCCAGGATTCCGTGGAGCAAAAAAAAAAGACGGCACGAACGGTCTAGCTGTTCGTGCCGGGAGGCCAGTGACGCAAACTACTTCCTGCTGGAGGTGCGGAGTGACCCGCTCCCTCAGTGGAATAAATACACGATAGCATAGATTGAGAAGAATGCAAATACAATAATTTAAATTTTTTGGATGATGGCCTCCCAATCAATCCTTTGTCATTGTGCCGCATCTAAACCTTGGATATTCCAGAGTTAAAACAACGGCTCCAGCAGGCTGCAACGAGGCAACAAAAAATGATAAAACATTCACAATCATCAGCTTATTCGTCTACCGTGCCTCCGGAAGTAGAACCATCGGAGTGGCTGAAAGTGGGTGTTGTGGCCGCGGCTTCAGCGCTGGCCGGCGGGCTTGCAGCTGCATGGTGGTACCGAAAAACGCTGAAAGCGCTCCGTCAAACGGGAGAAGAGACCTCAGATCCACAATTTGGTATCCCCACGGACTATCCCTCCGACGAGGTCTGAAGCGCTCATCGCGTGCCCGCATCGCTCCCGTGGAGCAAATTGCTTGGCATGCTCCTCAGATCAGCCTGTTCGCACTTGCAGCCAGATCGAAGTCCTTTGCCGTCAGCCCGCCGGCGTCATGGGTCGTCAATCCCAGGCGAACCCGGTTGTAGCGGATATCAATATCCGGATGATGGCCAGCCTCTTCCGCCAGTTCCCCTACAACGTTCACAAAGCCGAGTGCAGCGCGGAAGTCTTTGAATTGGAAGGTTCTAACCAACTCGTCCGAGACGATCTTCCATTCGGGTAAGGCCTTCAGGCGGCGCATGGACTCTTCAGAAGACAATTGTGGCATGGTTTTGCTCCTTGTGGCCTGCCCGGTAATTTGTACCCGTGCGAGCGTTCGTGTAGCGCGGCGGGAAAGTCGATTAGGCCGTCGCGGGAGTGGGGGAAGTGCTAACCGCAGTTTGGTTTCAACTCTTCGATGCCCACGTTAAGCTTCAGGTTGCCATTCAAGCGGCGTTGGCAGGCGATCGCCCACCCAGGGGCGGGAGCGTTCCCGTTGTAGCAGACCCCACAGCGTATGGCCAGCATCTGCACATCGTTTAGCTGCGGTGAGTAGAAGGTCTTGTCAACCGGTGGAACTCGTCGCACAGGTTGGAGTTGAAGCTCATGAAGATCAGCACACTACTCACTGAGTGTTGTGGGAGCGGAGATTTCGAAGCCCGCGAATCGCCGGTTCTGGCCGCTGATTTCCGAGCGCAACTCCTGCCAGAGCTCATTTGGAATCTTCAGAAACGCTTCGACGACAGCCGGGTCGAATTGAGTTCCAGAGCAACGCAGGACTTCCTCTCGTGCCGCGTCAAAGCTGCGCGCTTTACGATAGGGCCGGTCACTTGTAATGGCGTCCAGCGTGTCGGCCACCGCAAATATCCGTGCTCCTATCGGAATTTCCTTCCCATGGAGAGCCCTTGGATAGCCACTGCCATCAAAGTGCTCCTGGTGGCAGAACACAATCTCTGCCGCGCCGGCCAGGAATGGAATCTTCCGCAGCATGTGGTACCCGCGCGTACAGTGCTCGCGCATCACGTCCTGCTCTTCCGGCGTCAACTTTCCAGGCTTGCGCAGAATCTCGTCGGGAATCGCCATCTTGCCGATGTCGTGTAGAAACGCGCCGCGCGCAATCACCTTGACATCTGCCGGCTGCAGGCCCATCGCGCGCGCCAGCGCAATGGTGTAAGCAGTCACGCGCTTCGAGTGGCCTTCCGTTTCCGAGTCCTTCAGATCGAGCGCGTCGCCCAGCGCTTCCAGCGTTACGTCGTAGGAGTGCTCCAGGTCCTCCATCGCATGGCGAAGCATCTCGGTTCTGGCCCGCACCATTTGTTCCAGGCTCTGCTGGTAGTTATGGCTATCTTCCAGCACCTGGCGGTGCCTTAATGCACGCTCCACCGTACCCATGAGGCTGTCGCGCTCGAACGGCTTGAGCAGATAGTCATAGGCGCCACGCCGCATTGAGTCTATGGCCACGCTGATGTCGTGGATCGCGGTGACCATCACCACCGGCAGGTTGGGCTGCAGCGCATGGATTCTCTCCAGCAGCGCAATGCCATTCCCATCCTGCATAACGATGTCGGTCAGCACAAGGTCGAAAGAGTTCAGCATGAGCAACTCCAGAGCCTCGCGGCCGCTCGAAGCCAATTGCACCTCATAGCCGCTGCGCTCGAGCGTGGAGCCCATCATGGAGCGAACGTGTGCCTCGTCGTCCACCACAAGAACGCGCGCCGGCCTACCTGGATCTACCATCGCACGCGCTTCTTGCGCTGCGCGGATTGCCTCGAGCGGGTTCGGCGTTGCCGATTCTGCCACATTCGATCCCAAGAGACTCCCCTCCAGACCTGCGCATTTCACCCCAGGGTTGCCGCTGCATCGAGTGGGCCCTACGGGCGGTGTTGCGAATACCCGGTTCTATTTTTAGTAAACAGTCGTTTAATGCGACTGACCATCACAAAAAGGTGTGATTGAACACGATTGCACACCGCAAGTCATCCTGCAGAAGTAACCGTCTACCTGTTACTTAAGGGGGGGTATTCAATCAGTGAGACCACGCCTAGGATATGAAGCGCCGCGCTCCACCGATGACAGATTCACATGAAGAATCGCCGGATTCGCCCGCTGATCTGAACGAAAACAAGACTTTGCGGTACTGGCTTATCGCTTCCCTGGGCTTATCAGGCGCATTGCAGCACTCATTTCTGGCGGGCTTAATCTCAGTAAAATAAACAAATTAAATAATTTATATAACAGAATTTCTATCGGGTTTGGGCCTTAACCTTGTTTCTGCCGCTTTGCCTTCCTGGCTTCAGCCCACCCCTCCTTGGTGATCTGCGGGCTGCGGCCAACGGCCAGAGATCCCGCCGGAACATCATGTGTGATGCAGGACCCCGCACCGATATACGCTCCATCACCGATGCTAACCGGAGCTACCAGAGTTGAATCGCTGCCCACAAAGGCGCTTTTCCCGATCTCTGTCCGGTGCTTGTTTACGCCGTCGTAGTTGCAGGTGATAACCCCGGCCCCGATGTTGGTGCCTTCGCCCACTTCCGCGTCGCCCAGATACGTCAGGTGGTTGGCCTTGGCGCCTTTACCCAATTTCGCCTTCTTGGTCTCAACAAAGTTGCCGACATGCGCGTCTTCGCCTATTTCACTCTCGGGCCGCAGGTGCGCGAACGGCCCTATCTTGGCTCCGTTGGCAATTGTGCTTTCTGTCAGCACGCAACTCTGCCGGACGAGCACATTATTGCCCAGAGAGCAGTTTTCGATCACGGTAAACGAGCGAATCAGACACTTTCCGCCGAGCCGAGTGCGTCCCAGCAACTGCACAAACGGCTCAATCACGGTCTCAGCACCAACCTCGACCTCCGCATCGATCACGCAGGTCTCAGGCCGGTAGATCGTGACGCCCGCTGCCATCAGCCGCGCCACTGTTTCGGCATGCAGCTTTGCATCCTCCGCCACCAAATCGGCAATCGTCTTCAAAGTAAGTACTCTCCTGCGTTTACTTCTCCACACTGGCCGGACGGCCCGGCTGCGGTATCGAGATGTCAATTGTCTGTATCGGCCCCAGGTTCAGCTTGTCGAGACTCGGCTCAATCTGTGGCCCGTTGCCCACCACTAGGACGGCCAGCTTGTCGGGGTGAACGTACTTCTTGGCCACCGCCGTAAGATCGGCCAGCGCCACTTTTTCCAGGCCGGCCTTGTAGGTTTCCAGGTAGTCTGCCGGATAACCATAGAACTCCAGCCGTTCCCGCTCCGCCAGCACCTTGTCCCTGGTGTCGTAGCGGAACAGAAATGAGCTCAAAATATCGTCCTTCGCCCGATTCAACTCCGTCTCGGTGAAGGGCTTTGTGTTGAGGCCCGCAATTTCGGCCAAAGCAGCCTTGGTCGCATCCACGGTGGATGCACTCTTGGTCATCACCATGGCGCGGAAGGCCGCTGGATGGTCGTAGGCCAGCCCGAATCCGCCACCGACCGCGTACGCCAGTCCGAGTTCCGTTCGCACCTTCTGAAAGAGCCGGCTGCCGAACCCTCCGCCAAGAATCTCATTCATTACGGCCAGCGCCGGCACATCGGGGTTGCGCCGATCCGTTCCCAGTCCCACAATTTCCACGTTCGACTGGTTCACGTCTTCCTTATTGATGAAATAAACACCGGGCTTTGGTCCTGCAAACTCGTCATGCCGGGGCGGAGCTGCTTCAACCGGCGGCAACCCCTCAAATGCTGCCCGCACCTTAGCCTCCATCGCCACCGGATCAAAATCCCCGCTGATGCCAACGATCAGCTTCCCCTTCAGCGACCTGTCATGCCAGGCCTGCAAGTCCGCCAGGCTCACCGCTCCAACCGTCGCCAACTCTGGCTGCCGTGTATACGGGCTGTTGGCTCCGTACACCAGTTTCATAGCCTCCCGGTCTGCAATACCCCCTTCGTCGTCATTGCGGCGCACAATCCCGGTGGCTTCCTGCTGCTTCGCCAACTGCAGCTTTTCTTCGTTGAACTTAGGATGGAACAGCAGGTCCATCGCAAGCGCAAATACTTGGTCCGAATCTCCCTTGAGCGAGTCCCATGAGATCGCCGTCGAATCCACGTCTCCGCCGGTCTCAATATGCGCGGCCCTGGCTTCAAGAAAGTCGTCCATGGCGTCGCCGTCCATCTTCGCCGTGCCGCTGGTCCGCCACGCCATCCCGTAAAGATCAATCAATCCGGCTTTGGCCGTCTCGACATCGCGCGACCCGCCGGGGATCAGCACCGATCCCGATATAAACGGCAGTTCGTGATCCTCCTGAAGGAACACTACGATTCCATTTTTAAGTTCGATGCGCTTGGGCTCTTGGGGATTAAACGCATGCAACTTGGGGATCGGAATCTTCTCCCATGGCTTGCTCTGTTGCGCGCTGAGAATGGCCGATCCCAGAAAAGCAAGGCACAGAGCACCAATAACAGTCTGGCGCCGGAGATCTCGCCTAGGAGACCCAAGATTTCTTTCATTCTGCTTCATCTGCACATTCCTCATTCCGTGCCTCCGTCCTGCTTTGCAATAGCCGGAGCTTCGGTATCAATCTCAGCGCTGGTGCGGTTCGAAGCCACAAACACCTGGTTCGCGACGCGGCGAATATCTGCCTTGGTCACCTTGTCCACCTTGTCCAGTTGCAGAAAGAGTTCCCGCCAATCGCCATAGCGCGTCTGATATTCCGACAGCGCACTCGCCAGCCCCTGGTTGTCCGCCAGGCCTCGCAGCAGGTCAGCTCGCGCGCGCGTCTTGTACATCTGCAGCTCCGCGTCGGTCACATCGGTGGTCTTGAGCTTGTCAATCTCCTTGTGAATCGCCTCCCGCATCTCGGCCGGCGTGTGTCCGGGAAGCGGCACCGCATAAAACGCAAACAGGCTTGGATACTTGTCGCCGGGAAACGGACTGAAACCCTCCGCCTCGGCCGCAATCTGCTGCTGCTCTACCAGGCTCCGATACAACCGCGATACACGCCCGTTCGACATGATGTCCTGGATGGCGTCGAATACCGCATCGTCCGGGTCGCGATAGCTCGGCCGATGGTAGCCCTCGATATAGAACGGCTGCGTCTGCTCGCGAATAATGACCGACTTCTCAGCAAACTGCTTTGGCTCAACCGTCGTCATCTCTTCCGGCTTGGGTCCGCCGGGAACCTTGCTGAAATACTTCTCCAGCATGGGCATCGCTTCCGACGCTTTTACATCGCCCACGACCGCCACCACAATGTCGCCGCCCACGTAATACTTCTTGTGGAATGCCATCGCTTCGGTGGCCGATATCTGGCTCAATTCGCTCGGCCAGCCAACTCCGCTTCGCCCATAGTTGTGCGCCACATAAGCTGTAGCCAAAAACTGCTCCACAAGGCGTCCGATGGGGTTCGAGTCGGTCCGCATGCGCCGCTCTTCCATCACAACGTCCCGCTCCTTGTAGAACTCCCGCGGAACCGTATCGGCAAGCCGGTCGCTCTCAAGCCACGCCCAAAGCTCCAGCCGGTTCTCCGGCATCGACCAGAAGTATTGCGTGTCGTCCAAACCCGTTTGGGCATTCAAACCGTGAGCGCCATTCGCTTCTGCCACTTCGGTAAACTGGTTCGGAATTACGTATTTGTGCGCCTCGTTCTGCGCCTCAACGAACACTTTGTGCAATTCGGCAAGTTTCTTCGGGTCGCGCCCCACCGGCTTCAGATACTCGGCTTCATAGGCGTCGTTTGCCGCTTCCACCTTGGCCAGCGCCACTTTCTCTGCCGGCCAATCCTTCGTCCCGATCTCGCTCGTTCCCTTGAACGCCAGGTGCTCGAACATGTGCGCCAGACCGCTCTCTCCGGACGGGTCGTTCACGTCGCCGGCATCGATGAACGTGGAATAGCTGAACACCGGCGCTTCGGGACGTTCGCAGATGATCAGGGTCACTCCGTTGGGCAGCACTTTGGTGGTGATTCTCTGCTCGAAACTCTTCAGATCCTGCCCCTGCGCAATCGCAAAGGACATTGTCGCGAGCAGCAGCACCAGCACACTCTTCCAAAACCAGGAAAAAGCTCCGCTTTTCATCTAGTCTCCTTGTTCGAGGGCGGGAGATCGCAATCCCGCACTCTTCCAACCTATTTCCCCGGCCCAAGCAGGGTCAAACCCGGATCACTCAGGATTGCACAAGTGTGTCCCACAGTCTCAACCTAATGCGTTTTTATGCCCTGTTCCCCTGCCTTCTTCACTCTTCGCCCACCGCCTTGGCGAACGAATAGAAGAAATCGATCGACTTCCAGTAGGAATCCACTGGAAGCCTCTCGTCGCGTCCATGCGCGCGGTCGTCGTCTCGCTCCAGGGCAATCGCCGAGAAGCCGTAGCAGGGAATTCCTGCCTGCGCAAGATAGATCGAATCGCTCGCTCCATTCTCCATCACCGCCGACACAGGCGTTCCCGGCCAGATCAATTGCGTCAGTCGCGTGAGGGGATCAAAAACCGCCGCAATCGGAGCAGGAGGCACAATCGGCTTCCGATCTGGAGCCGTATCGGAGACCACGCCTGCATCCGAGACATATTTCACGGTCAGCTTCTCGTCCGCGAAGATTCCAATCAACTCCTGCCGGATCTCTTCCGGCGAGTGCCCCGGAAAAATTCTGCAATTCACGTTTGCCTGCGCCGTCTGCGGCAGCGCGTTGTTCGCCACGCCGGCATTCAGACGCGTTGCCACGCACGTCGTTCTGAAATTCGAGTTGAAGCTCGGCTCGGCGCTCAGCCGAGCGGCCGCGGCCAGATTCGGCGGCGTGGCTAGGATCGCTTGAATATCCGCTCGCGTCTGCCCCGTCTCCCGCCCTGCCAGCTTGCTGAAGTAGGCTCTGGTCACTGCGTTCATTTCGAACGGAAACGTGTACGCAGCCAGTCTGTTCAGCGCCGTCGTTAGTTCGTAGATCGCGTTGTCTGGCCGGGGCAGGGAACTGTGTCCGCCACGGTTCACCGCGGTCACCTGGAAGTCAGAATAGATCTTCTCGGTAGCTTCCACTGCGGCCACCACCGGCCGTCCATGATCCAGTTCCACGCCGCCGGCATCGGGATTGATGACGAAGGCCGCTTCCACCAGATCGCGATGATTCTCCACCAGCCACTTTGCGCCGTTGAATTTTCCGCCCTCCTCGTCCGCCGTCAAGGCCAGAATCAGGTCGCGCTTCGGCTTGTAGCCCTCGCGGTGCAGACGCAGAAACGTCGTCACAAGCGCCGCGTCGCCATCCTTCATGTCCTGCGTGCCGCGCCCGTAGAAGTAGCCATCCTTCTCCACGAGCTGAAATGGATCGGTTGTCCAGTCCGAGCGCAGCGCCTCCACCACGTCCATGTGGCACAGAAACAGCACGGGCTTTTCCGTCGGGGTTCCCGCTGCGCGAATCCGGACCACCAGATTCTGCTTGCGCGCGTCTGGCCCCAGCAACTGTACGTCCTGCGCATCAAACCCGGCTTCCAGAAGCCGATTCCGCATCGCAGCCGTCGCCGTCGTCACGTTACCCCGAGGCGTATCCGTGGTGTTGATCTCGATCAGTTCATTCAGAATCGACCGCGCCAGTACTCGATCCGCGGCAGAAGCAGCCGGCAGCGATTCCTGCGCAAACACTGATAAAGAGAGACACGCCGCCACTGCAACCGTGGCAAGCCAAGCAGGGCCAGATGGGCGTTTCATGCTCCCATTGTACGTTTGCCCGGGGACTGCCCGAACATTACCCCGCCAGCCGCGCCTCTGGATTTACCAGCAGCCACGCCGATGCGCCCACCATGGCCAGTGTGGTTGCTGCAAGAAACGAAGCATTCCACCCGAAGTGGGCAGCAATCAAAGGCGTCAGCGAAGCTGTCACAGCGGCACCAATTTGGCAACCCATGTTCATGGTGCCGGAAACCACGCTGGCATGCTTGCCGGCAAAGTCCGCTGTCACTGACCAGAAGCAACTCTGCGAAAGATACAGCGCTCCGGCTCCGCAGGCCAGCACCGCAGTTGCTGTCACTGCATCCTGCGCTCTTGATCCCACCGCCAGAAGCAAGCCCGTCAGCACCAGCGCGACCGCGGGCAGATAGCACCGCCCCGCGCGTGGGCTCCATACCCGCGCCAGCCAGTCGCTTAGCAGGCCGCCTATCAGCGAGCCAGCCGACATGGCGATGAAGGGAAACATCGAGTACACGGCGCTCGTTTTCAGGCTTAGTCCCCGTACCTGCGCCAGGTAGATATAGAACCAACTGAAGAAGATCCACGAAATGTAGCCGTAAGTGAAGTAACTCCCCGTCAGCGCCAGGACCTCCTTGCTGGCAAAGATTTGTTTCCACGGCACGGGGGTTTTGTCCGGCTCCCGCCCATGGCTTTCCGCCGCTTCGCTCCGAGCGTCTCCGCGGCCCGCTTCAATCCATGCCAGTTCCTCGTCGCCAACCCACGGATGTTCTTCCGGGCTATCCCGCGCTGCCAAATACCAAACGACTCCCGCCAGCACGCCGAGCACCGCGCAGAACCAGAACGACGCGTGCCATCCGTAAGTCAGGATGATTGCCGTCAGAAGTGGTGGCGCAACCCCGGAACCCAATCCCACGCCGCCGAAAATAATCCCGTTCGCCTTGCCCCGCTCGACAATCGGAAACCAGCGTTCAACAAACTGGTTTGCCGAGGGATACATCACCGCCTCGCCCGCCCCCAGCGCCACCCGAATCATGACGAGGACAAACAAGGCACCGTACATCTGGGCTGGCACGACCGCCGTCAGAGCCGTAAAAACTCCCCACCACACCACGCACAGCCCCAGCACCCGCCGCGGTCCAAAACGGCGAGCCAGCACCCCGCCCGGAATCTGGAACGAGGCATACCCGATCAGGAATGCGCTGAAGACCCATCCAAGGTGAGAGTTGTCGATCTTATAATCGCGGCTGATCTGGACACCGGCAATCGCAATGTTGGTCCGGTCCAGGAACGCAATCATGCTCAGTACAAAAATCCACAACACCAGAAGATAACGAATAGGCAGGCCCCGGCCCTGCTGTCTGCGCCGTTTTTCAACCATCCCTCTTCACACCCCCGGTTAAGGATTCAGCCCGCGACCTTTCGCTTGTTTCCAGCAAGCGTCCATTCTCGCCCCTACCCCCGCGTGTGCGAAACCAAAATCGTGCAGACGGCTCAAGTGAGTATTCCTGCCCGTTCTATAATCTTGCGCAGACGTCCGCATCCAACGCGGGGAAGTGGCGGCTCTTCCACCCCTGACCGCCGCTCCAGGGAGTCTTTCGAAATCACCTATTCACAGAGACTTGTCGCCGCAGGCCTGGGAAATGCTCTACTCTTGCCTGAGAGCGCATGAGTCATATTTTTCGTAAATTCCGAAAGGCGATCCTGCTTGCCCTTGAGCACGACGTGATCAATACTGCCAAGGCAGCGGCCTACTCGGGGATGCTTATGCTTTTCCCCGCCCTCCTGGTATTGACCACCCTTCTGGCCCAGGTGCAGGAAGGAACCACGCTGGTGGGAGAGGTTCGATCCATCTTCGCGCAGTTTCTGCCCGCTGACACGTTGGACCTTTTGCAGTCCTACGTGCTCACTCGCCGCATTTACTCCGGCCAGTTGATCTTGTCGGCCACCTTCCTCAGCATCTTCGCCGGACTGGGCGTAATGCTGTCGTTGATGGAGGGCTTTCGCCGCGCCTATCAGCTTCCGCACGAGGCATGGGGCTTCGGCGGAAGGCGGATACGGGCCCTGCTGCTGGTTCCGATTGCACTGATTCCGCTTTCGGTGGCTACGATGGTGATTATCTTCGGTCGTGAAATTGAATTGTGGATGATCGCCAATGCCGGCCACGAATTGCGGCAGATTGTGCTGGTCTTTTGGCGCATGGTGCGCTGGTCGGTTGCGTTGTTCACCAGCGTTTCCGTACTCACAGCGGTCTATCACTTCGGTACCAAGCGCACAGAACACTGGCTGTGGGTTGCGCCGGGTGCAATAGCTGGAACCTTGCTGTGGTTTCCCGCTACGCTGGCCTTCGGCTGGTATGTTACCCGCATCGCCGACTATTCCATGTTTTACGGCTCATTCGGCGCCGGCATTGCTACCCTGGTCTGGCTTTATATCACCTCGTTCAGCGTGCTGGTAGGGGCAGAACTGAATGGAGTTCTCTATCGGGATCGCCAGGCGCAGATATTGACACAGACTGTGTCGGACCGCCGCCCCGATTCGGATGCAGCGAGTAGCTAATCGCTTCTAAACAGCATCGCGCTCCGTTCATCGCACAATGAAGGAGAGGTGCGCAGAAACGTTGCATGTACAATGAGAGAAGACGTTCCACATTGTGTTCTTCTGTCACGCTATAACCCTATTTGCCCCAACTGAACCCCTTATATTGGAGCCACTTTCATGTCGTTTGCAGATTTCAACCTGACTGAATCCCCGTCTCAACGCCGTGCGAAGATCGTCGCCACTCTGGGACCGGCCTCGAACACAGAATCTGTCATCCGCGACCTGGTGCGGGCGGGCGTCGATGTGGTTCGCCTTAACTTCTCGCACGGCTCCCATGAGCGAAAGCTGGCGGTAATCCGGATGATCCGCAAGGTGAGCCGCGATGAGCGCAAGCCGCTGTGTATTCTGGGAGATCTGCAAGGGCCAAAGATTCGAACCTCCAGCCTGAAGGATCACCAGGCGGTGATGCTCAAAGCCGGCGGACGTCTCACCATCACCCCCCGAGAGGTGCCAGGAACGTCGTCGCTGGTCGGCACCACTTTCAAGACGCTCGCGGAAAACGTGGAACAGGGATCGCGCATTCTACTTTCCGACGGGCTGATCGAGTTGCGCGTTCACGAAGTCCTTGGAGACGACGTCTCGTGCGACATCATCAATGGAGGAATGCTGGGTGAAAGCAAGGGCATCAACCTTCCAGGCATTCTCGTGCGCGTTCCCTCGCTTACCGAAAAGGACACTGAAGATCTGGAGTTCGCGCTCAAGAACGGCGTCGATGCCATCGCTGTTTCCTTTGTCCGCACTGCAGAGGACGTAAGCCTGGTGCGCAATCGCGTGGCCGCCCTAGGCTTTGAAACCTGGATCATTGCAAAGCTGGAAAAGCCCCAGGCTATCGAGCACCTCGACGCCATTCTGCAGGTCTCCGACGGAATTATGGTGGCCCGCGGCGATCTGGGCGTGGAAATGCCGCCAGAGATGGTGCCAGCCATCCAGAAACACATCATTCGCCGCGCCGCCGAGTACTCCAAGCCGGTGATCACCGCGACCCAGATGCTGGAGTCGATGATTGAGAATCCGCGGCCTACGCGTGCAGAAGTTTCCGACGTGGCTAACGCCGTTTA
>Ga0307377_10005352_pt1 | contig 13789 bp, 15 predicted proteins | sample TR3MG_FD_202535 | JGI IMG/M metagenome (GOLD analysis project Ga0307377, IMG submission 202535) | Soil microbial communities from Risofladan, Vaasa, Finland - TR-3 | ecosystem: Environmental > Terrestrial > Soil > Coastal area > Acid sulfate soil | place: Finland: Risofladan, Vaasa | collected... | reverse complement strand
TCGGTACCGGTGGGCTACTTCTTGGGGCCGACATCGAGGGTAGGACATCGCTAGGCTGTGAGCTCAACCCGGAAATGATAGAAGTCATCGAGCGGGTGCGTGACGGGTTCGGCTTCAAGGACGGGAACGTTGTAACTAGGGCCGAGGCCGATCGCGGAATAACGATGAACGTGGAATGTTCTAGCTGTCTAGACTGGATGCGATCTATGGAGCATTCCTCTGTGCATTTTGTGATGACTGACCCCCCATACGGAATAGCACACAAGAAGAAGTCATTCAAGGACGAGAATAACTTCTCTCTAGATGAGCTAGAGCCGGATTCGGGGTGGGGAAAGCTGGCAACAATAGAAGAGTTTTTGGAATCGATGCAGGTATGGGCATCGGAGGCTAGGAGAATACTAAAGAATAACCGATACGTAGCTGTATTCATGTCGGATAGGTACATGTCTGGTAGGTACATAAATCTAGGGGCTAGGGTGCAGGACGCGCTGGAAGATGGCGGTTTAGTGCCGAAGGCTGTTAGAGTATGGCGAAACAAGTCCAGCGAAAGTAGGCTTCGCCCCTATGCCATAGGGTCAGCCTACGTTCCTAACATCAAACACCAGTACGTATTGATTCATCGCAGAGAAGATTAGGGGATGAGCATGCCAGCTGTTCCACTCAAAATCGATAGGGTGTTCGTACCTATTACCGATCATGATCCGCTAGACTCGATCGAGACGGAGCAAAGGAAAGCGGTAATCAAAGACAGCGACGGAACGATTATATTCGAACGTGATGATGTGACTATGCCTAAATCTTGGGCGCAGTTGCCGACAGACATCATGGTCTCGAAGTACTTCCGCAAGGCCGGGGTTCCTGATACAGGCAGTGAGACATCGGCCGTGCAGGTAGTTCGTAGGGTTGTCGACGGTATTACTAAATATGGCCGTAAGATACGCGGCTTATTCGCGGCCCAAGACGCCGTAGACGCCTTTCGCGACGAGCTGTCCTACATGCTCATCAACCAGATAGCAGCCTTTAATAGCCCATGCTGGTTCAACGTCGGGCTATCGGAATCCTACGGAATAAAAGGCGAATCTATAGGTAGCTGGCATTACGACGATGTAAGCAACGCTGTAGTAAAGTGTGACGACGCGTATTCGTCTCCGGCCGCATCAGCATGCTTCATTCTCTCCATCAAAGATGATCTCATGGATATAGCAGACGCGGTCAAACGGGAAATGAGCATCTTTAAGCAGGGCGGAGGTTCCGGTACGAACGTGTCCGCCCTGCGAGCAGAAGGAGAGCCTCTATCTGGTGGTGGCACTTCCTCTGGGATGATGAGCTTCCTAGGCATCTTCGACGCTGCAGCATCAGCTACGAAATCTGGCGGCATTACTAGAAGAGCGGCACGCCTTCTATGCTTAGACGCAGATCATCCTGACATAGTAGATTTCATTCGTTGGAAGGCGCGCGAAGAGGATAAAGCTAAGCTTCTTCTTAAGGCTGGTTACTCTGGTAGCATGGACGGGGAAGCCTATAAGACTATCGGTGGTCAAAACGCTAATAACTCAGTAAGAGTTACAGACGAATTCATGAGGGCCGTAGAGTCTGGCTCTCGGTGGGAAACCAGATGGAGAACTACCGGAAAAGTAGCAAAGTCGTATACAGCCTCCGAGATAATGGACGAAATAGCGGTCGCGTCGTGGCGGTGTGGTGATCCAGGTCTTCAATTCCATACTACTATCAATGAGTGGCATACGTGCCCGTCGTCCGGCCCTATAGTCTCCAGCAATCCATGTACAGAAGTTACTTATATCGATAACTGTGCCTGTAACCTTGCTTCCATAAACCTCGTCAAGTTTCTTAAGAAAGATGGCAATTTCGATACTGATAAGTTTAAACATGCTTGTCGTATATTAATCATTGCCCAGGAAATTCTAGTAGACTACGCTTCCTATCCGACTAAGGAGATCGCTCAGAACTCTCACGATCATCGTATCCTAGGGTTAGGTTACGCCAATCTCGGTAGCCTACTTATGCGGATGGGATTGCCTTACGATAGCGACGCCGGAAGAGACGCGTGCTCCTTCATCACTTCGTTAATGACAGCATCAGCTTACATTACTTCTGCCGAGTTGGCCGGCGCCGTAGGGCCATTCGCGGAGTTCAGGCGTAACCGCGAGAGCATGCTAAATATTATCAAGAAGCATATGAGGCATAGTGAGCACATCGAGTCTTTTGGGTATAAAGACACTCTCGGAGAGGCGTGGGAAGAGGCGCTTAATCTGGGCGAGAAGAATGGATATAGAAATGCTCAAACATCGGCACTAGCCCCTACGGGCACAATCGGCCTACTGATGGGATGTGACACTACAGGCATCGAACCGGAATTTGCGTTAATCAAACAGAAGAAACTGGCTGGTGGTGGCATGCTGCGTATGGTGAACCACGCAGTCCCGTCTGCGCTGACGAAGCTCGGCTACAGCGATGCTGAAATTGGCGCAATAGTCAAGCATCTGGACAGTACTGAAGGCATGTCCGGCGCCCCATACTTGAAGACCGAACACATGCCGGTATTCGACTGCGCAATCAAGTGCGGCGACGGCGAGGCATACATCAACCCGATGGGCCATCTGAAGATGGTAGCCGCCGCACAGCCATTTATCAGTATGAGTATCTCTAAGACAGTTAACGTTCCTAGCGACGCGACGGTAGAAGACATACGAAAGATACACATCGACGCGTGGAAGATGGGTGTTAAATCAATTTCTATCTATAGAGATGGATGCAAAGAATTCCAGCCTCTATCTACTACAAAGAAGGAGGTAGGAGCGCAGAGGCCAGGAAATCCTCCGATACATGCAAAGAGATATCGTCTCCCGACGAAACGCGGCGGGTTTACGCAGGAAGCGCGAATAGGCGAACACAAACTATACGTGAGAACGGGCGAATACACTGATGGGTCCCTAGGAGAAGTATTCCTGGACATGCATAAGCAGGGTGGAGCGCTATCTGGGATGCTTAGCTCGTTCGCCATAGCCGTATCCATCGCCCTACAACACGGCGTGCCGCTGGAGCGGTTCGTAGATACATTTGTATTCTCGAAATTCGAACCTTATGGCCCAGTGGATCATGCCCGCGTTAAGAACTGTACATCTGTTGTCGACTTCATCTTCCGGATGCTCGGCGTCGATTACCTAAATATGGATGAGCTGGCGCATGTTAAGGAAGAAGATAGCGGTAAGAAGACTACCGAATCTAAGCCTAAACGTTCTGTTCGCGACAGCAAGTTTTGCAATGTATGCGGGCATCTGGCAACTAGAAGTGGCACTTGTCACAAGTGCGATAACTGTGGGACATCTCTAGGGTGCAGCTGATGAATATAACAACAGAAGAACAAGATGGCGTTTGGTTTAAGGGTGTTCACGGCGATTGTACGAGAGACGTAGAGAAGACGATAGACCCTAGATCTATTGATCTGATAGCGACTAGCCCTCCTTACAAGAGCAAGGACGGGTTCAGCTTATACATGATGCATGGATTGGCATTGGCGGCCAGGTCGGCCTTGAAGAAGAATGGCCTAATCTTCTTAAACATCGCGCAGCTTACAGAGTGCCCAGAGAGGCCGTTCAAGGCGATGTTGTGCTTCCTGGAGAATGGTTTCAAGCTTAGACAGACTGTAATATGGGAGAAGTCACGAATAGTAGATGAGATACTGATCGGTGATGATGACAAGGTAAGGCGCAACGAGGACGGAGATCTTGTTCGTGCTCCTGCGCAGCGTGGCCACTTCCAGCCACTTAATTCCAACTATCTGGTAAACTACTGCCATGAATACATCTTTGTTCTAGAGAAGGACACCAAACAAAGGCGTAAGTTCGATAGACTAGCCGTTGGCCTAGAGTACAGCGATAAAACCAATCTGACTAGGGGTACCCGTGGCAAACATGGCGATCTGCACTGCACAGGTGATGTTTGGTGGGTGCCGCACGCCACTACTGGCCCCACGAAGAGCAAAAACCACGAGCACCAGTTTCCAGTTGAGATACCAACTCGTTGTATTAAACTGGCAGGATTGAAGAAGAAATCTACTGTCTGGGATCCTTGGTTGGGCGGGGGCTCTACCGCAGTGGCAGCTAAGTCCCTATCTATGAATTTCATCGGGCACGATATTGATAAAGAGATGATTCCATTAGCATTGGAAAGATGGAAGGAAGTTTGAGAGATGTCTGGTAACGGTGGCGATAAGGAGATGGTCGAAGCTATCAGTGGAGCCGTAGACGAATTGGTCGGCAAGATACATGGCAGAGACTCCATAGACGTCAATGTTACCATCGTGAAGTCCGGCACTGATTGGACTTCTATGATCATGGGGCTAATAGTGTTCTCTCCTATCTGGGGGTTGCTGTTAGGTTGGGCTATTTGGCTATTCAATTACTCCAGCGGCGGGTTGCTTAGATAGAAGGACGATAGCGTGGTCTATAAACCTAGATTTGTGGTAGTTGCTGGTCTCATAGGAGTTGGCAAGACACATTTTACTAGGCGCCTATCCACACTGCTGGACTACGAACCGCTGTACGAGCCAGTAGAAGAAAACCCGTATCTATCCGATTTCTACAAAGATCCAAAGACATGGGCCTACCCCATGCAGGAGTTCCTAAAGAGCAGGCGATTCGCCATGTATCAATTCGCGGCGTGGGGCATCCGCTGCGGTAAATTTCCAGGAGTGGTGCTCGACAGATCCATACACGAAGACACTATATTCGCAGAGATAAACAAAGATCTAGGCAATATAGACGAACGAAACTGGCGCTCGTATCTGATGGGGTTCCAGGACATGCAGCACTTCCTCCCAGAACCGGACCTATACATCTACCTCGATGCTACGCCAGAGACGTGCTGCGAACGGGCCGCGGCTAGGGACCGCCCCGAAGAGCGCGGCAAGGGGCTGGATAGCAAAGACGGCGGTAGTAGTGGCATCCCGCTTTCGTATATGAAGACCCTTCGCGATGGCTATATGAAGTGGCTAGAGATCATCGCGCCAAGAGTGACCGTAGTTAAGCTGGATTGGTCCGATTTCAAGCTTGTCGAGGATGCTTGGAAGAACATACAAGGCGACCTCGATACTAGGTCCAGATTTACGAGAAGCTTGATCATGTAATGCCGTTTGGTGATTGGGCCGCTGTGCGCGGCCTTATTGCTTGGAATAACTCGAAGTATAGTGGGTATACCTGTATAATACGTAGAGAGTGTGATTGGACTGGAGAATATATGGGTACCGAAGCGCTATCAGACTATCTATTGACTATGGCCGATAGCCCAGTATAATCGTATACAGCGCCCGCGCAGTGCGGGCGTAGCGTAGTAGAGAGAGTAGAGAGAAAACAGGAGATCTCACCAGATGAGCTACGACTCCAAGTTGCAATCCGCGCGAATAATCATCGAATCTCATAACCAAGCAATAGACGAATCCGGCCAAGTCAAGTTCGACGACTTCCTCTCCATGCTTCAACGTATGGGTGGCACCACAGAAGATGCCATTAAGCAGTGTAGCTGGGAAGACCTGCAAGGCCTCGGCCTGCCGAAACTATTGGCAAGGCAGGTAGCCAAACATTTCAGGGCTGATACAGAGGTGGCGGAAAAGAAGACCACATACGTTTCTGAGCGTAAAGCTGCGCAGATGACAGTATCAGAATTATTGGAACGATATGATGCTAAAGACGTTGACAACCACATCGGTGCTAGACTGAAGTCTAAATCTAAAGGATTTGCATTTCTGGTGTTCTCCAACGACGGGGCTCTCGATCTGGAAACATCGGAGAAGCTACTCGCAGAGCTGGGAGACGGCTACCCTCCGAGAAACTTGGCTATCAGGGACGATGGGACTCCGTGCAGGCCTTACGCTGTAGGGGAACGACCGGACACATACGTAGACGAGAATCCTCTGTATCCGGGCCGTGCGCTCAGGCCTGACGGCACTTGCGACCAGACTAATAGATCATGGAACGGTGTCCCGTTCTCCGTAAGGCAGATTCTTTATGTATCTAGGCAGAATGGAGAGGTTTCCATTCGCAGTGTTCAAGAAGTACATCAGATCATGGACTTAATTGTTGGTCAGAATGATATGGACGCAGAAGCGATTGTGCGAACCAGATTCGCCGGTTCGGCAATCGAGCTGCAGGAGATGCTTCAGACTAACCGCGCACCATCTCTGCGTATCAAGATAGGTGGCGTCGGTGATAAGAACGATCCATTCTACGCCAAGAACAAGAAGTTTTAGGAGGCCATCGATGAGTAACATGACGGTTAATGGCCTGCTATGCGGTCTTTACTTAGCTCCTGCGCTTAAGCAGAAGTTTAATAGAGATGGTAGTGAGTGTGCCCATAGCCTGCCATCTGGGTGTCTACGCCCATCCTTCGTTGTAGACGAATACCCAGGGTGTCCGGAGACTTGGATGCACGGTAGCAGCAAAGCTAGTAGCTATTTCATGTCTGTCCCGGCGGGTGCCGGCATGTGGCTAAACTTCAATAATTGCGAGCGTCATACGCACGAAGTCGCTGTAGTTGTGTCTATCCAGGGTGTTAATCCTGTCACCGGCCAAAAGACAGATGTGATGCGCCTCGAGAAGTATGATAAGAAGTGCCCGATACATGACGTCGAATTCAAGCAGGATCGGTTCTGCGAAGAATGCGATTTCAAGTGGCCAGCACAGAACTATCTAGCCACTACTGGGACACCCCACAGTTTGTTCTGGCTAGATGGGTTTCGGAGACCAGACGGGACAGTTCGTCAGTACATCTTCACTGAAGAAGAGATCCGAAGTGTTGCTAAGGCTGTAATCGGTAATGACCGTGTATTCGCGATCGGTATCGCCTTCTATTTAAGTAAGGAGGCGAAACCGAAGCCTAAGATAACGCGAGGTTGTAGTTCCGCCGGGGGCGCTAGCGGTCAGTCTGTCGGATGGGCAAAGCTAAGTGGGTATACCGGGCCTACCTGTACTACCGGATCCGTAGGCCAGACTGTCAAAGGAGCCTTATATTCTCAGAATGGTGTGTACAATTACTCGGATGCCGTGTCAGATTTCTCACCCGATTACCACTTCTGCCCGTCGGACTCCGCTCCGACGGGCATGTACGCGCAGGATATGACGTGCGCGGATATCAGTATGGAGCACGAAGAGAAGACTGGCGGCGGCAGCATCATACCGAAGAAGATAGAGGTTGGTGCTGGCGCAATGATTGCGCAAGAGATCTACCCGGATCCAAAGGATATTTCGTTCTGGGAGGAAGAGCCGGTTGGTATGGTCTACGTCAACTACTGCGATAACACCACAGCAGCTAGAATCCTCGAAGCCGGCAAGCGCAAAGAGAAGTCTGAAGGATTCATGGATGGTGTAAAGGTTGGTAACTAATCCTATGGGGGGCCTTTGGGCCCCATACTGGAGATAATAAATAGCGGGATGAAGGTAAAGATAAGTTCTAAGAGTCTTGCAGAGGCGATGAATAGGGTATGTAAAGTAGTCAAAGCCAAGGCAAGAGACGACATTCTTAGTGGAATACTATTAAGATTAAAAGATGGTAAGCTAAAGTTCGTCGCGTCAGACGATGTTAATACTATAGAAGTAGTAGTTCCGACGCTCGACTATGATGGTGCCAAAGATGGTGATACGCTAGCTAACGCCGCTATACTAAGAGACGTATCTAGATCGTTCAAGGCAGCCGGTGAAATCTACATAAGTGGGGAGTCAGCAGGTGCCGTAGTCGAGGCATCGGCGTCCGTTTACGTGGAGGCTGCCGGTAGGTCTAGTGAGTTTCCAGCTCTGGCAGCCGTAGAAGGGCCAAAGAGCTTCGCGATGGAGTGGGATGAGTTCGTAAGAGTAGTGGCAACTATTGGGTATTCCGCTAAAAAGGATAGGCACCCAAAATATGCATTTAATAGCGCCGAAGTGTCGATAAATGATGGCGCTATTTCCGTAACGTGTACTGATTCTAATAGACTAGCTAATGCTACCGGAAAGGCTGTAATAGATACGCATGCAGACTTCCCGCTGGTACCAGTTAAGGCCCTCAAAGCGTCTGTTCATTTCTGCAAGCCGGACAATCCGCCTAAGACCAGGAAGGTTAAGAAGCCGCTAAAGAAGGATCCTGGAATAGAACATCTAGCTTATCATCTACGAGACTATTTCATGGAACGGATGCTAAAGCGCGTTACGGATGTGTCTATACGCACAGATGGCGAGAAAATCACGATAGATTGCCCGCAAGGTAAGATAACCTGCAACAAGGCCGGCGGCTTGTTCCCATCGTGGAGGAGCGTCCTACCAGACGAATCCAGTATGGTACGATTCATGTTCGACCGAGATAAGATGCTAGTAGCGTTGAAGCAGGTTACAGCTACTCAAGGGCGTCGGAATAGTGCTTTGATATTTGAAGTAGGCGATGGGATGGTTACGCTGAGTAGGCAGGTTGGTGTCGACACAGCGTCGATACCGGTGATAGGCTCGGTGGAAGGTAGAGCTAAGACTACGCTCAATAGGCACTTCTTAACCGATATGTTAGACGTGGTGACATCAACTACTGTGTCCATGTGCGTGGCTGATACCGGTCCATGCACGTTCCGTGGCGCAGGCGGAGACTATCATCTAATCGTTCCGATGACTGTTGGCGGGTCCCAGGACTAATAGAGATATTTCTCTTGACGTATACGGTTGATATACGTATAATTTGTGTATCCGGGCGCATGCTGGCCCGGATAAGAAACGGCAGCGTGATGGAATTGGCATACATGTAAGTCTTAGGAACTTATGGGTTTATACCCGTGCGGGTTCGAATCCCGCCGCTGCCAAGACTCCTACGTTAGAAGAAACGTAGGCTGACTGAAAAGAGTAGAGAGCAGAGATAGAGCTTATTATAACACAACATAACCGCTGTAAGAGGGAAGTGAGATGGCAAACCCGAGAGCTGGAGCAGATGTAGAAGTTGCGCTATCTCGGCTCAAGAACCGAAACAAGACAGGCGCCGGTAGGATAACTCAAGGTGATGTTGCTAGGGCTCTTGGCGTCCACCAGAATACAGTCGCTAGGTGGGAGCGTCGGGATATGATCCCGGACGACCAAGGGACAGTAAGCGCCATCGTTAGTCTGGCGAATAGAGTCAACGACTGGCACCTACATTGCCTGCCCCTACTGGTTACGGAATGCGAGCCGTGTACTAGTGCGGCGTCTAGTATCATAGAGAGCGTGGCGTTCCTTCCGTCTTCGCGAAGCGGCGTAGCTAAAGTGGAGATACGATTGTCCGAAGACGCCGACTCGCTGACTATGATGATAGTTGGCCCGGATAGGGGCAAGACTTCTATTTCGCATAAACCCAAAGGACCATTCTATAGCACTATCAGTTTTCCGTCGAACAATGGCGGCAGTAAGTCCAAGCCTAGCGGTCTACTTACTGTCTATATCAAGTTTGATTAACCACCATCTAACGATTTTGGTAGTCTGATCGGCGAAAGGTTACTAGAGGGTTCCAATGACTAAGAAGGATCTTATTGAATTCGTTATCGCTAGCTGTGACGTATGCCGCAACAAGGCGCAAGCTGAACAAGTAATCGCTACCGTATTCGATGCAGTCAGGGTAGGCCTAATGGCTGATGGCGAATTCAAGCTGTCTGGATTTGGTTCTTTCAAGATCAAGCATTACAAGGCTAGAACTGCTAGGAATCCCAAGACTGGTGAGAAAGTTGAAGTAGGTGCGCGCAAGTCTGTTTACTTTAAGCCTAGCAAGGTTCTGAAGGAACAAATTGCTAAGTAATATGCCTTCGTGGCCGACGGGCGCAGGCTTGCATACAACGTCCGGTATGACGTGTAGCGGGCCTGTGCTCGCCGGTGACGTGCTCTACTATACATCTACTGGATTGGTGTCCGCGTGTGTGCCCACCACTAATGACTCTGGCATAACTGTAGCCGGCATAGCGATGGGCGCCACCGGTAATGGAGGAACAGTCCAAGTAATAAATAGTAACTCATCGGCGACACTCACAATTGGCGGCTCGTTGCCCGGCGCCGCCATAGATTACACAGTAAAGTTTTCTCCAATGGAGAAACTGAAGTTATTCACGCTATCCAATGCTAACAGGGTACAAGTAATTATTGCTCTTATCCGAGCGAGCCGCGTAACCGATTACATCGGGGTTGACGATGCAATAATTTCGGACGAGGACTTAGAAGAGTTATTTGGGCACTACGAAGACGTAGGTAAAGCTATGGCCGAACTGCGGCTAGAGTATGATCGCCAGGCTACGTTGGCTTCGCGTAGGGTTGAAGTTATAGACGACCTAGATCAGATGTCTAGTACGCGTTCTAACATCCCTAGTTACAGATATGTTATGGCTGTGAGATCATTCTTAAAGTCTCCGGCTAAGCCGCCGATTGCCATGCTTATGGCGCTTCGATTAATCAATGGTAAACAGGTAGCTATAGGCGGCGGCGCGGCCTACGTTCGCGTTTCAGACGATGAGACTAGAGTGCTACAGGCTAATGGTAGCGACCTGCAGTCGATTATTGCGGACCTAAAAGACAGAGTGTAATAATGGAAGAAGCTGATGTCCTTGACCAGACTATCTATCTGGTCAGACACGGAAGCCACGCCTACGGAACTAATACTCCGGATAGCGATGTAGACGAGAAGGGCGTATGCGTCTTACGCGATCCCAAGTTCTACATAGGCTTCTCGAAATTCGACCAGAAGGATGGTGGATGGTCAGACGACGCCGACAGGCAGATATATGACATTAGAAAGTTTGTGCGCCTGGCCCTAGCGTGCAACCCGAACATAATAGAGATTCTATTTGTTACCGAAGATGACGTTCTCAAGATTACACCCGCCGGGCAACTGTTGCGAGATAATAGGGAGATGTTCTTGTCTCGCAGAGCGGCAAAGACATTTACTGGATACGCTCTGAGCCAGCTGAAGAAGGTGAAGAACCACAAGAAGTGGATTGATAATCCACCTAGCGAACCAAATCCAGCCGAGCACGTACACATGCACGCACTCATGGCCGGCGATAGGTGGACGCGCGAGTTTGACGATCATAAGTTCACTGTTGAGGTATCGTCTACCCTCCGAGAGATCAGCCCAGTTTCGATTACGCACATAGACAAGAAGGCCATGAGTGGGGAACAGAAGAAGTGGGATCAATACGCAGAGTGGAAGACTAATCGTAATCCTGTAAGGGCTGGGATGGAAAAGGCCTACGGATTTGATGGGAAGCACGCATCGCACTTAATTAGGCTTCTACGTATGGGCGAAGAGATATTACGCGATGGTGTCGTTAAGGTAAGGCGACCGGACGCCTCCAATCTTCTGGCTATTCGCGCAGGAGACTTCTCATACGACGATCTATTGGCAGACGCAGAAGCAACACTAGAGCGTATCGATAAGCTGGTAAAGTCTAGTCCGTTGCCAGCCGACCCAGATTACGATGGCGCAGAAGAGTTGGTAATGGCGCTCATAACAGACGTAATTTCATTTGGAAATAATTCTGTAAGTATTGGCGACGAGGTAATTAATGACTGCAAAGCTGATGGTGAAGAAGAGATCTGTGAAGAAGATCACGGCGACATGCCCTAACTGCGGCCCTATTGGCTTATCTACTGTTGGCTGGAAACGGACATCTACAGAGAAATTGGCCGCCGCTTGCCCTAAGTGTGGCAATCCAGTTTCTTGGACAGTAGATGTCATCGACGATGCGAAGAAGGAGAAAGAAGAAGTGAGCGTATTCACGAAGACTGAGAAGGCCAAGGTGCTACGGGTATTCGGGGCCAAAGGTCCACGCACGCTCAGTAATATCATTCAAGGTTCGAAACTGCCTACCATTAAGGTTACACCGATCATGGTGGAACTGGTCAAGGAAGGCTATGGTTACAAGCGGGCTGGTAGTTGGCACCCCACAAAGAAGGCAAAGGAAGCCTCCGACAAGATGGGCGGCGTTCGACTGCGGAGCGGGGGGACGTCCGCGGATCCAAAGGAAAAGAAACAGCCTAAGCTCATCAGGGTTAAGTCTGTTGCTGAGAAGGCGTCGAAGCCTGTTGAAGCCTCCAACGAGGAAAACCACCCCCGTGCGGTAGTGTCTGCCACCGAGATTACTGTGAGCGACCGCATGCTAGCCCTCTTAAAGGATATGGCCATTCCGTCTGCTGTAGAGGCCGCACGTACGGTAGAATCCAAGTTGGAAGATCAGCTCCGCAATGAGATGGGAGTCGTAAAAGAGATCCTCGAAGCCGCCATCGCCAAGGGAAAGCGACACTGCAGCGGTGTAGCGGCCGTATCTAAGTGGGGCCAAATCAACTTCGAGAAGGCCCTTACAGACCTCGGGTACAAGGTCTCCATCCACCCGGGCAATAGCAGATTCACACTGGAGTGGTAAATGGCAAAGCGGAAGAGCGCCCTTTTTGGTGGAATCGACCCTGGCAGAAAGGGCTTCTTCGCACTCTACGATGGTTCGGATATCGTAGAATCTTCGCCGATACCAATGATACCGTCTTCTAAATCTTACGATCTTTTGGGCATATCTGAGGTGCTGAACGGATGGTCCGAGATTGGCGTGCAGTTCGTAATACTAGAAGATCAAAGACCTATGCCTAGAGAAGGCCCGATGGGTGCATTCGCTTTAGGCGACGGGTTTGGTATTATAAAAATGGGGCTGCACATGGCCGCCATACCGCACGAAATATGGAGGCCGGGTCAGTGGAAGAAGGAGATGAAGATCCCAGCTCCCGCTAAGAAGAGCCCGCCAAAGGGCGCCGATAACGCAGTAAAGAACAGAATTAAGAGAGAAAATTCTAACGCAACTAAGGCTATTTCTATATCTACTGCGCAAAGATTACTACCTAACATAGATTTGAGAAGAACGGAAGACTGCAGAACACCATCGTCTGATAAGGCGGAAGCATGCTTGATGGCAATATTTGCTTACAGGAAACATGGATGGATACGAGCGTAAGTAAGTCTAGACTTTACGCAGAACTACACGATGAAATAATTCTATGTACCAAATGCCCTTTGTGTATGCACCGTCAGAACGCCGTTGTGGATCGCGGCACGATAGACGCGACCATGATGGTTATTTGTGAATCTCCGGGAAAGATGGAGGATATAAAAGGTAAGGCGCTGGTGGGCCAATCCGGCCGATTGATAGACAAGCTTATTAAGAAGGCCGGTATCAAATCATCTGATGTTATCTTCACCAATGTAATACACTGCCGACCTGCCGGCAATAAGTTCCCAGATAAGCCGGAGATACCGTCTTTGTGCGTAAAATACACGCAGAGACAGCTCGCCATAGTAAAGCCTAGGATAGTCATTGTCTCCGGGAAGCAAGCTACTCAGTGGATATTACTAGATGGTAGGCCACTGGGAACGCTTAGAAGCGTAGTTGGCCATACGTATAAGCATACATCATATGTTTACGTGGAACAATTCCACGTAATGTACCATCCTGCATTTCTACTTAGAGCCAATGACGAGACGCTAGAAGAGCGAATGCTTAAGATACTGAAATCTGCGCAATCTGGGCTATACTCGTCTGGGCCGTTGATAGCTGACACTATGGTTGGGCCTCAACCTAAGCAAGGCAGCCTATTCTAGTAGTTTGGGAGATAAGTAGTGATTGCTCCGGTACAAGCGATTGACTCATCAATTAGACGATTACAGGATAGGGCATTCTATTATCTAACATCTATCGCCGTCGGTTACCTATTATGGCAATACAGCCCGACGGCCGCCGTGGTCTACTTAGCACCTCCTATAATTA
>Ga0307377_10005351_pt1 | contig 13791 bp, 23 predicted proteins | sample TR3MG_FD_202535 | JGI IMG/M metagenome (GOLD analysis project Ga0307377, IMG submission 202535) | Soil microbial communities from Risofladan, Vaasa, Finland - TR-3 | ecosystem: Environmental > Terrestrial > Soil > Coastal area > Acid sulfate soil | place: Finland: Risofladan, Vaasa | collected... | reverse complement strand
CGCGCCCCTAAGTCTTTACAGGGGCGCGGGTTACGGCGAATGTCGTGATGGCGCGAAAAGTTTTTTTTGCCGTGCGGAGGCTACTTTTTCAGATTGCGCGTGGCGTCTACCGCGGTCTCGCCGGCGATATAGATGCCGGCGATCGCCGTGATAAAGCCGATCACCTTCAGGCCAATTTCCTGCATCGCCTCCTCGTCGAGCCCCCACCAGAGAGAGCCGGCGGCCACGACGACGGCGAGCACCGCCACCAGAAACTTGCGACTCAGAAATTTGTGCCAGAATGGAGCATCATTCATTGCTATCTCCTTTCAGTTTGGCGGCTTGTTCGTCCCGCCATTTTCGATTCGCGGCGGTATCAACCCTGATACCGGACTTGGCAAGTTCGAGGGCCTTCTTCTTCCGGCTTCGACTTTGGATCGCCTCGGTCGCCGGAACAATAGCCTTTTCGGAGAGTCCTTGCTCGCGCAGGTAGGTTACTGTGGCATCCAACGTGTCTCGGGTCGCCTGGCCTTTTTTCCGCTGCCGCCAGACCTCGATAATGGATACCACGAGGCCCGCCGCCACAGTCAGCAGCTTCGGGTTTGCCAGTATCCAATCGATGATTGTGTTGATCATCGCGTCGCCCTCACTCTACAACCGCGTCCGCGTCCGGACCCGGGTCCGCCGGCAATGGCTCCAAGAAGCCCGACAGGTCGTAGTTCCCCACCAACACGTTGAGGATATAGGTGATGTCATTCACCAGTTTCAGCCGGTCGAGAAACTGCGCCTTGTCCGCGTCGGAGACGGTTTCCGGCGCCTCGACCAGCGCCTCGCCGGTCGCACGGGCCATTTGCACTTCGGTGTCGAGCCGAAGCAATCCCTCTTGCACTCGGGGCGTAACCTGTTCCTTCAAAAACCCGCAACCGGACAGGATGACCAGGGCAATCAGGGCCAAAACGATAGACAGCTTTCTCATTTCACTTCTCCTTCTGCTTACAGCACCACGAACAGAATGCCGCCTGCCGTCCAGGCGCTAACCACAAGCCAACCGACGCCAAACACTACGAGTCGCCGCCTGCGAGTGCCGGCGTCAGAGATATACGCCATGTGCCACAGAAGCCACACTCCGCAACTCAGTGTGGCCCACAGTGGGACCGCCAACATGAGCAGACCCACAATCAGCCGCCAGGTCATTTGGCGAACCCTTTCTTCACAAGCAGGGCGTGGAGCTCCGGCTCGACGTCCCGCAATTCCGCGATACGCTGCACCGCCTGTTTCGCGTGCGCGTCGCCGCCGTGTTCGATGCCGTCCATGAGCACGTCGTTGATAATGATGAGCGTCTCGACGGTCATGCTCCGGTTATGGACCTCGATACTCACGAACCATGCCTTGAGGTTGTTGAAAAAGCGCAAGACGATATGCCATATCTCATTCAGGTTTTTCATGGCTTCTTCGCCTCCGTGGCCTTACCCGCCAAAGAACCGCATCAACATCCATGCGGCCGCCGCGCCCAGTACTGGCGACAGCGTCGCCCACCACGCCATCCACCGCTTGGCCGCCTCGCGGTCATCCCGCTGCGTCGTTTCCAGAATCGTCAGGCGCTGCGAGATGGCGTTCAGCTGTACCATAATGGCTTTATCCGCGTCCTCGCGCCCATGCAGGTCGTTGCGAAGTTCGTCCACGGAATGTTTAAGACCTTTCACGGATTCCTCGATCCTGCCGATTGAAGCCTCGATTTTCATGTCCATGACGGACTGGCACTCACGCGCCGGCCGGTTGATGGTTGCCTGTTCCGTCATGGCGCAATCCCTTTCTTCTTCAAGGTATCGCTTGTTATCCCGGCGACGAAGTTTACGAAAGCATCCTCGAGGCCCGCACGGGCGAGGCATGTGCGAATATGGCCCTCAAGCCGCGGCCAGTCGTCCCGGCCCAGAAGGTCCAGGAGCAGCCGCGCCAGGTCGCGCGTGGCTTCAATCACCTCAAGGCTCCGCGTCAGTCTGTCTTGTACCGCCATCGTCTTATCCCTTCCCCAACAATCCCGCCCCCGATGCCGCCGCGATCGTCTCGCGCATCTGGCGGGCGAACTCGGCATCCGGCATACCGTCGATTTCTATGGCCGGTTCGATTGCATTCAGGCCGTCCGGGCCGTAGGCGCATAAGCTCCGCTTCACGCGCTCGGAGATGAGGCGGCAGCCGTACTTCTCGGGGTCCCTCGCGATAGCGCAGCCGGGTATCGGCGTAAAGGCCGTGATGGCGATCGCGTCGGCCACATCCGCTCGAATGAACTCGGCATTGAGCCTGCCGGTTATCGGCAATGTCCCAGGCAGGCCCACCATCAACAGCGCCTTGGTCCGGAGGCCGGCGGTCCGTGCGTTTTTCAGTGCCTCGCGCGCGTCGAACGGATCGCCCTTGCGCGCGATGAGATTGAGGACGACGGGGTCCGCCGATTCGACTCCGAGCGCCACCTCGCGGCAACCGGCGGAACGGAGCGTGCCGAAGAGCTCGAGGTCGTGCGGATTCACCGCGATCGAGGCGCGCCAGGCCAGGCCCGCGCCGTGCTGGAGAATGGCGCTTGCCCGGATTCCCGCGCAAACGGCTTCCACGTGTTCGCGCCTGCAGGTGAAATGTTCGTCCGACAGGCGGTATTGCCGCACGCCGTAGTCCACCACGAGCGACTCCATTTCGGCAACGACGCTGCCCGGTTCGCGGAACCGCACCTTCACGCTCGCGCGGAGGGCGGGCCCCGCGCAGAACGCACAGGAGTAGGGGCAGCCCCGGGAGGTAAGCAGCGTCGCGGAGCCGCCCCCGAAATAGTTTGTGCCGCCGATGAACACGTTACCGCCGAAAGGCCCGGGCCAGAGGTGGCGGGCTGGCAGCGCCAGTGCGTTTACGTCGGCCGGCGCGCCGCAGATATAACTATCGTGGTAGTTCCAGCCGTCGTCGCTCGTGATGCTCTGCACAACCCCTTCGCCCTCTCCGACCACGACCAGGTCAATCGCGTCGCGGTCCAGCTCGTTCGCCGACAGTGCGATCGGTCCGCCGACCATCACATGGCGATCGCTGCCGTATCGCGCCTTGATCGCGCGGGCCACCGCGTTCACGGCCTCGACGTCCAGATAGGTGCCCGTGATGCCGTAGATGTTCGCGCGCGGGATGGGCCAGGCGCAAGCCTCCATACCAGCCCCAGCCAGATTGGCAATTCGGACCCATACCCCGTTCGTCTCGGCCGTCGCGGCCAGATAGAGGAGGCCCAGCGGCGCCTGCGCGTGCGGGTTCACCAGGTAGGGCTTCGGCGGATTGATAAGGCAGAGGTCATAGGTCTGCATCAGGGACCCTCCTGCCACGTCAGCAGCCAGTAGTCGTATTCCCGCGACCGCAGCGGCGTGACCTCGTAGGCCCAGCGGAGCGCATCGAGCAGGACATCCCGGAGGACCGGCGGGTAATGATGCACGTGGTCGCAGTGGAAGCTGACGCAGACCTGCTTCACGCGCTCCGTCAGTTCCGGCCGTTTCACGAGCTCGGCCAGGGCGTAGACCTCGCCCCCCTCGCAGTTCAGGAGCAAGAGGTCGAGCATCTCGAACCCGGCTACTCCCATCATCGTCGACAGCCGCACGCCCTCGACCGTCACCGTTTCGTCGGTTGCGACGCCGTCGAACAGGCTGTTGGCGCTCGCGTGCCTGGAGCGATGAAACTGAGCCTGCCCGTCTGCATCGGCCAGGGCTGCGTGATGCGCAGTGACGCCCTCCGGCAGGTCGAGCGCAGCCAGGTGCGCGTAGGCGCCCGGGTCCGCCTCGAAGAGCGCATAGCGCCCCAGGGGCCAGGTTTTGCGGAGAGCCGCTGTCGCATGAAGGCTCGATGTGCCGACCTCAATGACGCACGGCGCCTGCCCCATCAGGTCAGCGGCGTACCCATAGTATTGGTCGATATAGGTCAGGTCAGGCCGAGCCACCCCAGGACCTCCTCATCCGAAACGACCTTCTTCCGCTCAAAATCAGCCTGGAGAATCAGGAGCCGTGGGTCGCGAAGCATCCAATCGAGGACCGGGTCGTGAAGACGGCTGTCGTTTGTCCGCCGCGCCGCGGGCTCAAACACCCGCTTCCATACATCCGGCCGAAAGGTGGTCCGGAGACTCTCAACGTACCCTTGCCAGTAGCCGAGTCCCGTCATGCGGTAGGGCCGGTTTTTGCGATACCAGTGCCAGGCCAGGGCATCGGGGTACACCAGTTGCGGGACGCCCGTGAACCGGCAGCGCACCGCCAGGTCCCGCTCGAAGAACCCGTACAGGCCCCGCGTCTCGCCGAACCCGCCGAAGCGGTCATAGGTCTTTCGCGTGAACGCATAGCAGGCGCCGGCATGACGGTGGACCGGGATGAGCGCGCGCGTGTCAACGCGGTGATAATTCCAGACGCTGCCCATGATCGCGCGACCCACCGGATTCGGTTTGCGCTCCCATCGGTGGCCGCACCCGCGGAAGTTCTTTCTGTTGGCCAGGCTCCCGGAAAGACATCCGACGACGCCGCCGGACTCTTCGGCGAGCACGGCCAGCTTTTCGGCATCATGTGGGCCGATCTCTATATGAGCATCGATAGAAAGATACGCATCGGCCTCCTGCGCGAGCACGCCCAGATTGCGCGCGACGCCCTGGCCCATCGGTTCCACGTTGCGCCAGACGGTGCAATCGCGCGCCGGCTTGAAAATCTCGCAACAGCGGTCCGTCGAGCCGTCATCCACGACGGCAAAATGAAGATGCGTTCCGGGGGCCTTCATGGCGCGAAGCTGGCGGACGGTTTCGACCGCCTTGACGCCCTCATTCCGCACCGGCATGACGACGACGATCCGACCCTCAAATCCGGCTGCCCGCTGCGCCACGACATCAATTCGCATCTTGGCCAGCATCCGTTCCTTGCAGGTGCCGCAATTACGGAGGTCCCGCCGGGGTTTCGGATGGGCGGCGGCCTCGCGGATGCGTTCGCTTAATGCCGTCATGCGGGCGCCTCGACGGGAGCGCCACCGAAATGAGCTTCGGCAAGCGCCTCGGCCTGCGCCTGGGGCATCCCGCCCGACTCCACCGCACGCACCAGGGCGTCCTGCGCCTTCTGCGCGTCACGGGCCTTCAGCGCCTCGATAGCTTTATCAAGGGTCAACGTCGGGCCGCCGCACGTCTCGCACGCGACCTCGCGGTTCCAGTCGAACGCGATCCGGCGCGCGAGCGCCGCGTCAATCACCCTGCTGACGTGGCTTGCGCCGTCGTCGGTGCCGGCGCACGTCGCGCAGTGCGAGTGCGGCACGTAAACCCCTCGATGGCCGCCTGCCGCCTCTGCGAGCGTACAGGCGTTCATGGTGCAACCGATCGTCGGATGCCTGCGCGTCCTCCGCGCGTAAGTGCAATCAACCGGCATCATCGCATCCTCCTATTAGAAGCATCCCATATCACAGTCCATCGCGTCCTCATACGGTCCGGCGTAGCGAATTTTCGATGAGTCCGGCAGAGAATTCTCGCATTCTTCCTCCGCCGGGCGATCGTAGTAATAAACGCAGCCCTGGGCCATCGAGGTGGTGGGGTCGCCGGGACAATTCAGTTTCCCGATCCAGACATCCTGCCATATGCAGTAAAAGCCTGGTTCGGGAGGCCCGCTGCCCGAGCCGGTAGCGGAGCCCGAAGCGGAGCCCGTGGGGCCGCTTGAACTGCTGCCCGAGCCCGTGGGGCCGCTTGAACTGCTGCCCGAGCCCGTGGGGCCGCTTGAACTGCTGCCCGAGCCCGTGGGGCCGCTTGAACTGCTGCCCGAGCCCGTGGGGCCGCTTGAACTGCTGCCCGAAGCCGATCCGGACCCACCCGAAGCCGACCCCGAACCACCCGAAGCCGACCCGGAACCCGAGCCGGAAGCCGAACCGCCGGTAGAGGCAAGCTCCCAGACGCCGTCGCCCAGGTCGGTCATGGTCAGGCCGTCACCGAGTTTCATGACACCGACGTACTGGTCATCTCCGTTTTCGTCGACCCAGACTAGCGGCATTATCCCTCTCCCTACATCAGAGACATTCGGGGCGGAACCGGTCGAACCGCACCATTATGAGGCCTGTGCCGGCGGGCAGTCCCGCCGGCTGGTCAATGGCCGGGACGTGGCCGACGACCATCATCGGCCCTATCGGGTTCACCCGCGCGTACCAGGAGGCGGGCGTGACACCGAGGCGGACCTTCGTCGAGATCGCGGCGTAACCGGTCACAATGACCGGGTGGACGCCGAGCCGCCAGCCGGTGCCGACCGCGCCGACGGGGATGGGGCCGGCGGCGATCGCGACCTCGGTCACGCCCCCGTATTCGCACCGTTTCCCCTGCATGTCGCCGTTGTTCGCGCGCCAGGCGCCGAGCCAGACGAGGCCGTATGCCGGGATTGTCTGTGCGTCCATATTGTAGATGCCGACGGTGCTCGCCGGGGTGGCCTGCCGGTTGCGCCGAATCCTCAACAGGCCTGTCGGCGTGCGCTCGACCGTGCGCACAACGTGCGCAATCCGTTTTGCGGAATCCTTATCAAAGAGTACGCCGGGCATGAAACTTGAGTCCTTATTCAAAATCAGTCGGCAGATTGAGGTCGCCAAAGACCTTTTCGCGTTTCGTGTCGAACTCCAGAAAGACGCTGTCGCCGTCCAGCGCCAGAACACCTCCCGACCCGTCCAGTCGCTGGGGCTCCTGAACCTCCTCGCCGTTCACCATGATCCGCCGTTTGTAGGTCGTCGCCCCGATCGTCACGAGATAATGGAGCCCGTGGTCCAGGAGGAACGTTCTGTACGTCGGCCAGAACCTGATCCTGTAGGTGGCCTCGATGTAGTCCACGCCGTTCCGGTTGGCTGTCGTCCCGTCCATGACCGTCATCAGCGCCTGGCCGGGGGCCGCCGCAAAACCGGCGATCTTCACGGTGTCACTGTTGATCGCCCCTCGATACTGCGCCGCCAGGAACGGGTTCCAATGCGCTTGATTCTTCACGATCGTCACTTCCGGCTCGTGGAGCGTCCCCTCAAGCGGCGGGTCGAAGAGGTCGCCGGCGGAATTGAGAATCGCGTTGTCGTTTCTGTCGCGGGCCTGCACCGCCGTCCGCTCGACGCCGGACCACTGTATCTTCGGGTCTTCGTCCAGGGGGCTCGCCGCCCACCCGGAGGGCTTGTCGTTGTAGGTGACGGTGACCCGGTGGACCTGCCAGTCGTCGTTGTCGACCGGCTCGGCGGTGATCGTCGTCACCTTCGCGCTCGTATCGTGCGGGTGGGCGTCGCCGTAATCGGGGATGCTGGCGGCATAGATCGCCACATAGGGCCCGTCCGTTGCCGCGCCCACCACGACCTTGAACACCCGCGTATAGGAGGCCCCCGCCTCAGTCACCTGGGCGCGCCTGCCGGAGTAATCCTCGTTTACGCTTACAATAGCCATTCCGCATTCCTCATTCCGCGTTCCGCACTCGTCGGTTGTGTCATATCGCCACCACCACGGCCTGACCCGCGACGAGCGCGTCGAGCTTGGTGTTCGTATCGTTCTGACCCTTGACCATCCGTTCGGTCGCCGCCGCCGTGCGGCGGGTATGTCCGGCCGTCTTCTCCCAGATGCGGGGGCCGTAGGTCGCGCCCGCGGCGATGCTGTAGGAGGCGGCAGAGCCGCGTTCGATGGCCGCCGGGCGCGCCGCTTGCCCGGTGAGCCGGCCGCCCGTCGCGTCCTGAATATCGCCTATCCGTTTCCGCACGTTGGCGTCGAACTCGTCGAAATCCCGATTCACCTTGTCCAGCAGGTTCATCATGAACTGGCCGCCTTCGCTCGCCTTGATGTCGGCAAGGGCCTTCCCGCCGATGTCCGCGATATCCGCGAAACTCCCCCGGACTACGCCCGGGACCTTCGCCCACGAGTCCTTCATGGCGTCGGCGGCCGCACCGATGCTCTCCTTGCCCCCAAAGAGCCCAGCCTCCGCCTTCGCGCCGCTTTCCATGAAGGCGCCGCCCACCCCCCGGAGCGCGTTTGACAGCTCGAGCTTTATTTTGTTGCCGATGGGGTCTGCCCAATTCATGCCCTCGAGGAGTTTTGCGCCCAGGTTGTCAATCATCACGCCCATGCCGAACGCGACATCCGACCATACCTTGTTGAAGCCGTACTTGATGTTTTCCCAGAGCCAGCCGAACGTGCTGAGGATGCCGTCGCCGATAGCCCTGAACGTCGGCACGAGCGCCGCCCACATTTCACCAACCGTTCGAGCCCACTCGGCAATCGTCCTGCCGCCGATGCGAATATCGCCGACGAGTTTCCCAAACCTCGATATCACGCCGTCGAGCGCCCCGCTCCAGAGGATGATCCCGGCGACGGCGACAACAAACAACCCCCCCGGGCTCAACAGGCCCGACAACACTTGAATCCCCTTGCCGAGGACGACGAGCGCCACCCCGGCGACCGCCGCCCATTTCGCCAGTTTCATCAGGCCGTCGATGAAGCCGGGATGGACGTCGAGCCAGCGGCGCACCGCCACGGTAATATTCGTTATCCACGTCGCGACCTTGCCGAGAACAGGGGCGACGGTCACCCCCACCACGTTGACGATCCCCTGCCACGCGCCCTTCATGCGCGTCAGCATGTCAACGAGATTCTCCGCCGCAACGGCATCCTTGCCTCGCAGCACGAGGCCCAGCCGCTCGGCCTCTTTCATGTAGTGGTGCATCCCCTCGGCGCCTTGCTGGATCATCGGCAACAATCGTGTCCCCGCCTGCCCGAACATGTCCTGGGCGACCGCCGCCTGAAGGATGGGATTCTTCATCTTGCCGATCGCATCGGCGATCCTCATGAACGCCTTTTCGGGCGACAGGTTGATCAGGTCCTCCGCATGAAGGCCCAGCTTGTCGAAGCTGCGCACATAAGTGGCCATGCCGTCGTTGGCGTCGGAGATCGTCTTCGACATGCGCTTGACGCCCTTTTCGAGCGTCTCCATGTCCCCCCCCGCCAACCCGGCCACGTGACCCATCGCGGACAGCCATTCCGTCGAAACGCTCATGCGCTTCGCCGCCTTGGCGATGTTGTCCGCCCACCGGGCAAATCCCACCGACATGCCGGTGAGAACCGCCTGGACGGCGTCCGAGCCGACCAGCATCCCCTTGCCCAGTCCCTCAACCCATTTGCCGGTCTCGTGGACGCCCTTCTGAAACCCGGCGAGGGTCCGTTCGGCATTGTTGATCATCTTGCCGAAGCCCTTGGAATCGCCGCCGAGTGTTACCAGCAGCTTACCTATGGTCGTTTTTGCCATGTCCTGTTTACCCTGTCTCCGCCATGTGCTGTGTTCGCAGCCAACTTCTCACATGCGCCGCAACCTGGCGGGGCGTCTGTTGCTCGCGTGGGCCGAAGCGCAATAGATAATCCTTGACCTTCGCGCGCTTCTGGCCGCCGAAGACCCGTTCGATCGCATGAACCACCTGCGCTGCATGCCAATCCGCGCGCACATCGCCCACCGGTTCCAGCTCGTACCAGGCCAACCATTCCGCGAACTCCCGTGCGTCTATGCGTGCTTGCGCCTCCCGGACCGAACAGCCCAGGTCCCGCGCTAGTCGGAACCAGGCGCGCCGCTCGGGCCGCTGTCGGAGTTTTTTGCCAGGTCCTCGACATCCTCGTCGGACAGGCCGTTGAGGCGCGAGGCGACCTGAAAGAGCCTATCGAGCGCCTTCGCATTCTTCGCATTCAGGGCCGCAATATCGTCGATGCCGAACAGGAGTTCCCCGTTCTCGTCGCACGCGGTCAGGGCGACGATCCGCGCCTTCATGCCGCGCACGTCGATGGAGGCGTTCCTGCCCTTGCCCCGTTTGCGGTCCTGGACCTCCTGCTCAAACTCGTCGCGCACCGCCCCGGTCATGGTGCGGACGCGGACGGCGCCGCCCCATTCGGGGACCTCGACATCCTCGAACGGCATGTCCGCCGCGCCGAGAATCGTCTCTCGTGAAAGCCTCTCCATAGCCTCTCCTTTCAAGTTCTCGCAAAGCGCACGAAGGCCCGTCGCCTACTCACTTCCGCTCCCCGATCCGCTTCCGGAGCCGCTTCCGCGTTCGATAGCCCCGGAATATGCAACCACGCAATGTACCGTGCCCTTGTCCTCGAAACCGCTGCCGGGGGTATAGTCCTCGAGCCATCCCGTGAAGGCTTCCGTCTCGCCGCCATCGGGATACGTCACGGTGATCGTCTGCGAGACACCGAGGGGTGGCGTGACCTCTGGGTCATAGTGGGCATCGAACTCCAGCGACTTTGGCTCCACCAGCTTCAATGGCAGGAATGTGTGCGTACCGGTGGTCCCCTGATGGCTAGTCTGAACTTTCCCCACCGACCCGCCGGGCGGAGTGACCGCCAAGATTTCCAGGGCGAACTCCGAAGTGCCAAAACCGATTGTGACGCCAGTGTAGATCTTTGGAGCGGACATGGTTTATCTCCTCTCTATTCCTCATGCCACACGATAAGGTCCATCGTGCGTATCTGCGTGCCGCGCTGCTTGGCTGACGCGGGTGATTCAAAACTCACATTGTCATCCTCGATCGCCGCCAGTTTCACGGCGACCTGACTGCCCTCCTCCCCCATATTCCCGACGAAGCGTCCCAGCAGCGCGTAGAGGGCGTCGCGGACTGCGTCCGCCGACGCGCCCGTATCCGCGTAGACGTTGATCTGGTAGCGCGCCTGGTGCAGTCCACTGGCGCCGACCTGGTGGCGATGGCCGATGCCGGAAATCTTCTGATACGTCGCGTATGGCCGGGCCGCGCTCGTCGGCACCTCGCCGATGGGGTAGAAGCGGGAACCGATGAGCTCCGAGACCGTCTCGTCGTTCGTGACCTCGTATGTGAGAGCTGTCTCTATGCTCATTGCACCTTCTTCGCCTCTTCGGCCAATGCGTTGAACTTCTCCGCCGCCACGCGCGCAACGATGCCGAGCGACGTTGCGCGATTTTCGTCGAGCGCCGGTCGCAGGTACGGGTGCGCGGGGGCTGGCCCGGGCCCGCCGTGTCCGTATTCGACCAGGTGCGCATAGTTGTTCGGCACGCGCTTCTCGCCGTTATAGTCCCGGGTGAATTGGTCGCCCACCCGCGGCCCGACGAGGCCGATGACGCCCTGCCGCGCCGTCATGGTTTTCTTGCCGATCGAGCGGCGCAGCGCCCCCGATTCTTTCGGGCACTTCTGCTTGGCGGCTCGCGCGATCGGGGTCAGCGCCTGGTTGATGGCCGGCCGCATGACGCGGTTGAGGGTGGAGCGTTTCAACATCTCAAGCCGCCGCATGAGCTGCGCGTCGCCTACCAGGGCTACGTCCGTGCGCGCCATTATTCGCCACTCCCGCTGCCACTGCCGGAGCCGCTGCCGGACCCGGAACTACTACCACTACCACTACCGCTACCACTACCGCTTCCCGAACCGGACCCCGCGCCGACCTCGGCGCCAACCTCTATACAGTCAATCCACAGTTCCCGGTGACGCTCTTCGGGGTCGCGGATCCCGACGACCTCCAGGACGCGCGAGCCCGCACCAAGGATGCGCATGTCCGCGGTGACGCCGGTGTGATATCTGATTTCCACAACGTGCATGGCGCTACTCGCCGTCTGGGCCGCCGCAAGCCGCTCGTTGACGGACATGGGCCTGATGCGCGCGGGGACATTCTCGTATACCGCCGTCCACATCTCGCCGGTGACGCGATTGGCGCCGTCCCGCGTCTCGGTCAGGCTCTGGATCGTGATTCGGTGGCGCAACCGCCCGGCTCGCATCAGTCGCTCCCCCGGTTGAAGACGCGATAGGGATATAAGAGCGCCTCGACGCCGTGCGGGATCGTGGCTATCGGGGCACCGGTAATCATCTCCTCGCGGTTTTCATAGAAATCGGCCGCCGTCAGGAGAATCGCCGCGCGGATGTTCGCGGGGACGCAACCGAAGAAGTGCGTGCCGGTGCCGGTGTCCGTGATGTCGATGGCGTCGCCGTCCGCCGTCGCGGCGAGTTTGCAGGTGGCGCCCTCAGCGTCCCGGACGTAGCAAGTGAGGTCCTCCGCCAGGCCCGCCGGGAGCGCGCGCGTCGACCCGCCCGAATTGGTCAGCACCGCCGCCTCGCCGTCAACGGGGTTGCGGCCGAGGAACGTCAGGATGTCCGTCTCCGCGGACCCCGAACCGCTACCGCTCCCACTGCCGGACCCGGACCCCGAACCGCTACCGCTTCCACTGCCGGGCGCGGCGGTGAAGGGCACGGCGTAACCCGCGACATACGTGACAAGCACGTCGGCCGGGTAGCCGCGGACGGTCGGGTAGGTCTGGTTGTAGGCGGGGATGACGCGGCCGACGTAGGCCCGCGTGTCGACGGTGTAGTAGCTTGTCGCGAGCGTCTGCGTCTCCCCGCTTCCGTCGACGTAGGTGATTGAGCTGACCGAGACGAGCGGCGGACGGGGCAGCACAATCTCACTCGGCAACGCGGCAAGCGCCAACTCGTACGTGGCCGAGATCAACTGCCGGCCAAGGTAGGCCTCGACCCTGGCGAGTGCCGCCGCGAGGTACGTCGCCACGATGGTATCGTCCGTGTCGATGTCAATGCGCGAGTGCAGCTTCAACTCGTCCACCGTCACCGGCAGCGCCCGCGGTGCTATCGTCTGTTTCAATCCCATCGTCCTGCCTCGCTTACATGGGACATGCGCTGACCGAAAACGTGAAACTCGCGTCGTCGGCGCCGGCGTCCGTAATCGCCCAGCGGACCCGCCAGTCGTCGCCCAAGAGCGCGCGGCTCGTGTGTTCGCCCAGCGCCGCGCCATTCTCGAACTCGGTGAGCGCGGCATCGGCAACCAGTTTGCCGATGTAGCGTTTCGCGCCGCCGTTGCCCAGGCACTGGGTGAAGCGGTAGACGTCGAGCCAGTTGGTGCCGTCCACCTTCGTCTGGATGTAGACGTCAAGGAGGTCGCCGACGTCGGTCGCCGCCGCCGTCACGTCGAGCACCAGGCCGAACGCGGGCACCATGCCCGGCATGCGCACGGCGTCGCCGCTGCCGGTGGCCGCCGTGCGCGCCGCACTGGCCAGCAGCGCGATCGCGTCGAAATCCTTTTTCTTTTCAAGCATATGTGGTTCTCCGTTTCTGGTTCTGGCCCTTGAGCCCTTGAGCCCTCATTGCTTACGCAGCTGCGACGGTGGCCCCAGCGGCCAGACGCCGGAAAATGAGGTAGACGTCGCACGTGCCGCCGCTGGTGACGTCCTCGGTGGTCGCCTTGACCGTCACCTTCTTGCCGCTTTCGAGCACCACCCTCATGCCGGTCGTCGCGTCGCGCAGGTCCCTCATCTCGCTGGCCAAGACGCTCGCGGCGATCGTCATGAACGACGTCGAGCCCGCGGCGTTGTTGGTGTAGAACTCGATGACCTCGGCGTGTCCGGCCGAATCGATCTCGGTCGTGTCGTTCTGGAGAATGCAGTCCTCCAGGAGCAGGGCGCCGCCCGAACTCGCGGCGGTGACATCGACCCCTGCCGCCACAATCGCGGTCTTCGTGATGGTCTTCTTGACTGAGAAGAGCGTGCCGATGCCCTGGACGCTTTCCGTACCCGTTCCGATCAACTGTGCCGTGCCGCCGTCGGCATCGACCACGTAGTTCTCGAACCAGGAGCAGTCGGCCGCGACGATCGCGGCATCCGGATCCGTGATCGACGTGGACTCGATGCGGTTGTCGGCGATGACGCCCTCGCTGTTGGCGTGGAGCTCGATGCCCGGCTCGCCGTCCAGCACCTTCATCCAGTTGTTGAGGAGCAGCAGTCGCGTCTGCGCTGCGGCACTGCCGAGGATCGCGGAGGTCCCGAAATCACCGTTGAAATA
>Ga0307377_10005350_pt1 | contig 13793 bp, 11 predicted proteins | sample TR3MG_FD_202535 | JGI IMG/M metagenome (GOLD analysis project Ga0307377, IMG submission 202535) | Soil microbial communities from Risofladan, Vaasa, Finland - TR-3 | ecosystem: Environmental > Terrestrial > Soil > Coastal area > Acid sulfate soil | place: Finland: Risofladan, Vaasa | collected... | reverse complement strand
TGGGCTGCAATACTATTTTTTCTTCAAATCCGTCCCCTGTATTAATAAATAGCCGATATGATGCTACTCCACCCAGCCATCGTGAATAGGTGTTCCATGACAGGTTCAACTCATTACCATTCTTTTCTAATAAAAGTACCATGTTTGAGGATAGGTTTGATACAGTTACCGGAATATTACAATTATTTATTGCTGAGAGCCTGTAGTAATTAATTATATTGATATCTGCCTTATCGTCAGTATATAATATTGATTCACTAACAGATACAGGTGTTGCTATCTGCTCAAAAGAGCCGGTTGATCCGCTCTTTCTTTCAAGGCTGAAATGTGTGATCTCTGATAATGGATCAACTGTAAATGAGAGAGAAATTTTATTTTCAGGGTTAACTGTTGCATAATCAGCATTTATCCATAGAGGAGGTCTTTGCATTTTCGTCAATATGCAGGCTTTATTAGAAGTTGAGGATGTTCCTCCTTCAAGATTTGCCCTTACAATAAAACAATATTCTACATCAGTTATAAAATCATCCATTATAAAACTATTCTGGTCAGGGCTTACCTTTGCTGCTTCCGTAAAGGCTTCCCCATTGACTGATATAAGGACAGAATAATCCATAACTTCCTTTGGATAAGATGAATAGCTATTCCATGATATAGTAATTCTTTTATTACATGTATCAATGGAAGCTTCTGTAAATATTGTATTCAGAGCATTTGAAAGAGGACTGGTACACCTTGGTAACCTCATTGCTGCAACTACATATGATACACTAAAGTATTTTGTTGCTGTACTGGAATAAGTATAACTAATTGCTGATGGGTCCCATAATGTATCTATTGGCATACCATCGCCATTTTTATATGTATACAGCACATATGCTGCAATATCCGACGAAGAGCTCTTAGTCCAGGTAAGTTCAGTCATACCAGTTTCAGGTTGTACTGAAACGGATATAAGGGAAGGTGGCAATGGTGGATCGGTAATACAATCTATTTGGGCAAAAGCGTTGTAAGACAAGAAACTTAATACTACAATAATAATATTTCTATTCCATCTTCTCATTTTGCACCAACAGTAATTTCATATAGATCATCAATATTATAATACGTTCTTGCCAGTTGTATTATTTCATCCGGATCAATTGTTTTTATCTTTTCCGCGAGTTGTTTGTAATAGTTATTGTCAAGTCCAAACTCCCAAACTGATTTAAAACTTTCAGCGAGAGCGAAGGGGCCATCAAACATTCGTAACATTTCACCCGACATATAATTTCTAACTATTGTCATCTCCTCTTTCATAACCGGAACACTTTGAAGAAGCCTTATTTCCTTGTAGATCTCATCGATTGTTTTTTGACAGTTTTTCTGACTCACTTCTGTTGAGATCATTTTATATCCGGTAAGATCAAGAGATGAAACAGAGGAGTTAATACCATATGTATAGCTTTTTTCTTCCCGTATGTTTTTCATTAATCGTGACCCAAAATATCCTCCAAGGATACAATTAAGAACTTTCATGCCCGGATAGTCAGGATGTCGCTTGTTAATTGTTGAAGAGCCTATTTTGATTGACGATTGAACTGTTTCTGGTTTAGAGATATGAATCTTTTTTTTCGCTTCTTTTGTCAGGTTATTCCCAATATCTTCCTTAACTGTTTTTTCAGAATTTATATCACCAAAATAATTGTTAAGATGTTCAGTTGTCTTATCATCTGTTTTACCTGATATTATTACTGCCATGTTATCCGGAGTATAATATTTTGTATGAAACTCTTTAAGAATTGCTGGTGTTAAATTTTCAAAATCTGTTTCAACAACGTTATAGCCATATGGATGTCCATTTCCAAATACCGATTCAAAAAATTTGTCCATTGCAATGTTCTGAACTTTTTCTCTTTTAACGAGGTACCATCTAAGCCGCTTATGCATAAGGGAGATGAGTTCTTCTTCAGGAAAAACCGGACGGAACAGAATTTCTTTACTAAACTCCAGAGCTTTCTTAATATGTTTATTCAGGAAGAAGAGTACTATTCCGGAACGATCTTTTGCAGTAGACAGATTAAGGAACACTCCATAAAAATCGAGAAGTCTGTTGATCTCTTCTGAATTATAATTTTGTGATCCTTCAGAAAGCATCATGTTGGTTGTTGATGCCAGTAGTGGTAAGTATTCTTTGACCTGCCCGGCTTTAAAAGTAAATTCCAGACGCATTATATCTTCTGTGCCGGCTTTAATTAGAAATGCCGGCACTCCATTATCAAGTATAAATGATCTCGCTTCCGGAATTATTACTTTTTCAACCGGAAATACCGGTGGTTGAACTCTTTGCAGATTATTCATTATTTATCTTTTCTGGTGGATTTGTAATATAATGTACTGCAATTTGAAGGAACAAAATATTTTCTGGTTGCCTCAATCACCATCTCCTGATCTACCTTTCTGTATGCATCAATCTCACGGTTAATCAAATCGGGATTACCAAGAAGTTCGTAAAATGAAAGACTCATTGCTTTATTCAGAATACTGGTGTTAGAAAAGACAGAAGAAGACTCAAATTTATTTTTCACTTTTTCCATCTCATCTTTAATACCATCTTTGTTTTCCAGACTCACAATAACCTTACTTATGGCTTCATCAGCGTATTGAATATCAATGCCCTTCATTAATTTACCATGAATAATAATAAGTCCGGGATCGAGTTCTGAAGTTGTGTAGGCGTTGATTTCACTAAATAATTTCATTTCCCTTACCAATTTTCTGTTTAACCTGCCTGATTCACCTCCGGCTAAAAGATCAGTTAACAGATCGAGTGTATGAAAATCCATACTTTTTACTGAACCTGTATGCCATACCTTGTAAATCGCGTCTGAAGGAACATCTTTTTCAATTATAAGGATTCTTTTTTCATCTTGTATTGGTTCAGCCGGCAATTTTCTGGATTGTATAAATCTCTTTTCAATAGGACCGAACCATTTATTCGCATATTTACAGGCAGTTTCAAATGTAATATTTCCTGTTAGAGTGAGTATTGCATTATTGGGTGCATAATGTGAAAAAAAGAATTTCTTTATTTGTTCAAGTTCCGTTTTCTCAATATGCTTAATATCCAATCCAATTGTGGGCCAACGATAAGGATGTACTTTATATGCCAATGGCCTTAATTTCAATAATGCATCTCCGTATGGTTGATTAATATACCGCTGGTTGTATTCTTCTATTACCTTAAATCCGCAAAAAGTTATCAACAATAGCAGCCAAAACATTGTGTATAAATATTTTACACAATGTTTGACCGCTGAAAAATTTCACCTATTTTAGTGCTACCAAACAAACTAAATAGGAATGTTAAATTTTTCGATATGAAAGTACAAAAATTATCATCTAATGTGAGTCCTTTTGCAGGGATTTCTTTTGTTAATAATTCTTTTAACGAGAAGGGAATAAGTCAACTAATTGATAACGAATTAGGTGCAAGAGTTAGAACCGTTGGTTTTTCATACAGCGATATCATTAGAAACCAATTCAATGTTTTTTATTCCGGAGGCGATTGTGCTGAAGATATTCAAACTCATTTAGGGAAACATCTAAAATCTATTCCGGGCAATCATGTCCCAAGTGCAGATACAATATTACGTGGCATTAAAGAACTTTCTACTCAAAACGCCAGCTTTACTTCTAATCAGGGAAAAACTTATGATTTCAACATCAATATAAAACTCAATAATCTGAATATTAAATCATTACTTCTTACCAAGCAATTAGAAAAGGACACCTTTTATGATTTTGATTATGACAATCAGATAATTGCTACCGAAAAATACGACACTAAACGAACTTACAAACATACAAAAGGTTATTTCCCGGGAGTTGCAACTATCGGAAACAAAATAGTTTATATCGAAAATCGCGATGGCAATGCCAATGTAAAATTTGAACAAGCTTCAACACTTTCCAGGGCATATAATCTTTTGAAAGAAAACGGCATTAAAATAAATCGTTCGAGGATGGATGCAGGTTCTTATTCTAAAGACATCATAAATGAAGTCGCGTGCAACAGTAAGTTGTTCTACATCAGAGCTAACAAATGTGCAGAGCTTTTTAGACAAATAATCGAAATTGAGAAGTGGGAAACGATAGAAATTAATTACAAAATTTACGAAGTAGCCTCAATAGTATTTACTCAATTTTGTGAAGAAGAAAATTATCGTTTGGTCATAATGAGAGAAAAAAGTGATGATAATCAGATAGATATGTTTACAGGAGATACTTTTATTTACCGTTCAATTTTGACTAACGACTGGCGAAGCACTGAAAAAGAAGTTATTGAATATTATAATCAGAGGGGCGGTAGCGAGAAGCTTTTTGATATTATGAACAATGATTTTGGTTGGAAGCATCTTCCATGTTCGTTCATGAACGAAAACACAGTGTATTTAATCATAATGGCAATGGCCAAAAATTTCTACAATTACTTCGTAGAGAAGGTATCAAATGTTTTTGAGAATATCAATCCAACCACCCGACTTAAACGTTTTATATTCAGGTTTATATCAGTTGCCGGTAAATGGGTTTACACAGGAAGACAATGGGTGCTGAAATTGTATACCAATAAGCCGTATGAGGCGCTCGTAGTCTAAAAACATCGACTTTCACAAGTGTTTTAGAAGTCATCAGGGATAACTATATCTGAAAATTCAATCAATCAATTTGTTAACATTCATAATAACAGGCTTTTATGTAATTTAACAAATGATTTCGGAAAATAGTTTAGGCGAAGCAAATTAATTTCTGATAGAAATATTTTGAAAATTAGTTTACGATAATATTTTGTTCGATCAATCTCCAATACAGGGAAAATATTTATGAAATCTGAAATAAAAACACAAAATATTTCAACAAAAAAGCTCAAATTTGTAGCCGAACTATTTCTTGCGGATTTAAGGTAGTATTATACTTAGAATCTAACAGGTCAACTTTACAGTCATCCTGAATAAGTGCAAATTCAGAGTCAAACAAATTGCGAATAACTGTTATTTTCTGGTCAGTAGTTCCGCTTAGACAGTCTGTAATGTCTACAAAGTCTTCATTGTTGCGTTCTTGATACAATTTAATTAAAATAGGCAAAAAGAATTTGTGGTAATTGTGTTGTTGCATTTTATAATGATTTAATATTCAGCACAAAGGTACGAAATCCCCAGAAACCAATTTTTCTGAAAGTGCTGATGGCAGGATTTATCAGCAATTTCCTTACTATTATTATGTAGTAGTTCGACTTAAGTAGATAAATGAAATTTGCTCGCAAAAAAGGAGTTAAATAAAATATCTAATTATCTTCACTGAATTCAATAATGCGATCTTCCAACCAATTATATTTAAAATGTATATCTCCAACATGCAACACTTCCTTGATGAATCAGGGAACATTCCAAAACAAATGCCCAAAGAAGCCAGAGAACTTGCGAGTTTCTTAGCATTGGTGGTTGATACAACAACCAAAAATAACCCCCAAACATTAACAACAACCGATATCCGTTGCTTTAAAAAAGGATGTCATGGGTTGATTAAAACTGCGTTAATGCCTAAGAATGAAGAAATTCATTGGTATTGTCCTGAATGTGAAAATGAGGGTGTAATAAGTGAATGGCAGAAGACTAAATGGGATAATAAGACTAATAGTAAACAATAGTATTTATTACCACATTAATTACCACAAAGAAAAAGACCGTTGTAATTTATTGACTTACAACGGTCTCGTGAATCAAATGGTCGGGGTGAGAAGATTGCCGTTTTACCTTCGTAAACTCAGGTAAAACGGCGGACTTCCAGGGGGTGGCTTAAATGAAAAAGCCACATTCGCTTTGCTCATTTCCGGGCTTTATTTTTAATTGCTTATGAAAGCAAGCTTTCAACGCACTGAAAAACAAAGCCCGACACATTCGTGCCAGGCTTTTTCATTTGTCGGGGTGAGAAGACTCGAACTTCCGGCCTCGTCGTCCCGAACGACGCGCGCTGCCAACTGCGCCACACCCCGCTTTGTACGCCAAAGCCTTGGCGAAAGCGTATCAAGCCATCGAAAATCAGACTATTGATCTGACAGCCTTCAAAAATAATAAATTTTATGATGATCTGGTGCTCCTCCGGTTTAGTAAACCACCAAATAATTATTTTAATGCTTTCTAAAAAATATTTCTAACTTGACATCTGAAAATTACCACTCTTTTATGACTGAAAATACCCGTATTTCTTCAATAGATATAATGAGAGGACTGACTCTCGTTCTGATGCTTTTCGTTAATGATCTTTATAACCCGGGAGTCCCTTCGTGGCTGGGTCATATGAAAGCTAATTATGATGAAATGGGACTTGCAGACTGGGTTTTCCCTGGATTCCTGTTTATGGTGGGAATGGCTATTCCTTTCTCCATTGGCAAAAGGATTTCAGCAGGTCATGATACAAAATCAATTGCCAGACATATCATAATAAGAACAATAAGCCTTCTGATAATAGGTGTTCTGATGCTTAATTCAGGAAGGGTTAATCCGGAATTTACCGGTATGGGAAAAAATCTCTGGTCAATACTTATGTATACAGGAGTCTTTCTCATTTGGAATAATTACCCGGATAATGAAAAGAACTTTTTCAGTGTTGCCGGACTTAAACTGGCAGGGATTGCAATACTCGTGTTTCTTGTTTTCAAGTTCAGATCAGGAGAATTTGAAAATAATGGTTCCTTAATAACCGGATGGTGGGGTATTCTTGGCCTTATTGGGTGGGGCTACCTGGTATCAGCTTTAATTTACCTTGCAATCCGCGACAACATATTTAGCGCTGGAATAGCTGTTCTATTCTTCCTCACTGTTAATATCCTCTCAAAACTAGATCTTCTTACTTTCCTCGATCCGCTTAAACCTTACCTGGGAGTAATTATTGAAGGTAATGTACCACTTATTGTCCTTTCGGGAATGTTTACCACCCTTATTCTGAAAAGATATTCACAAACCGATTCCCGAAAAGCAATTGTAACAATTGTTACAATCGGGATTCTGTTTATTGCTGGCGGTTTTATTCTCCGGAACTGGTTTATTATATCAAAGATACAGGCAACTCCAAGCTGGGGAATGATCTGTAACGGTATAAGTATGTTGCTGTTCGCTCTGCTTTACTGGATAATTGATATTAAGAAACACATAAAATGGACATTCTTCTTAAAACCGGCAGGTGAAAATTCCCTGACAACATATCTGGCCCCGAATATCATATACTATTTAATATGGATTACCGGTATTCCGGTTCTTATATACAAACAATCAGGATTCCCTTTGATTGTAATTACAGGATCAATAATCTGGGCATTATTGATGGTCGGATTAACAAAGCTTCTGGTCAGGTTTCATATTAAACTGAAATTATAATCAACTATCTCCCACTCATCGAATAAGGAACAGCCTCGTGCATATTTTGTTGAATATAAAATAAAACAAATACTCAAGGCATTCTTATTCCTCCCTGCCCTTACCTGTTGTGCCATTTCATAGTTAGTACAACTTTCCATTTCTCAATATTAATTTACCAGATTTTCAATTCATTAATTTTTTGGAAAACCAACTCCGGGGTCAGCCAGTTCATACATGCAAAATCACCTCTTCGACATTGACCTTTGCCGTATGTGGTACACGGACGACATTTCAGTTCATCAGCAGGAATGCTTATGCTAAAATTTTCTGGTTGCATCCAGGCTCCAAAGCCACTTATGGGATCGGTTCCCCCCCAAATAGAAATGACTTTAGTTCCAACCAGTGCTGCCATATGCATGTTTGATGAGTCCATAGCAATCATCAAATCAAGTTTGCTCATAAGGGCAAGTTCTCCCTCAAGACTAAGATTATCTGCTATATCTACTGGCCCAGTTATCTTAGTTTGGAAATGTGACAGCTTCTCTGATTCATCCATTCCCCCAAACAACCAATATTTAACGTTATGCTTTTCCGAAATAAGACTGAGAAGCTTAACCATATTCTCTTCGGGCCACATTTTGAGTTTATGTTTTGCATAAGGAGCTACACCTATGTTTATCTCACTATTAAAGTCTGATAAAGAGATGCCTCTTGGGAGCGATTCCGATGAAGGAATGATCCATGGCCCATGCGACAGTACTACAGGAAACCCAGCTCTGTCAAAAGTATCGCAATACCTTTCCACAGAATGGCTTAACCTGGTTTTAGTATTACCCTTGATAACAGATCTCTTTTCAGACCTTCCCTTATTTATTACAGAGATAGGAACTCCGTAAATTCTAAATAACATCCTTAGTACCTTAGTTCTTAGTACATCATGAAGGTCAATTACATAGTCAATCTTACCACCTCCTTTAATATCCTGGAATAGTTTAATAATGCCAATAATACCTTTGTGTCTTTTTTTCAGATCGGGGAGAAAAAGCTGAAGTCCATTTATTGAAGTAAAGAATGCTTTTAAAGCAGGTCTTGTAAGCAAAACTAATTCCACATCGGGATACTGCCTCCTAATCTCTGTTAAAACAGGAGTAGTAAGGGCAACATCACCCATAGCAGAAGTTCTTATTACAAGGAGCCGCATTTTAGTATTTTTCGTACGATTTTTCCTCGATTAATCCCGAAGAGGTCTGAATATTAATTTCTCTTTTCAATTCAGATCTTTTGTCGTTTTTAAAATATACAGCACGGGCTGTGGAGACAAAATCTTCTCCAAACTCCTTTTTTCTCTCAAGGTCGCGTATATGGTCTTCTATATCCCATAATTCACAATTCACCTCATACAATGAAATATATAATGGGTCTGAAGTACTTAGTATTGAGGAAGATACGCTAATAAGTTCATCATACTCCTTTCTGAGGTTCAGGAGCTTAGCTTTATCTGAGATCCGTTCAAGTTTTATCTGGATAATGGTGAGTTTATCTATAATCTCACCGTTTGATACTTCTATTTTCATATTAAGATTTTATAGTTCAAATTTAGCATCTTTTATTGAATGAAAACCCACCCCTACCCCTCCCAGGAGGGGATCTACAAACATTTGTCTTTCTTAGTATGGATCGACATCTATTGCAATCCTAAGAGATGAAGCTCCTTTTTCTTTTTCAAGTCTTTCGATTGCTTCAATAATTAATTGTTTTGCTTTTGATGGAGGTTTCTCTCTTTCAATTTTAATTAATATGATTTTAATATACCATAGCTGCACCTGTGAGATCACCGGAGATTCCGGACCAAGAACCCTTTTACCAAAAATGTTTTTCAGATCACGTCCGAGAACCTCAGAGTAAAAATTTAACTGAGCTCTCTCTTTGTGTTTAATATTAATTTTGACCATTCGGCAGAATGGAGGATAGTTAAAAGTCATTCTTTCCTCAACCTGCATCCTGAACATGCTAAAAAAATCATGCCGTAGTACCATCCTCACTATCTTATTAGCAGGATCCGATGTCTGGATCACAACTTTACCCTGTTTTTGTCTTCTTCCAGCTCTTCCACTAACCTGTTCCATCAACTGAAAACTCCTTTCATGTGCCCTGAAATCAGGATAGTTTAGCATGTTATCGGCATTTAGAATCCCCACAACTGTAAGGTTCTCAAAATCCAATCCTTTTGAGATCATCTGAGTTCCAATAAGAATATCTATTCGTCTCTCTTCAAAAGCCTTAATTAAGTTATTAAAAGAGTTCTTATTCCTTGTTGTATCCTGATCCATCCTGGCAACACGAGCTGAGGGAAATACAATTTTTATTTCATCTTCAATTTTCTCGGTACCAAATCCCCTGGTCACCATTCCTGTAGATTGACAATTGCCGCATTTAGATGGCATTCCGCTGGTATAACCGCAATAGTGGCACACAAGCCTGCCAATTCCTTTATGGTAGGTCAGGTTGACTGCACATTGAATACAAACTGGTATCCATCCACATTCTGAACATTCAATATAAGGAGAAAAACCCCTCCTGTTCTGGAAAAGAATTATCTGTTCATCTTTCCCAAGAGCCTCGTCGATTGCCTGAAGTAATTCCGGAGTAAAATGAGAGACCATCAGTTTTTTCCTGTAAGCCTCTCTGGTATTGCCAATCACGATTGCAGGTAACTTAATTTGACCAAACCTCTCATTTAGTTCTGTCAGACCATACTTTCCATTCACGGCATTATTATAACTTTCAACCGAGGGTGATGCCGAACCAAGAATAGTTTTGGCCTTATGCATAGAGGCCAGCATTATCGCTGAGTCACGTGCATGATATCGCGGTGCCGGATCGTGTTGTTTATAAGATCCGTCATGTTCTTCATCCACAATGATGAGTCCAAGGTTATTAAACGGGAGAAACAAAGACGATCTTACTCCTAAAATAAGCCTGTAGCCATTTATAGTATCATTATCTGCAACCCTCTTCCATATTTCCACTTTTTCCGGATCACTGAATCTGGAGTGGTAAACACCAGTAACTGGTCCAAAATGTTTTGTTAACCGTAGGATTATCTGTGTTGTTAGGGCAATCTCGGGAAGCATATATAGTACCTGCTTACCCATTTTTAACTGTTCTTCAATAAGATGTATATAAATCTCTGTCTTGCCGCTTGAAGTAACTCCATGTAATAAGGAAATCTCATTTTCCTGAAGATAACTGGTTATTGATCTATAAGCAACCATTTGTGCATCGCTTAGTTTCTTAATTGGCTCCTGAAAACTGCCAGACTCACTTAGTCTGGAAACCGGATATGATAAAGAGGACAGAATACCTTTCTTAATAAGCACTTCAACAATATTGGGAGAAGTATTTGCCTCAGATATTAGTAGCGATTTTCTAATTGGAATGCATTCAGTGCCATATGAGTAGTTGCTTAACCGTAGATAAGCTGTAAGTACCTCGTATTGCCGCGGGGCTTTCACAAGATTATCAAGTATTGCATTTAACTCATTATCAGAATATTTGCGGGATAGCTTAATAAAAGTCTCTAATCTTGGTTTAAAATTATTATGACACATCTCCGAAGGCAATGCAGCCTTCATCACCTCCCCTTCACTGCATAGATAATATTCTGATATCCAAAGCCAAAATTTTAATTGAATCTCATTTATTAGCGGGACATCACCGGAGAGATCTATTATTGCTTTAATATTCTTAAATGCCGGAATTTTATCATGAATATTGCAAACAATACCAGAATAGAGATTTTTTCCACCGAACTGAACCACTACTTTTACTCCCGGCTGTACTCTATCCAGAAATTCATCAGGGATCCTGTATGTGAATCGGCCCTTTACTGCAAGGGGTAAAATAATATCAGCAAACCATGTTTTTTCCATAATTGAAAGTAGCTTGCAAAGTAAGAATAATTTTGTTTCTCAGAATTATTGCCTCACTGATCTGACAAAACTCGACATAACTGAGATAAGATGATCTTTTCTGATCGGTTTGATCAGACATGCATCACATCCTGCTTCCAGAACAATATCTTTATCATCTTCAAAAACAAATGCTGTCTGTGCAATAATTGTCAGGTTTTTGCGAATTTTTCTAATCTCCTTTGCTGCTTCAATGCCATTCATTTCCGGCATCTGCATATCCAGGAGAACAATATCTATATCCGGAGTCTCTTTTATAATCTCAATGGCTTCTATACCTGACCTTGCAGAAATAATAGATACTCCGGTATCAGAAAGTATCCTATTCAGGTAAATCAGGACATCCTTATTATCATCAACAATGAGGCATTTTTTTGAACTCCAGTCTATTGGATTCATAAAGTTATCACCAATCGATGAAGAGATTTTAGTCTTTATGTTACCAGCCGGTCTGTAGGGAATGGAAAAACTGAATTCAGAGCCTATCCCTTTTTCTGACTTAACAAGGATCTTTCCTCCCATTCTTTCAACAACCTCTTTTGCAAGAGTTAGTCCGATTCCTAATCCTTCAAAAGGACGATGATGACCGTCAATCTCCTGCTTGAATTCTTCAAAGATACGTCCCAGATTCTCTTCATTTATTCCAATGCCAGTATCCTTAATTGTAAAACCGATATTCTCCTCTTCCCTAAAATATGAGAATTCAACTGATCCGTCGAGAGTAAATTTAAGAGCGTTATCCATGAGATGGCTTAATACCCTCTTCAACCATACCCTATCTGTAAAGATAAGATCTCCAGTTTCATTTAACTGATTTTTAACATTAAGAATGATAGATTTCTCATTCCGTTTAATAACCAGTCTGGCATCTTCGATGATCTCATTCACGATCGTATTTAATGAAGTTTCTTCATATGTAATCTCAATCTGAGAGCTTTCAAGTCTCGATAGGTCAATGATATCCCCGATTATCTGTAGTAATTTTTCACTATTGTGATTAATCTGGTCAATGTACTCTGCTTTATCTTCATTAGTAATATCATTTGACAGGAGAAGGTTTGAAAACCCAACTACACTATTTAAAGGTGTCCGTATCTCGTGTGAAATATTTGCCAAAAAGCTCGATTTAAGTCTGTTGCTTGCTTCAGCATCAACATTTGCTTTAATAAGATCCCCATGAACCTGTTTCAATTTTGTAATATCACGTGATATTGTCAGTATCCCTAAGACTTCTTCAATATCATTCCTAACAACAATGGAGCTGGTAGCCAGATCTACATAATGTCCATTTGTGTGTTTAAGTTTAATTTCACCCTCAAATAAGTCACTTTTGTTAAGCGCTTCATCTCTTTTTGACTTATAATCCTGATTTTCAGGGTGAATAAGATTATCGGTGCTTACTGAGTTAATTGAATCCCTGTCATGGCCAATCAAGGTGAAATATGCCTCGTTAGCAAAAATAAGGTTCCAATTCTGGTCAGAAAAGAAGATTCCATCATTGGCCTTCTGCAATAACATCTCATAAAACTTATCTGATTCAATATGTTCTTTCCCGGTCAGTTTTTTCTGAATTTCCAGCTCTTCATTTGTCTTCTGAAGGTCAATATTGATGTCGATAATTTGTTTGCTTCGGGCTTCCAGTTCCTGATTAACTTTTTTGATCTTATGTATGAAATAGAATATGATAGCAATAATTACTCCCAGTGTTCCTCCCAGAGTCCAAAGTATATGAATAAAAGATCTCATGAACAAGAAATTTTATTAAAATTGCGTAATAATATTTTTGCACCTAATTTAATCCTCATAAATAATTATTCTATTTCGAATGAAGTAAACACTTATTAACTTTCTTTTCACCTTCACAAAATAAGTGAAATTTATTTGTTTTTAAGACTATCCGGAATCTTAAACATAAATTTATTGATTTTCTTCGTATGCCCCTTACCCTGAAGGGTGCGAAGAAAATCAATTACTCCCTTTAGGGTTGGGGCAAATAATTGAATTTCAAGCACCATAGTATTTTTTGTTTATAAAAGCCGATACTCATTTTTATTTCTAAGATTGATAGACAAAAATAAAATTTCATAATATCACTTAATTCCTGATATACTTAAAAAATGTTAAATTTGGGCCACATAATTTATTTACCTTTCAAATTCAGTATTTTGTGGCTCACGAAATAAACTACTGTAACCAAAATTTTAAAGCTTTGCATTGATGGAAGGAGATAGAAAACATTTTTCCGGAGGGAGAAGGTATAAAAACAATGATATTACAGTTTATTGGAAACCATCTGCATGCGTACATGCATCTTACTGTTACAGAGAACTTATAGAAGTATTCGATCCGAACAGGAGACCATGGGTTGACATGAATGGTTCCTCAACAGAAAAAATTATTGAAATTGTAAATTTATGCCCGACTGAAG
>Ga0307377_10005348_pt1 | contig 13797 bp, 8 predicted proteins | sample TR3MG_FD_202535 | JGI IMG/M metagenome (GOLD analysis project Ga0307377, IMG submission 202535) | Soil microbial communities from Risofladan, Vaasa, Finland - TR-3 | ecosystem: Environmental > Terrestrial > Soil > Coastal area > Acid sulfate soil | place: Finland: Risofladan, Vaasa | collected... | reverse complement strand
AACATAGATGGACGTTGCATGACTCATGGTGGCTGTCAACCCTAATGAGCCCTGGATATTTGCAGGCATCCATTGATCCTCAATCGGCGGTACTTTATTGAAAAGACTTCCCGAACCCTCAATACTATAAGCCCCATATTCAATGTAGTACTCTTTTACCCATCTAATACCCGCATCAAGTGCAATGCGTTGCCATTTCTGTTCATCTACCAGAACCCAGGAAAAAGTTTCTGTATTGCACGGGTGGCCGGCATAAAACCCTTTCCCCTCCGGAGTCACCCAATGATTAAATAATCCCCCAAACCTCAAATTGTTTCTCGCTGACAGGGATAAGGAATGGATGAAATTCATTGTCCATTCGTAATCCTTTTCGCGAATTTCCGTGCCGGCAACTTCATCCCTGAAAACAGGGTTCCTTAGTGCATAAGATACCTGTAAATCTGATGAATAAAGATTGCCAGGATGAAAAAATACCTTCATATTCGCCAGTACAGAACGAACCGGGTCAAAGGATTGTACCTGTGTCAGATACTTTTTATCTGCAGGAGGTAAGGCCAGGGTTAACTCTCTGGAGCCATCTAAATAAAACAGACTTGTTTTAATAGATAAAGCTTTTACGGGCAACCATTTTGTCATCCCGTAAAAACCAAGCATCTCTTCTTTGGCATGTCTGCCAGCAGGGCCTTTGGTACGGTCATACCCCATTCCAAATGAATAATTGAAATTCTTTATCTTGCCGCCATGGGAAAGATGGCTGTGCAGGGTTTGAAATGTACCATACCCCAATTCAATGGAGCTATGCGGTGTTTCGTATTCCCGGGTTTGTATATTGATCGTACCTGCCATACTCGACAAGCCTGAAAGCAAGGCAGCACTGGAACGGATTATCTCAATCTTCTCTATATCTGAAGCAGACAGGAAATAAGGCATTTCATTGAAATCTTTTTGCCAAATCCCATTGATCAGGTAATTTGGATAGGGATATATCTGTCCCCTGACGGAAAAGAAATTCTTAATCTTTCGTCCACGGCTTTCAATCAGTCCTCCTGGCGTATAATTCAGCGCTTCGATAACAGTCTTGGTTTCCAATTTTTCGATCTCTTTACGGGTTATTGTTGTTTTTGTCGACTCAAGTCCGACCGGTTCAAGTTGAGGAGACAAAATTAAATTTCGCTGGACTTTTTGTCCCAATATTTTAACTGGGTCAATCTGGTAGATCGTGGGATTTAATAGAAAATCCAAATGAATATATTCGCTATCAGGTACATGAATTGTCATGTTCTGTGGTTGATATCCAATTAAGGAGGCTTTCACCTTATAGATACCCGAGACAAGCATCACAGGTCCATATTTACCATCCAGATCCGTGATGGTGCCCAGATGAGATTCTTGGATTGAAATATTTACATTTTGTAAAGTTTGCTCTGTTTTCGCATCTCGGACCACTCCTGAAATCCCCTGACCTGCTAAAGAAAAACAATTATAGAAGATTAATAACATAAAGTTGAGAAATACACCCTTCGTTGTGCCCATCAGTGGAATCATTAACTTTATTTTGGAGTAAAGCTACATCATTTTTTCATTCCTTTTTTAAAATGTCCAAAATTGATACCTCATTCCAGCATGGTAAATTTGTTGTGGAGTAGATGATTCCTCTAAAGGTGTCTTTTCTAATTGTATCTGCACTGGGACATGGTTGCCCGGAATAGATTTTAGATGTTTCCCTAAATGAGTTTGAATATCTGCGGCACAATCGCCTCCGGTATAAAAAATATTGAATTGGTTTTTAATGATATCGCTGTATGAGAAACCAACGGTTTTAACTCTTGCACCTAATTCGTTATCAATTAGTTGACTTATTCTCGTTTTGTTAAAAGAATTATTAACAAAAAAATCCCTGAAAAAGGACTTACATTGATGATATTTTTTATACTTTCATGCTGGGAAAGTTAATATTCCTATTTGGTTTGTGTTATAGCACTAAAGCAGGTGAGATTTTTCAGCGGTCAAAACATTGTGTAAAATATTTACACACAATGTCTTGGCTGCTATTGTTGATAACTTTTTGCAGAATTATGGATATCCCTTTAATTTGAATTTATTTGCAAAAATTTAATATCTTTGCGCCTCAATAAAGAAGAACAAAAGAAATAATCAAAATAATCCCAAAAGAACAGACAAATGCAGAATAAAGCAGCTATCATCGTTCTGGCAATTGCATTAGGGTTGGTATCTATTTATCAACTTTCATTTACAGGTGCAACCTATAAGGTTAAAAAAGAAGCCAGAGAATATGCACAAGGGAATCTTGTAATGGAGACTCAGTACATCGATTCAATTTCCACATTAACAAAAGAACAATGGAGTTTCCTGGGAAACACTTTCAAAGAGTGCCAGAAAAAAGAGTTGAATCTTGGTCTCGACCTTAAAGGAGGTATGAATGTGATCCTTGAAGTATCTGTTGAAGATATCTTAAAAGCTCTCTCAAACTTCAGTACCGATGAAACATTCAATACAGCTCTTGTAAGAGCAACGCAGCTTCAAAAAGAGAGTCAGTCTGATTACCTTACACTTTTCGGGAGGGCATTTCAGGAAACCGATCCGAATGCCAAACTTGCATCAATATTTGGTACAGTAGAACTCAAGGAGAAAATAAATTTCAATTCAACCAATGAAGATGTATTAAAGGTCCTTGATGAAGAGGTGTCAAGTGCTATAGCCAATGCCTTCAATATCCTGCGTACAAGGATAGACCGTTTTGGTGTTGTCCAGCCAAACATTACACAACTTGCAACTAAAGGCCGCATCCTTATCGAGTTGCCCGGTCAGACTAATCCCAAACGGGTTCGTGAACTTCTTCAGGGTACAGCTAACCTCGAATTCTGGGAGACATATGAAAATAGTGAGATTATCGGCTTTCTCTCTGAAGCAAATAATCTTTTAAAAGAGATTCAGGTCAATTCTGAAACCGATGATGTTAAGACTGAAGAACCATCTGTCCAATCCGCTGTATCCGACACAACCGCAACAGAGCAGTCGCTGCTTGACCTGATAGAAAAGGATACAACTTTAGCTGCAGAAGCTACAACACGGGAGGGATTTACGCTTCAGAATCCTCTGTTTGGTCTGCTGAGTCCGCGCGTTTCACCTGAGGGCCAGCCTTTACCATCCAGCATGATAGGTCTTGCAAGCTCAAGAGATACTGCAAAGGTAAACAACTACCTGAAGATGAACCAGATTAAAGCTCTGTTCCCACGCGATCTCAAATTGATGTGGAGCCAGAATCCCTATAAATACGATCCAACAAAAACATTATATGAGCTCCATGCTATTAAAATAACAACACGTGATGGACGTCCTCCACTCGATGGTGATGTAATTACTTCAGCCCGAACTTCAACCGGAGTTACCGGATCAGATGTAAACGTTGATATGTCAATGAATGGAGAAGGTGCAAAAATATGGGCAAGAATGACCCGCGAGAATATTGGCCGTTGCCTGGCAGTCGTTCTCGATGGATATGTTCGTTCATATCCACGAGTCCAATCAGAGATCACAGGTGGTAATACTCAGATATCAGGGGATTTCACAATTGAGGAGGCAGACGACCTGGCTAATATTCTAAAATCAGGTAAACTTCCTGCACCGGCAAGAATTATTTCAGATACCGTCGTAGGTCCTACCCTGGGTAAAGAGGCAATTCATTCCGGTCTTATTTCTTTTTTAATTGCATTCGGTTTTGTAATGCTGTATATGATTTTTTATTACAGCAAGAGTGCAGGAACCATCTCTGATATTGCCCTTACTTCAAACATTTTTCTGATTTTTGGTGTTCTTGCCTCACTTAGTGCAGTGCTTACACTTCCTGGTATTGCCGGTATTGTATTAACAATGGGTATGGCCGTTGATGCAAACGTACTAATATATGAACGAATCAGGGAGGAACTCAGAAGTGGGAAAGGAATTAAACTTGCAATTGCAGATGGATACAAACGAGCCTACTCCGCTATTATAGATGGAAACGTAACTACCCTGCTTACCGGTATTGTTCTGTATGTATTCGGAACAGGCCCGATTAAAGGTTTTGCAACAACTCTTGTGATAGGTATTCTAACCTCACTCTTTACAGCTATATTTATTACCCGTCTTATTTATGAATATCTTCTTAAAAGAAATGCCAATATTACATTCTCTATTAAGATAACTGCCAATTTTCTGAAAAATGCCAAAATTGATTTTATTGGTATGCGGAAGTATTTCTATGCTGCCTCAATAATTGTTACAGTCTTAGGTATCGGTTCATTGTTTGTAAAAGGATTAAATCAGGGTATCGATTTTACCGGTGGTCGTACGTTTGTAGTAAGGTTTGATGAGAGTGTGAAAACTGCTGATGTGGCAAGAAACCTTACTGATGCATTCGGAGAAATGCCTCAGGTGGTAATATTTGGAAGTGACAAGCAGGTAAAAATAACTACCAAATATAAAATTGATGAATCTGGTGTTGAAGATGAAGTTGATACAAAGTTGTATGAAGGTTTAAAAGGAATGGTTAGAAATGATCTCGGGCGCGATGATTTTCTATCAAAACACCGGGAAAGTTCAGAGACAATAGGTCCGGCAATTGCTACTGACATTAAAATAAAAGCTGTTTATGCTGTTGTATTAGCTCTTATAATAATATTCTTATATATCTTCATCAGGTTTCGTAACTGGCAATATGGCTTTGGTGCAGTGGCTTCTCTGTTCCACGACACACTCTTTGTAATTGGTGTTTATTCACTATTTTGGGGTATACTGCCTTTCTCAATGGAGATAGACCAGGCTTTCATAGCGGCAATCCTGACGGTTATCGGTTATTCGGTTAATGATACTGTTATTGTATTCGACAGGCTTAGGGAGTATATTCCCATATACCGTAAAAGACCTTTTAAAGAGGTGCTTAATATGGCTATGAACGCAACTTTGAGCCGTACAATCAATACTTCTTTCACTACATTTCTTACAGTTCTTACTATATTTATCTTCGGAGGTGCAGTGATCCGGGGATTTGTTTTTGCCCTTATGATAGGTATAGCTGTTGGTACCTATTCATCAATATTCATCGCATCGATGATTATGTATGACACTACCAGAAATAAAAATAAAGGTATTGATTCAAAAGCTAAATTACAGGCTTAGATAAAGTGATAAATTCTGTATCAGGTGAAAATTAAGAGGGTGTCTCAAATGCCCTCTTTTTTTTATATAGGGGAATTATATCGTTATGAATATCATAAAACTTTTCTAACTTTACAAAAACATATTTGAAGGAATCTATTGTAACAAACTAAAATGAGCGGACAAGAAATATTTGTTATCATCATTGTTGCCCTTCTTCTATTTGGCGCTGAAAAACTTCCGGATATTGCTAAAACTGTTGGCAAGGGAATGCGCGATTTTAAAAAGGCCAGCGATGAGATAAGGAGGGAGTTTGAGACAAGCACTAAAGAGATACGACAGGATTTGAATGAAGTTACGGATTCAATAAAAAAAGACGTAACCGATATTTCAGACAAAATCACCAGGGATGTTACTGAGGTTTCTGATAACATTCAGAAAGATGTAAATGAGATTTCTGATAACATTCAGAAGGATGTTAATGAGGTTACTGATAGTATAAAGAAGGATGTGGATGAAGTTGCAGATAGTATGAAGAAGGATGATAATAACCTGTCTGACGGCTCAGTCACGGAGATGAGTGATTGACATAATATATTTTCTTAATTAGTGTTTTTTGCCGGATTTCTTTGTCCTGATAAAATACCATTAGTCTTCAGAAAAAACAATGATAAGAACAAACGGTATTACTAAAGCATATGGTGGGCTGAAGGTTCTTAAGGGAATCGATATTCAGATTGAAGATAAAGAAGTAGTCTCAATAGTTGGTGCCAGTGGTGCCGGAAAAACAACTCTTCTTCAGATAGTAGGAACACTCGATAGGCCGGATGGAGGAACAATTTTTTATAACGGTTCGGATATAAGCCGATTTAAAGGAAAAGCACTGGCTGCTTTCCGGAATAACAATATCGGGTTTGTTTTTCAGTTTCATCAGTTGCTTCCTGAATTCACAGCTCTCGAAAATGTATGTATCCCTGCATATATAGCTGGTAAAAGTAAGATTGAGGCTGAATATAGAGCCAATGAACTACTTGGGTTTTTAGGTCTTTCAGAAAGGCTTAACCATAAGCCTTCAGAACTCAGTGGTGGAGAGCAACAGCGCGTAGCTGTTGCAAGAGCATTGGTAAATAACCCTTCTGTCATACTCGCCGATGAACCCTCCGGTAATCTGGATACGGAGAATAAGAATGAACTTCATAAGCTATTCTTTCAACTAAGAGATACTTTTGGACAAACAATCATTATCGTTACGCACGACCGCCAGCTTGCTGGTATGTCGGACAGAATACTACAGATTAAAGATGGATTAATTGTAGATGAGCCTTAAGCGATCATACAAGGGGGCTCAGGCACATTTATTCAACAGATTGTAATATGGAGGAGGTTGTACTCCATGGAATAGATTCAGGTGGATCAATAAAAGAGGGTTTATCTCACTTTAGTGATGAATTCTTCTCTCTTCCTCACTTGTCGGGAAACCATATCTCAACCATATTGATCAGCTCGCGGAAAACGGACGGTTAGTTATCCCGGTAGATTGTTATTCCATCGGGGTATTTGAAAAATTAGTGCAAATCTGCATAGGTAATCTCATTTTTTGTTTAATTTTAATATGAATTGTAAAGAGTGAGAGTCAGACATAAGCATTGTTTATTAGCGTATTTAGCGGATTGTTGGTATTATGCTTATGTGACTGACGGGGCTGTGCTGTCTTAAGTCCTCATGAAAACAGGTAAGCGTTTCAAAATCTTGCTGAGTCAAAATGGATGTATTTATTAATAAAAAGTTGGTTAGAATACTTCCCTTGAGATATTTATATCATTCAAATATTGTTGAATCTGGCTGTGAGTATAGAAACACCCTTAGGTACACATGCTTTTTGCCTACCCGGACTTCGCCTGCGAGACAGATAATTTTAGAATGAGAGCAGCAAGACCACTGAGATTTATACCCACATAACCACCAAGGGTTTCGATCAGATAAAAAGTCCGCTTGACACATTAGATCTTTGACTATAATATTTAAGTAGTGGAATTTTTCTATATTTACTTTATGAACGAAAAAAACGAAAATGGCACCACTCACAAGTCAGAAATAAACGCCACTATGGCGTTTACACAATCGTTACCGCCAATGTTTAAAAAACTATCTAACCTGTCAACAACTAATACAGCAAGTTATTAACCGACAACGCAGACAACTATAAGATAGAATTGGAGAAGAAGTAAGTTAAAAAGCTAACCACTAGCCTGATAATCAACAAATAATAATAGAGACATTTAGAAAGCAATAATTTAGTCCCGAAAAAAATTTCAATGAAATATTGAGAACAAGCCGATATGTTTTGTACCTTTACCATAGAGATTTAGAAAATGCCTTTGTTTATACCCAAGTAAATGAATTTATTAATTTCCTAGAACATTTAGCCATGAAAACATTTATGAAATTTTGGCCCATTATCCTTCTTTTGGGTTTCCTTTCATGTGAAAAAAAAGATAGTTCTATAAAATATAAATCTTCCAGTGATTATCTATCTGATAAAGCAATACTTTCAATTCAATTGTATGATAATAATATTTGGGTTTACTCTACAAAAGTATGCGATACTTGTTATGTTTCACCTATAATGAGTAGTACTCCAATGATTTCTCAATTAACACTGATTAATAATAATGGCTTTGATTATGAAGAACCAACTTTAGTTTCAACACCAACTATGGATCATCATGGCAATTTATATACTGTCTCTCGAAACAAGATGTTCAAACTTATTGACATTAAAAACTATGAATTGGTATTTGAAACAAAAGATTTTAATTTCTTCGATTTTGCCTTTGATAAAAATGATAATATTTGGCTTGCTGGTGACAATGGAATTGCATTTTGGAATGGTAAGGAATTACAAATATTTAACACAAGTAATTCGGAGTTACCATCAAATATTATACATGGATTAGACATTGATACTTCAGATAATGTATGGGTAGCTTTAGATTTTAAAGGGCTATTGAAAATAAACGGAGATAAATGGGAAATCATACCAAGTACTGAAATTCCAGGCCTTAGTACATATTCTTATCTGAACAATCCAATCGTGGATAATGAAAACAATATTTGGTTTAACGTTTTTATGCCAAATACAACATCAAGTTTTCTGAAATTTACTGGGAAAGACTGGCAATATGAATATCCAAATGAATTAGGTAATGGAGTTTTAAATATTGATTCAAAAGGTACAATCTGGGCAATTAATTCTGAATATGAGAATTCTGTATTCAAAAGATCCACATTGACATATCTGCAAAATAATGAATGGGTTAATTTCGATGTTAGTACTATAAAGACGAAAATATTAACAGTAAATTCAGACGATAGAAAAGTTTATATTGGCACCACAGAAGGATTAATAGTAGTTGAAAAATAGAATGAAAATCTAAAGTATTTAGAATATACTTCAGAATACCCTGTCGAATGATTGAAACACTGGCGGTAATAAAGGCTATAACAAATGGCGGGGTTTGGAGTATATTTGAAGCTTTGTCGCCCGCACATGCTTTTGTGCTGGTTGACAGGAAAGTACCACGCAAATCGCTACTTGTCATAGCCTCAACCGTTCAGGCACATTGGCTTCGCCGAGCTCGGCCAACTAGTTGGCCTTCGGTTCAGCTAAAGCTGATCAAAATCCCTCCGTGCTTCGCACTCCCGGTTTTTTGAAAATGTGCCTGAACGCCGCGCTAAACCAAATTGCTTTCGTAACTTTATGGGAATAAACAGCTTTAACTGGGCTTCGAGCCAAAACGTGCTAGAACAAGTCGTTAAACGCAATTTGATCCCGCCCTTGTGGGCTTTACTTCCGCTTAGAGCAAGCTCTAGCGGAATCGCCCTCAGTGCGGAACTTCGTTTAGCGCGGCGTTACCCAACATAAAGAATAAGACAAACCAGAGTGACAAAACTGAAACGAAATAAAATGAAATGCCACTATTCAAATAGCACATTTGGCCTAGTGCACAAGCCAACACTTCTGTTACCAAAAGAGCTATTTCTGCCGACCCCTTATTCTCGAAACAATCTGACTGAAAAGTAAATAACTGGAAAAGAAACTTATATCTTTCCAAAAGAAATTGAAATTATCCAAAATGCAACTGACATAAATAAATAAAATGAGACATTTTTTAATATTCTTTCTTTTGATAGTTGGGATTATCAATATATCAACAGCGAAAGAAGTTGATCCGGAAACTGCTAAACTTGTAGCACAAAATCATTATCTGCAAGTAAGTAAAAACAAAGGCAATGTAAATTTTGAGCTTGTTTACACAAGTAGATCAAAAATCATATCGAATTTGAATAAATCAGATCAAAATGAAGTACCATTATTCTATATATTTAATGCAGATAATAACAATGGGTATGTAATTGTATCAGGAGATGATAATGTAATTCCTGTTTTAGGATACTCAACAAATGGCAATTTCGATATTTCAAATTTGCCACCTAATTTCAGAAAATGGCTAGAGGGGTATAAAAACCAAATAAGATATGTTATAAATAATGACATAAAGTCAACAGATAACATATCTGGTGAATGGGAAAAGCTTATTAAAGGCTTAATTATAAATACTGAGAAATCAACTAATTCTGTTAGTCCGCTTTTAACTACAACTTGGGACCAAAGCCCTTATTATAATGCACTTTGTCCTTTTGACTTTACATATAATGAATTAACAGTAACTGGATGTGTTGCAACTGCAATGGCTCAAGTAATGAAATATTGGAATTATCCTGCTCAAGGAGCTGGTTTTCATTCATATAATCATTCTACTTATGGTGTTTTGTCTGCAAATTTTGGTAGTACTTCTTACAATTGGGCATCAATGCCAAACAATGTAAATGTTTCTAATAGTGCCGTTGCAACTTTAATGTATCATTGTGGTGTAAGTCTTGAAATGAATTATGGGGTTGGTGGGAGTAGTACAAGCTCTTTACAACCAGTTGCTGATGCGCTTGGTAAATATTTTAGCTACTCTAATTCTATTCAATTTATTTATAGCTCTTCCTATAGTAACTCAGATTGGATAATGTTATTGAAAACTGAGTTAGATGCCGGAAGACCAATTGAATATGCTGGAGTAGGAACTGGCGGTGGTCATGCTTTTGTATGCGATGGTTATGATAATAGTAATTACTTCCATTTTAATTGGGGTTGGAGTGGACTTAACGATGGATACTTTCAATTAGACGCTTTAGATCCTAGTAGTACAGGTACTGGAGGCGGCACTGGTGGTTATAACAATTATCAACAAGCTGTTATTGGAATTCAACCCCCGGCAGAAAGTATTACTTACGATATGTCATTATATGATAATGTTGTTGCGACTCCAAATCCTATATTATATGGACAGGGTTTTACTGTTCATACAGATATAGCTAATTTGGGAACAATTGCTTTTACTGGAGATTATTGTGCTGCAATATTTGATGATAACAACAACTTTGTTGAATATGTAGAGATACTTTCCGGTTATAGTTTAGGAGGCGGAAATCACTATACAAGTGGGCTTGATTTTACTAATTCTGGTATGCTCACAGTACTTCCCGGAGCGTATCATATTGGGATATTTTACAAACCAACCAGTGGTAATTGGATCCAGGTAAGTGATGGTTCATATTCTAACATGATTTCATTTGAAGTTAACTATTCTAACGATATAGAATTATACCAGGATATGATTATTGATTATGGGACTACTATCCCACAAAACCAATCTTTTATAGTAACATTAGACATAATAAATGATGGAAGTATCATTTTTAATGGTGAATTTTCACTTTCCCTTTATAATATAGACGGTAGTTTTGAAGAAACAATTCAAACATTAACTGGCGCCTCATTAGATGCTGGATTCTATTATAATGATTTAGAATTCACTACAAGTGGGGTAAGTGTTTCACCCGGGACATATTTATTAGCTTTAATGCATAAAGCGGACGGTGGAAGTAAGGAATTAACGGGGTCGACTTATTACACGAATCCAATTAAAGTAATTATACAAGAAGAAGCTATTTCTCTGGATATGTATGAAAGCAATAATGTTCAAAATGATGCATATTTTTTAACACTTAATTTTATAGATAATAATGCATCAATTGAAACAACATCTTCAAATTTACATGTTGGGTCGGACTATGACTATTATAAAATTGATCTTGTTTCTGGTTTTGATTATATAATTACAGCAAGAGTCCATGATTCATATGATAGTGATAATGGGCAAACTTACACATGTGACGTCTTATGGTCATATTTGAATGGCAGTGTATGGTCTGATCCTTATGATGATGTGATGCCCGGGAATATTATCGTTAATAATGGAGGAACAATATATTTTCATGTTGCACCATATTTTGCGGGTGAAAAGGGAACTTATTTATTAGAACTAGATGTTTCAAGGACATTAATAACTGGTACAAAAGATTTTGCAGCTAATATATACTCAACTGTTTTTCCAAATCCAGCAACTGATATCATTAATATTGAAGTAGAAAATATTGTTCAGGTCAATAATGTGAAAATTGTAGATATACTAGGAAAACAGATGTTGCAAATTGATAAACCATCAACTACTGGCAATAATATAGCAATTCCAATTAATGAATTGCCTAAGGGAATGTATATTTTACTACTTGAAACAGATGAAATATCATTGCAACATAAATTCATCAAATCGAAATAGATTTATGAAATCAATTCTATTTATAGTATCAGTTCTAATAACAATTTCTTGCTCCACAGCAAAAAAAAATACTATAACTATGAAAGGAATTGAGGCTGATAAGGATAAAGTCATTTTGAATTTTAAGGCGGGTCCCCAGGCGATAATTTATAAATCAAAAAATAATTACAATAAATTTGTTCCAGTATCATTATCGGATGATAAATCAAAAATTGTATCTTATCCACATCCAAAAGATGTTTTTTATAGAGGAGAATTAGCATATCCAACAGAGCTTAACAATGGATACTTACTTGATAATAGGGGGATTGATAAAAATGTTGCTTTTCTTAATATTACGTATGAGGATTATAGCAAATTAGAGAAAGTTCCTTTGTTGAATGAGCTATTCTCAATGATTTTAGATAAAGATCCATTAATTGAGATATACAATTGTGGAAATAGGTATACATTCAAAAATGGAATATCAGATTTAAATAAATTAATTGAAAATAATGGATTGAAAAATTGTAAATGTTTAACGAAGAAATAATCCCAAACCTTTATAGTAAAGCACATTGGCAGGTCACTCAGGCTCTCACACAACCAAAACCTGCCAAAGAGCTTTCCTTCCCAGACACACTGACAAACGAAGAATTACGTTGGGTAACAAAGGCTCATAGTGCATGCCGTAATTAGTTGTAAACATGAATATTAGTGCTATTAAATAATATATTGGTAAGCAGAAAAATACTGTAAGTAAATGCGGCACACACCATAGCCTAACCGTTAGCTGCAATTTGCACAAATGAATACAGAAAATAGAAATTACTAAAGAGTCTCAAATTATTTTACCAGGTCATATAAACAATGCACATATTTGTATTAAAATACATTAATATAGAATAAGTATAGCGTTAACAAAATGAGTTACATTAACAGATTTGAATTAATAAAAGCTATAATGAATGGTGTACATCTTAACCAAGCTCAATTGATATCAACGGTTGATAGAAAGAAAGTTTTAAATAAAATCTATAAAAACGAACCTGAATTACAAGATATTGGAAAATTTCATATTACCGATAATCCAATCGAGGAAGAAAATTGGTCAAAAATACCAAGAAAAGATAAGGGAATAGTATTGAAACTAAATTCTAAACTTAAAAAATCAATTAATCTTGATAAGGTGATAATTGAGTTGACCAATTATAAAGCAAAATATCAGAATGTACCGACGATTTATAACTATTTAACAATTGCTTATCATAATGCAAATCGAACAAAAAAATATTACGAAAGTCTAATTGAAACTGTTGAGAAATTTCCCAACTATTTATTTGGAAAGATTTCATTATCTGAGTATTACCTCAATAATAACGAATTTATTAAAATTCCTCGTTTATTGGATAATAAGTTTGAAATAACTCAACATTTCCCTCCTGGTACTGACATATTCCATGTTTCAGCAGTAAGAGGATTTTACTTCATTACAGGCAGATATTTTGCAAAAGCCGGGGAAATTGAGAAGGCGTATAAATCATATTTTTTATTAAGTGACCTTGACAATAATCATCAAACGACCGAAATACTTGGACAGGAAATATTGAGCTATGAACTAGATATCTTTAAAAATGGATTTAATAAACAAAAGAGGAAAAATAATTTGATATAAGTGCAAAAAGCAGCTAACATGCGTCATAAATAATTGCCTGGTAATAGGTTTATCGAGGATAAACGAATGCTTCAAGGTAACTTTATAAAGCCAAGGAAATCGTCAAAATCCGGCAACTATTCATGGTGTGCCGAGAAGCAGTGAATCGGCAATAAAACTCACTGCATGCTGTAATTAAGATGGTGGAAACCAGTTGTAAGGTTGACCCACCGGTGTCGTCTTGCAGGAGGGGGCATCAAACCACCTAAAGGT
>Ga0307377_10005347_pt1 | contig 13797 bp, 9 predicted proteins | sample TR3MG_FD_202535 | JGI IMG/M metagenome (GOLD analysis project Ga0307377, IMG submission 202535) | Soil microbial communities from Risofladan, Vaasa, Finland - TR-3 | ecosystem: Environmental > Terrestrial > Soil > Coastal area > Acid sulfate soil | place: Finland: Risofladan, Vaasa | collected... | reverse complement strand
CGGTCGCCTATTTTTTCATCGGCTACGGCGTAGCCTACGGCGTGGGCTTTCTCAGCGGCGCCGAGCATCTGGCGCAGAAGAACGGTTATGAACTGGTGCGATTCTTCTTCCTGCTGACGTTCGCCGGAGCGGTGCCGGCGATCGTCTCCGGCGGCATCGCCGAGCGCGCCCGTTTCTACCCGCAGCTCGCGGCTACCTTCCTGCTGGTGGGCTTCGTCTACCCGTTTTTCGAAGGCATCGCCTGGAATCACCACTATGGGATCCAGGCCTGGCTCCAGGGCGAGTTCGGCGCGGAGTTTCACGATTTCGCCGGCTCGGTCGTGGTGCACGCGGTGGGCGGCTGGATCGGTTTGGTCGCGGTGTTGCTCCTGGGCGCGCGCAGCGGCCGCTACAGCAAGGACGGAAAGATAATGACCGCGCATCCGCCCTCGAGCATTCCCTTCCTCGCGCTGGGTGCATGGATCCTGACCGTCGGCTGGTTCGGTTTCAACGTCATGTCGGCGCAGACCCTGGACAAGGTGAGCGGCCTGGTGGCGATGAACTCGCTCATGGCCATGGCCGGCGGCACGCTGGCGGCGCTGGTGGCCGGGCGCAACGATCCGGGCTTTGTGCATAACGGCCCGCTTGCGGGGCTGGTCGCGGTGTGCGCCGGGTCCGACGTGATGCATCCGGTCGGCGCGCTGGTGGTGGGGGCCGTAGCCGGCTTCATCTTCGTCAACATGTTCACGCTGACGCAGAATCGCTGGAAAATCGACGACGTGCTGGGCGTGTGGCCGCTGCACGGACTATGCGGCGCCTGGGGCGGTATTGCCGCGGGGATATTCGGGCTCAAGGCGCTGGGCGGCATGGGCGGGGTGAGTTTCCTGTCGCAACTGGTGGGTACTCTGATGGGTATCTCGGTCGCGCTGGTCGGCGGGACCCTGGTCTATGGCCTGCTCAAGGTCACGGTCGGCCTGCGCCTGGATGCGGAAGAGGAATTCAACGGCGCCGACCTTTCGATTCACAAGATCAACGCGACGCCCGACGTCTGACGCCGTGGCCCGGGCAGCCGCTACTTCACGGGCAGAATGGCGCCGGAGTGGCAGCCGTAGCGCCCGAGCTTGCGGTCCTCGAAATAATGCCGCAGCGTGGTCGAGATGGTGCGGAAGGCGATCTCCTTCCATGGGATATCGGCCTCCTCGAACAGCGCCACCTCCAGGCTCTCTGTGCCCGGGGCGAAATCCAGATCGAGCAGGCGCGCGCGATAGAAAATGTGCACCTGGTTGACATGCGGCACCGATAGCATGGTGTAGAGATCGCCGACTTCGACGCGCGCGCTGGCTTCCTCCAGCGTTTCGCGCAGCGCCGCCTCCGCGGCGGTCTCGCCGTTCTCCATGAAGCCTGCGGGCGGCGTCCAGCAGCCGCGCCGCGGCTCGATCCCGCGCTTGCACAGCAGAATCCTGCTCTCCCACTCCGGGATGCAGCCGACCACCATCTTGGGATTGGAGTAGTGGATGGTGCCGCAGGCCTCGCATACGTGGCGCGGAAAAACGTCGCCCTCCGGCACCTTGAGGGCGACGCGCGCGCCGCAGTCGGGGCAGAAATTCATCGGGGCGGGTACCGGGGAAGCGGGAAGCTTTAGCATGGTATGCACCCTATGATACCAGCCGCCGGCCGTTGCCGGCTGTTCGCACCCGGGCTTGTCGGTCCTCGTGGCGGGCAGCGCGCCGCTCGACGCAACTGGCCAGCGACGCGATGGTGCCGTCGCAATTGGCCTCCTCGGTCCTGTGTGCGATGAAGGCCGACAGTACGCGCTATCCCCTGGTGCGCCATGAGCGTAATATACGCACCAGCCGCGCGACCCGTTTCTCGGACGCAGTATCTTTTCCGTGAGGGCAGTGTTGGATGCGGCGCTTACCGCCGGCCCGGGACGGAGCAGTGACATGAGTCAAACCAAGCAGCTACAGCAGGAGGCGACCGCGGGCAGCCCCAGGCCGCGCAAGGACTGGGAGTTGTTCTGGCGCATCATTGCCGGCCTCATGGTGCTTGTCATTGCCTGGGTGCTCTGGGTGCTGTATCAGATCACGCCGAGGTCGGTGGTAACCCCGCTTGCCTACGCCAGCCGGATCAGGCCCATCGGCGTGCACCAGCCTGCGACTGGCGCAGCAGCGCCGGCGTTTGCGCCACCCACGGTCGCCGCGCCGGGGCCTCCGTCGGCAGCGGCAGCGGCAGCGACTGCGCCGCCTGCGGTCACGTCGTCGGCGCTGCCGCCAGCAGCCACAGCGGCTGCCGCGGCTAGCGACAAGGCGCAAGCGGCAGTGCCGGCCGGCACGCCTCAGTCCTCCGCCGGTGTTCAGGCATCTGCCGTGAAGCAGACGGAACAGCAGACTCAGGGGGTGGGGCTGCGGCTGGCAACCGAGATCACGACGCCGGCGGCGATCTCCGCGCCGACGACCGCTAAACCAAGCAGCGTGAAAATTCAGGAAGGCGCACCCGGCGGCGCTACTGCGGCGGGCACGGCCGGGAAGCAGCAGCCTTAAGTCGGATCCGCCCTGCGTCAGCAGGCGCATCCTGTTTGTCCGAACTCTGGGAATCATTTTGCTTCCACGCATTCCGGCGCGCATCAGTCTTGTACTTGTCGGGCTGATGTTCCTGCTTCCGTTTCTGAACCCCTACCATTTCTATCCGCTGACCAATTTTTATACGGAGTGGCTGGCGTTTGCCATCGGCGTCTCCGCGCTGGCGCCGCTGGGGGTAAAGGGTTTTTGGGAGGATGTGGAAATTCCCACGCTGGCTTTGTGGCTGCTTGCTTTTGCCGGGCTGCTGCTGGCGCAACTGGCGCTGCTCGACATCGCTTATCCGGAAATGTCGCTGCTGGGCGCGCTCTACGTCGTTTGGGCTGCATGGCTGATCTGGCTGGGACGGGTGCTGGCGAAATCCTGCGGCATGGAACAGTTGGCGCTCTCGCTCGCGGCGATGCTGGTGCTCGGCGGCTTGCTCAACGCCGCTGCCGCGGTGGTGCAGTTCTACGATATAAGTTTCCCGTTCAGTTTTATGGTCGCAAGGTTGGTTCCGAACAGGGGCGCTTATGGCAATTTCGGACAGAACAACCATTTCGCCGATTACGTCACGCTCGCGCTGATCTCGGCGCTGTACCTCCGCATCAAAGGGCGGCTGACACTGCCTACGACTGCGGTCTGCAGCGCAATCTTTCTCTACGCGCTGGCGCTGTCGGGTTCGCGCTCGACCTGGCTTTATCTTGTCGCGGCGCTGGCGCTCAGCCTCTGGTTTCGCGGCCGTACCGAAGCGCCCCGGCTGCGGCGCGCCGCCCTGACGCTGGCTGTGCTGTTGCCGCTGTTTTGGCTGGTGCAATATGCGATGGCTCGCTATGGTCTGGCGACGCGGATCGGCGTTCCCGTCGCCGGCCACGGGATGGTCACGCCCGACGAGCGCTTCATGGCGGACTTGGCGCAGGGCCTGTTGTCGAAGACGGGTGGATCGGGCCTGAGCATTCGGCTTTACATGTGGCACCAGGCCCTCCTCATGTGGTCGAGGGCTCCCCTGCTGGGTGTCGGCTTCGGCCAGTATGCCGGCGTGTTCTTCCAGCAGGCCGCCGAATTGTCGCGCTACCACATTGCGAACTACGATCGAAATGCACACAACGCGCTGATGCAACTGCTCGCAGAAACCGGGCTGCTGGGCACGGGGCTGGTATGTGCCGGGCTGGGAGCGTGGCTAAGGGGCTTGCGCCGCCGGTTCGCGGTGACCGCCGAAACCTGGTGGATGCTGTGCCTGCTGTCGGTATTGTTCGTGCACAGCATGCTCGAGTATCCCCTGTGGCACGCCGACTTTCTCGGTGTCGCCGCGATCCTGCTCGGCATGGGCAGTGAGAGCAATCTGCGCCTGCATCTGTCGGCTTTGTCCCGCTTTGCCTTTCCGGTGATGATGCTGGCGGGTGTCCTCGCGCTGGGCAGCGTGCTGCATGCCTACCGCGACCTGGAGCAACTCTTGTATCCGCGCGTCCTGCCAAAGAATAGGGCCGAGATCGTGGCGCGCAACCAGGGATTGCTCGACGTGGACCGGGATAGCCTGCTCGCGCCCTATGTCGAGTTGACCTACGCCGGCATCATCGTCGCCGACCGCACCAATCTCCAGGACAAGCTGGCGCTGGAGCGGCGCGTGCTGCGCTTTATGCCGGTACCCGCAGTTGCCTACCGTCAGGTGCTGCTGTTGGGCTTGAACGGCCAGCGCAAAGCCGCGCTGCTGGAACTGGACCGGGCCGTGGCGGTTTTTCCGTATCGGCTGAAAGACTTCGTGCCGGTCGCCGAGAAAGCGGCGCAGGCCGAGCCTGCCGCGCTGGGCGAAATTGCGAAAGTCGCCACGGAGAAGCTCAAGCAGGTTGACAGAAACGGGAGGTAAGTTCAGGATTTGTCTATAAAAGGCGAATTGATGAAAGCAACTTACCCGAAATCGTTAAGGCCGATGCCGCGAAACACCGATTGTTCCTTACGATTGCATTCTCCTTTCGTTCCGAAAACTCCGCGTCCGGCTCGTCCGGCTTAGGGTGAACCCATGGCTAGGCCAGAGAAAATTCGCATCGGCAGTCTGCTGGTACAGGAAAAGCTGATTTCGCAGGAACAGCTCGATCTGGCCCTCGAGCAGCAGAAGCAAAGCGGCCGCAAACTGGGCCGGGTGCTGGTCGAAAACGGCTTCGTCGCGGAAGAAGGCATTTCCGAGGCGCTGGCCAAGCAACTCCGGATTCCCTTCCTCAATCTGAAGCATTACAACGTCAACCCCGCGGTGGCGCGCATGCTGCCAGAGATGCAGGCGCGGCGTTTCCGCTCCCTGTTGCTGGAGGACCGGGACAGCAGCTACCTGGTGGCGATGGCCGATCCCACCGACCTGTTCGCTTACGACGAGATTGCGCGCCTGCTCAAGCGCGACATCGAGCTGGTTCTGGTCAACGAGAACCAGGTGCTCGAGACCATAGACCGCATCTACCGGCGCACCGAGCAGATGACCGATCTTGCGCGCGAGTTGGGCGCGGACATGGGGGATGCCGTGGATTTCGGCATGCTCAGCGCCGAGCCGGGCGTGGAGGACGCGCCGGTGGTCAAGCTGCTGCAGACCATGTTCGAGGATGCGGCGCAGGTGAACGCGTCCGACGTGCATATCGAGCCGCAGGAAAGCCTGCTGCAGGTCCGCTTTCGCATAGACGGCATGATGCAGCTGCAGACCGAATCCGACATCAGGATCGCGCCTGCCATGGTGCAGCGGGTCAAACTCATGGCGGGCCTGGACATATCGGAAAAACGCCTGCCGCAGGACGGGCGTTTCAACGTGCGCATAGGGGAGAAGCGCGTCGATGTGCGCATCTCGACCATGCCCACGCAATACGGTGAATCGGTCGCGATGCGCCTGCTCAATCGCAGCACCGGAATCCAGGGACTCAAGGGGCTGGGCATGCCGCCGCAATTGCTCGCGCGCCTGCAGCAGATCATCCGGCGCACCACCGGCATGGTGCTCGTGACCGGGCCGACCGGCAGCGGCAAAACCACCACGCTGTATGCCGCACTCAACGAAGTGAACACCATCGACAAGAAGATCATCACGGTGGAGGACCCGATCGAATACCGCCTTCCCGGCCTCAACCAGGTGCAGATAAACGAGAAATTGGACCTGACCTTCGCCCGCGTGCTGCGCTCGACGCTGCGCCAGGATCCCGACATCATTCTGGTGGGCGAGATGCGCGATCCGGAAACGGCGCAGATCGGCCTGCGCGCCGCGCTTACGGGCCACATGGTGTTCTCGACCCTGCACACGCGCGATGCCGCGAGCACCCCGATCCGGTTGATCGACATGGGCGCGCCGCGCTACATGGTGGCCTCGTCGCTGCAGGCGGTGATCGCGCAGCGGCTGGTGCGGGTGAATTGCGCGAGCTGCGCCGAGCCCTATGAACCGTCGGAGCAGGAATTGCAGTGGCTGAGCGGCAGCGTGCGCGATGACGGCAAGCCGGCGCAGATGATGCGTGGGCGCGGCTGCCAGTTCTGCCATCTCACCGGCTATGCGGGGCGCACCGGGGTGTACGAAATGCTGGAAATGGATGCGGCGCTCACGGCAGCCGTGAATCGCGAGGACACGACCGAATTTGCCCGGCTAGCGGTCGAGCACATGGCGGGCAGGAGCATGCGTCATCATGCCGCACAACTGGTATTTGCCGGCAGGACAACGCTGGCCGAAGCAATACGCGTCAGCTCCGAACTCGAGGACTGATGCCCCATTTCGCATATAAGGGAAGGAATGCCAGGGGCGAGCTCGTAACCGGCGTGCTCGAGGACGACGATTCGGGTGCCGTCGCCGACCAGCTGGTCAACACCGGAATATCGCCCATCGACATTGCGCCGACCGGCGCGCCGAGCGCGGCGCGCAGTGAGAGCACGTTCGCGCGCCTGTTCGCCCAGCGCATCAGCCTCGACGACAAGCTCTTGTTCAGCCGCCAGATGTATACGCTGCTAAAGTCCGGCGTGCCCATCATGCGCGCGCTCGCCGGCTTGCAGGAGTCGGCCAAGAACATTGCCATGGCAAAGGTGATTCAGGATCTGCGCACCAGCCTGGATAGCGGGCGCGACCTCAATTCTTCGATGCGCCGCCACCCCGAGGTTTTTTCGCAGTTCTATGTCAGCATGGTGCGCGTGGGCGAGATGTCGGGCAGCCTGGAGGAAATATTTCTCAGATTGTTCAACCATCTCGAGTTCGAGAAGGACATGAAAGAACGCACGCAGCAGGCACTGCGCTACCCGATGTTCGTCATGGTGGCCATGGGGGTGGCCTTGGTGATCATCAATCTGTTCGTGATCCCGTCTTTCGCCAGGCTGTTCGCGAGCTTCAAGGCGCAGTTGCCGCCGGTCACGCTGCTGTTGATCCATTTTTCCAATTTCATGGTGCATTACTGGCCGCTGCTGCTTGGGCTGGGCATCGCCTGCATCATGGGTTTTCGCGTCTACATTGCGACGCCGGCCGGGCGTTACAGCTGGGACAAACTCAAGCTGCGCCTGCCGCTCGCCGGCAGCATCATCGAGAAGGCCACGCTGGCCAGGTTCGCCCGCAGCTTCGCCATCTCGCTGAACAGCGGCGTGTCGATGGTACAGACCTTGGCCGTCCTGGCGCAGGTGGCCGACAATGCCTATATCGCGCAGCGCATCGATCAGATGCGCGAGGGCGTGGAGCGTGGCGAAAGCGTGCTGCGCACCGCGCGGGCCACCGGCGTGTTCACCCCGGTCGTGCTGCAGATGATCGCGGTGGGGGAGGAAGCGGGGCAACTCGACGATCTGATGCGCGAAGTGGCGGACATGTACCAGCGCGACATCGAATACGAACTCAAGGGGCTTTCGGCCAATATCGAGCCGATCATGATTACTTTTCTCGGCGTTCTGGTACTGATCCTTGCCTTGGGCGTGTTCCTGCCCATCTGGGATCTTGGCCGGGTCGCGCTCGGCCCGAAGGTGGGTTGAGGTGCGCCTGTCGACGCTGCGCCGCAAGCTGAGCTTGGGCGCCACGCGCGCGCGCGCGGACGGGCAAACCGGCTTCACCCTGTTCGAACTGATTGTTGTCATCTGCATCGTGGCCATCATGGCCGGCATCCTGTTCAACCGCCTGCAGATGTACCAGGAGGCCGCCGAAAAAGCGGCCATGCAGCAAACGGCCGCAGCGATCAAAAGCGCCCTGCAGATGCGCGTCGCTGCTTATTTGATGAACGGGCGCGAAAAGGATATAGAACACCTGCGCAGCGAGAATCCAGTCAGTTGGCTGCAGGAACGGCCGCAAAATTACGCCGGCGCGTTCTACGGCGATGCCTACGCGCGGGTCACACCGGGAAGCTGGTATTTCGACCTCAGTCACCGGGAGCTCGTCTACGTAGTCGGCCTTAGTCACTATTTCAAGCCCGGAGCCGACGGGCGCAAGTGGGTGCGCTACCGGGTAAAGATAGAATACGAAGAGCTGCCGCAGAAAGACGCGCCGCCGCGCAAGGTGCTGAGCGCAGCCACTTTTGCGCCGGTCCATCCCTACGTCTGGTTCTGATCGGCATGCGCGTGTCGGTTCGAGTCGGGGTGGGAAATCCGCGCGGAACGCGGCATGGATGGGCCCGGTCGATGTTTAGTTGCTATTTGTCAAATCTTGTCAAAGCGGTGCCGATTTATGTTGACGAGACAATATGATATGGTTTAGCCTTAAACTTATTGTTCAACCGAGACGGGGAGAGAAGAATGCCAAAGAAGCAATCGGGCTTTACGCTGATCGAATTGATTGTGGTGATCGTGATCCTGGGGATTCTCGCGGCGACGGCGCTGCCGAAATATATGGGCATCCAGTCCAGCGCCCGGATATCCATTCTTCAGGGCGCGCGCGGAGCAGTCGCTTCGGCCATGAACATCGCGACCGCCACCCAGCAAGCCCAAGGTTATAGTGCCGGACAGCCGATTGTGCTGGATGGCGTTACGATCGCCATGAGCAACCGCTATCCGGCTGCCTCGTCTATCTTCACGGCGGCTGGCCTGTCCAGCGATTACACTGGTAGCGTGTCCGGAAACGTGGCCACTATCGAAGTCACGAATGCGACGACGCCGGGCAGTTGCGCGTTCTCCTATACTGAGGCCACGATCAGCGGCACCGTCTCAATTCCGCCATCCATTACGACGCCGACAACGACCGGCTGCTGATCGCGATTGCGCAGGCATAGGCCTGCCGTGGGCATTAAAACCGCGTAATCGGCTGCGCCGTACGCAGCGAAGGACGCCAGGCAAAAGAAGGGTAGGTTCGGATCAGGTGTCCGATCCTGCCCTTTCTTTTTTTGGGGCGGCCAACATCGGCTATCTCACCGACTGAACAGAGGGAGAATCAGTTGCTGCGCCCAGGATTCACGCTGGTCGAGCTTATCGCCGCTATTGACATCGCGGGGCAGTAGTGCGCGCGGTTCCCGAGAATCGAACCGTGAAAAAACAGCGTTTTCTCGAAATGCAAACCGTGACAAGAGCCTTACTTCTGATCCTGGCTTTGCTGGCAGGTCCCGCCGGGGCGCAGACGGACACCTTTTCGACACCGGGAACAACCTCCTGGACAGCGCCGGCCGGCGTGACCTCGGCCACAGTAGAAGCATGGGGTGGAGGCGGCGCAGGTGGTGGCGCGAGGGGTAGACCGGCCGAGGGTGGCGGGGGCGCGGGCGGACAGTATGCAAGCAGCGTTGTTACCGTAGTGCCGGGTAATACCTATCCGATCGTCGTCGGCGCAGGTGGAACGGGCTCAACCGGTGATGGCACTGCGGGGGGAGACTCCACTTTCAACGGCACGACCGTTGTCGCCAAAGGGGGAGCCGGTGGTGCCGGGGCGCCGAACAACTACAGCGCGGGTGCCGCTGGTTCCGGTACTGCGAGCAATGGCTTAGGTGCGACTGTTTATGCAGGCGGCAGCGGATCCTCAGGCGTGGTGACCGGAGGTGGCTGCCAGGCTGGCGGTGCGGGCGGTGGCGGTGCCGGTAGCGGAGGAGCGGGAGGGAATGCAGCGGGAAATACGGGCGGAACCGGGACGGTGGCCGGTGGCGGCGCTGGTGGCGCGGGCAGGAATTCTAGTGGTAACGGAAGCACGGGCAGTGTCGCTGGAGGCGGTGGTGGCGCGGCTTGCGCGGAGACCAACACCGACCGAAGCGGCGGTGACGGCGCGGCAGGTCAGGTGAGCATCACCTACGTTCCATCTGCCGCAGTCGTTTCCATTAATACTGCCGGCGCAAATCCGACCAACACGGCGACGGTATCGTGGACCGTGACATTCAGCACCAGCGTGACCGGCGTGAATGACACCGCCTTTACGCTGGCCCCAAGCGGCCTGAGCGGCACTTTCATTACGACGGTCACAGGCAGCGGCACGACATGGACGGTGACTGCCAACACCGGCATCGGTTCCGGCACGCTCGGCCTGAATCAGACCGGTCCCGGTTCGGTCAGCCCGGCGTTGACGGGCATGTTCACCGGGCAGGTCTACGCCGTCAGCGCCACGCCCGCGCTGGCAGAATACCGCATGGATGAAACGCTCTGGAACGGGACCGCAGGCGAGGTCGTGGACAACAGCGGCAACGGCAATAATGCCCAGGCGTTCAACAGCGCGAGCACCGTCGGCACGACCCCGGCCATCGCGGGAAGTCCCGGCACCTGCAACTACGGCGTGCTCGACAATGGCGGCACAATCACTGCGGGTTACGTGCAAACACCGCTGCCCAACCTGACCACAGACTTCACCATCACCGGCTGGATCAGGACGACCAACAATACGGTGTCGGGGCAGCGCATCCTCATCGATGATCAAAACAACACCGGCGGTTATGGCTTCAGTCTGGGCGACGGCGCGGCGGGAAGACTCCGTTTCTACTCCCGCGGCATCACGCCCATCATTCTGGATTCCACTTACACCATTGCAAACAATACCTGGTATTTCGTGGCCGCCGTGGCGGATATCGCGAACAAGATGCGCACCATTTATGTGTTCAATGCCGCCGGGACTTTGCTCGCCAGCACCACCGAGGCAGCTTGGACGGGCGGCGCGTGGGGAACCGATACCGGGCCGGTATCGATCGGCGGGGAGGTGAATGGTCCTCCGCAGAGCGAAACGCCGGCAACGTTCCATTTTCACGGCAATCTGGACGAGGTGCGCGTATATCCGAAGGTTTTGAGTCAGGCCGCGGTGGCGGTCATCGCGACGCAAACCCATGCCTGCCCGATGACCTCCAGCGTGAATCATTTCCTGGTTGATCCGGGGGCCGCCACGGCCAGCACTTGTACGCCGGAGAACGTGACCATCACGGTGCTCAACGCGGTGAACAACGTGGTGACCAACTACACCGGAACGGTGAACATCACGACCTCGCCCGCGCACGGGGACTGGAGCACGGTGACTGCGGCGGGCCCCCTGACGCCGGGGGCCTCCGACAGTGGCATGGCCAGCTATACGTTCGCGGCGGCGGACAACGGCGTGGCCACGCTCGCGCTCAGCGACCAGCATGCCGACGCCGCGCTGAGCGTGAGCGTGGTCGACCCGCTCGTGGCTACCAGCAGCACGACCTCCACGGCGATCGCCTTCAGCGACAACGCCTTCGTGATCACCAACGATGCGGTGCAGGTCGCCGGACGCCCGCAGGCGATGAGCGCGGCGATGTGGCGCAAGGAACCGAGCACCGGCACGTGCTCAGTGTCGCCCTATTACACCGGGGCGAAGAACCTGAAGGCGTGGCTCACGCTCGATGTGAGCGACCCCGGTGGCGCCGCCCCCAAGATCGGCGCGGTGAGCCTGCCCGGCTCCACGCCCGGGGCAAACAACGTGGCGCTCACCTTCGGCGCGGGTTCGGCGAATTTCAACCTGTCGACTTCGGACGTCGGCAAGTACGTTCTCAATTTGAGCGACGACAGCTTGAGCTTCGCCAGCGCCGCCATCAACGGCAGCTCCAACACCATCACCACGCGCCCGTTCGCCCTGGTAGTGAGCGCGATCAAGCAGGGGGGGACCCCAAATCCGGCCAGTTCAACCTCCGGGGGCGCGGTATTCGCCAAGGCGGGCACTGCTTTTCAGGCCACCGTCGGCGCGTATCTGTGGAACAGCGCGGCCGATACCGACAGCAACGGCATACCCGATGCCGGGGCGACGCTGGCACAGATCACGGCCAACGGCGGCGCGCCGAGCTACACTTGGCCGACCACCGTTTCGGGCAACGCTCCATACACGCCGGCCGGCGGCACGCTCAGTCCCTTGAGCAGCGTGCAGACCGGCACCTGCCCCGCCGCGGTCCCGAACTGCTTCGCCAACGGCATCGCCACCCCGACCAACCTGAGCTACGCCGAGGTCGGCAGCCTCACCCTCGGGGTTGCGGCGGCCAATAATTTCCTCAATACCAGCGGCGTAGACCTGAATGCCGCCAACGGAACCGCTCTGGTGTTCGACAACACCGGCGCGCGCAACGGCGTGGTCGGACGATTTATCCCGGATCATTTTGATACCGTGGTGACGTCCCAAGGCGGCGGCTTTGCTTACTCCGGCAACCCCGTCGGGCCCGTGCCGGGCCAGCCGTTTACCGTGACGGTGACAGCAATGAACGGGTTAGCCACGCCGGCTCCCACGGCGAACTACTATTACATCAATCCAGGCGATTTCGCCAAGGCGGTCAATCTTAGCGTGCCGGTGGGTGGCACCACAGGCAAGCTTTACGTCGACGCAGTTGCGGGCGGAACCGGCGCCATACCGGCGAGCAAGTTCGCCAATGTCGTTCCTGGTCAAGCGACGGTCAATTACTCGGATGCAACAGGCAAGATTTCTTTTGTGTTCGACAGTCTGCCCTATTATCTCGCGGCGCCGATCCAGATTCACGCCGAGGATGCCGATACCGTCACGTCGTCCGGTGCCAACGGCAGTATCAATATCCTGCAAGGCAGATTGCGCCTGTTCAACGCGTTCGGCAGTGAACAGGCCAATCTGATCATGCCGCTACAGGCACAATACTGGACGGGAAACTCCTGGGTGCTCAACAGCGCCGACAGCGTAACGGTCATCCCGGCCGCGTCGGTGGCCTTGTGGGACTATACGGGCACCCTGAATGCGATGAATCTGGGGCCTAGCCATGTCTCCACCGGGACGACGCCGACGCTTTCCGGCGGGCTGGGCAGCATCGTCCTGACGATGCCTTTTCCCACCTCTCCGACCGCCACCGGCAGCGTTGATCTGGCCGTCAATCTCGGTACTGGTATCGCCGATCAGTCGTGTTTTACCACTCATCCCGCGACGACCGGCGCCGCGATTCCGTGGCTGCGCTCGATTTACGGAGATTGCGCAGCGACTTACAACAGCGATCCCTCCGCACGCGGCAGTTTCGGCATCTACGCGCCGGAGACGCGGAAGACCATTCATTTGCGCGAGTTATTTTGATGGGCAGGCACGACAAGAGCGGATTCGTGCCGACAAGCGCTAATTTCGCGGTGGTGCTGTCCCAGTTGAATGCGGCGGCCGGTTCACGAGCGGCGGGGTCGGTGCCCGAAGACCGACGCAATGCCGAACATCGAGTCGAATTCACGGACCGATAGGATAAGATGACCGCCGGACCCCGGGATGAATCGGAATATGGGTCAAGGAGCAATGATTATTTCATGCGCATCGTTGCATCGAAGCCAATGGTGAAGCTGCGCGCAGCGCTGTCTTGCAGAGCTGCCGTCATCAAAATCGGGTTCGCCGGCCTTCTCGCGCTGCTGTTGCTGGGCATGCACGTCGCGGCGATGGCGCAGACGGTGGTCCCTTTTACCGCATCCGGAAGCTGGACAGCGCCGCCGGGCGTGACCTCGGCCACGGTAGAAGCATGGGGTGGCGGCGGCGCAGGCGGCGGCGCGAGGGGTAGACCGGCCGAGGGTGGCGGGGGCGCGGGCGGGCAGTATGCCAGCCGCGTTGTTACCGTAACGCCCGGCAATACCTACCCGGTTGTCGTAGGCGCGGGCGGAACGGGCTCAACCGGCGATGGCGCTGCGGGGGGAGATTCCACTTTCAACGGCACGACCGTTGTCGCCAAAGGGGGCGCTGGTGGTGTCGGGGCGCCGAACAACAACAGCGCGGGTGCTGCTGGTTCCGGTACTGCGAGCAATGGCGTAGGTACGACTGTCTATGCAGGCGGAAGCGGATCCTCTGGCGTGGTGGCCGGAGGTGGTTGCCAGGCTGGCGGCGCCGGCGGCGGCGGTGCCGGTAGTGGAGGAGCGGGGGGGGATGCATCAGGAAACACGGGCGGTTCCGGCACGGCGACCG
>Ga0307377_10005344_pt1 | contig 13801 bp, 26 predicted proteins | sample TR3MG_FD_202535 | JGI IMG/M metagenome (GOLD analysis project Ga0307377, IMG submission 202535) | Soil microbial communities from Risofladan, Vaasa, Finland - TR-3 | ecosystem: Environmental > Terrestrial > Soil > Coastal area > Acid sulfate soil | place: Finland: Risofladan, Vaasa | collected... | reverse complement strand
TGAATGGTAGAGCGTTTGTAGGAGGGGGTAGTTCAAATCAGGCAACTGGGGATAATTCAGTTGTTGTTGGAGGTAGCGGAAATTATGCTACTAGCTTTAATTCGTTTGTTGGTGGTGGTGGAGGAAACACATCATCATATGCTGGTTCTATTATAGTTGGAGGTACAGGAAATTTAGCATCTGGGTATTATTCATTTATTGGAGGAGGAATTTCAAATCAAGCTACAGGTTCAACTTCAGTTGTTGTTAACGGAAATTCAAATCAAGCTTCAGGAATTCGTTCATTTGTTGGTAATGGGACAGGTAATACTGCCTCTGGAAATTTTTCTTTTATAGGAAATGGTTTATTTAATGAAGCAACAGGACAAAACTCAGTTGTTGTAGGTGGAGGATATTTTTCAGCAGGATATAGAAATAGGGCCACTGCAGATTTTGCTTTTATTGGAGCAGGTAGAAAAAACGTAGCTTCTGGAATTACTGCTGTAGTTGTTGGAGGTAATCAAAATACAGCAGGAGGAAATTATTCATTTGTTGGTGGTGGTTCATTTAATGTGGCTACTGGAACTAACACAGCAATTGCTGGTGGTAAATTTAATGATGTGACTTATTCCAATTATGGTACTATTGGCGGTGGTTATGATAATACAGTTTCGGGAGCATATGGAACTGTTGCAGGAGGAAGACAAAATTCATCAACAGGAAGTCTTTCGTTTATAGGTGGTGGTAGCTCAAATCAAGCAACAGCAAATTACTCAACAGTTGGAGGTGGCAATGGAAATCAAGCCACATTTGCACATGCAACTATTGCAGGCGGACAAAGCAATACAGCATCAGGATATCATTCGTTTATTGGAGGTGGTAATGGAAACATATCAAATGGAAATTATTCAACTGTTTTAAATGGCACTCTTAATACAGCATCTGGGTATGCCTCATCAGCATTAGCAGGAACTGGAAATACTGTTTCGGGAGCTTTTTCAGCCGTAATAGGTGGAACTGGAATAACTGCAAGTGCAGACCAAACTGTGTATGTTCCAAACTTAAGCATTAAAGATAGAACCTATAACGTATTAGTACCTTCTAATGCAACACCTACAACAACAATTGACTGGTCTACAAATAATATGTTTGATATACAAATAAGCGCTGCAACAACTTTCTCTTTTTCAAATGTATTAAGTGGTCAAACAGTAATTGTAGCTGTGAGACAGCCAAATAGTGGAGGAGGATTTAATTATTCATTTTCAGGCTCAACTGTTTTTTGGCCAGGAGGTACAGTTCCTACAATAACAACAACAGTCGGAAAAACAGATATTTTTACTTTTATTTCATTAAGCGGAAATTCTGTTTATGGTTCTTCATTAACTAATTTCTAAAAATATGCCATTTTTATTTTCATTTTGGAAATTGCCTTTATCAACTCAACTTGAATATTTATTAGTTGGTGGTGGCGGTGGTGGTGCCAATGGTCACGGTGGTGGTGGTGGCGGTGGAGCTGGAGGTTTTTCAGCAGGAACAATTTCAAGTATTGCTCCTGGAAGTTATACAATCACAATAGGAAGTGGTGGCGCTGGGGGAATAACAAGTGGAACAATTAAATATGCTGGAGCTAATGGCGGAAATACAACTGCACAATTACCAACTACATTAACTGCCTTTGGCGGTGGTGGCGGCTCTGCTGGTATAGACGGAAGCGGTTTTGATAGTAATGCAAAAAACGGTGGTTCTGGTGGTGGTGCAGGATATACATCTAATGGAGTTGGCGGAACTGGTGTAGCAGGACAAGGAAATAATGGAGGTGCGTTTACTTCAGGTAGTGGGCAATATGGTGGTGGCGGTGGCGGTGGAGCTTCTACTGCTGGAGCTAATGGAACTGCAATAGGCGGTGGAATTGGTGGTTCTGGTAAAACTTCAAGTATTTCAGGAGGAGCTGTTCAATATGCTGGTGGTGGTGGCGGTGGAGGAAATAGCGCCAATGGTGGAGCAGGTGGAGCTGGTGGTGGTGGAGCTGGTGGTGGTGGAGTCGCTGGAACTGCAGGAACTACAAATCGTGGTGGTGGTGGAGGTGGCGGTGGCGGTGGCTACATACCAGGAGGAAACGGAGGAAGCGGTGTTGTGATTATAAGATATTTAACAGGTAGTATTTCTGCCACAGGAGGCTCCATAACAACAAGTGGACCTTATACTATTCACACTTTTAATAGCTCATCTTCATTTGTGGTATCATAAACAATTTATAAAAAAACTAATATTTATATAAAACAATAATTATGGAATACGAAATAAAAGACTACTCCTATATGGGAGCCCCAAAAAAAGAAGGCTTAACAGCTTTTACTCAAAATGTTGTTATTAAGACTGGAATAGTTGGACAAACTTATAATGGATTTTGCAATCAAGATGTTACAAAAATAACATTCCCAGCAACTGGTTTAGATGCTAATGAAATAGAAGCTTTTATAGCTAGTGCAGTTACTCAATATGTAGTTACTAAATATCCAAACTACTAAAATCTATAAACTATGGAACCAACAATAATAAATTTAGATATAAACAAAACACTTTTAAATCCAATAATTGTAGATGGACAGACAATATCTGAAATTTATCTTAAAGTACTATTATTAAGACCAGCTATTAAAAGAATTGTATTTATAACAGATAAGCTAGATAGGGTTATTGTGTATGATGGCGAAGCTGCTTATGATGCCCACAAAAACGATTCTCAAGAAACATTAATAGATGCTTTATTAGCATTTATAGATGCTAATTATCCACACGCTTAAAAAAAATTGTTTTTCTTATTGTTTTTCTTATTGTTTTTATTTTGGTTTTCTCAAATTAATGCTTATATTTTAAATAATTAAATATAGCTTATGAGAAAAATAAATATGATTTCAGGATTACCAAGAGCTGGCAGCACTTTATTGTGTAATCTTTTAAACATGAATGAAAATTATCATGTTACACCAACTTCAGGGCTTTTAGATACAGTTAAAGCAATGAGAAGTAATTTTTCTCATGATGTTACATGGAAAGCTCAGGACAGAATAGAGTTATATAAAGATTTTAAAAATGGACTTAAAGGTTTTGTTGAAGGATATTATTCAGATAAAGATATTGTTTTTGATAAAAATAGAGGGTGGCCTGGACATATAAAAATGATTGATGATATTTTAGGAAATACGGATTCTAAAATAATTTGGTGTTATAGAGACCCAATTGAGATTATAGGAAGTATTGAAGCTCAGTATCAAAAAACTTTATTAATAGAAAGTACTGATGAGCAATCGGCCCCAGGAGCATTTTCTACATTAGATAGAAGAATTGGAACCTTTTTAAATGATGGAGGTATTATAAGCTATCCAGTTGAAATATTGAGAGATGCTATTGAAATGGGTTATGCTGATAGAATTTTAATCATTAAATATTTTGACTTAACAAATAGCACGCAACAAGTTCTTGATGCAATACATGATTTTATAGGAGAGCCGAGAGTTGTTTATGATTTTAAAAAATTAACTCAGACCACTCACGAATTTGATGGATTTTATAATTATAAATTTCTTCATACAATTAAAGAAGGGGATGTTAAATACAAGAAGTCAGATGTTGAACTTCCTACAAAATACAATCACGTAATTAACAATAAATTTGCTGGTCTTAATAAATATATTTTTGAAGGAAATCCAGATATGTTTTTGGGTGTACCAGAAGAGGAAATGAATACTCAAAGATTAACTCTAAAATTGAAATAATGAAATTATTTTGCAAAAAAAACATGATTAAATCGGTTATTTACCGATTATATGCCTTTATAATTACATTTATTGTTGCTTTTTTAGTAACTGGAAATATAGAATTATCAGCAACGATTGGGGTAATAGAAAATATTTTTAAAATAGCAACTTATTATTGGTTTGATATTTTATGGGATAAATTTACTAAGACAAAATACAGAACATCAATGTTGTTTTTTACTGGACTTAGTGGAGCTGGAAAAACCACAATAGCAAAATCTATATTAAAGAGATTACAGGATGAAGGCCACAGCGCAATGTTATTGGATGGAGATGAAATAAGAGACATATTTAAAAATTATGGATTCGATAAAGAAGCGAGAATAAAACATAATCAAGATGTTGGTAAGATGGCTGTGTATTTACAGAGCCAAGGTATAATTCCTATTGTTAGTTTAATTTCTCCATATGCAGAAGCGAGAGATTATATTAGAAGTATAAGTAATGATTTTACTGAAATTTACGTAAACACAACAATAGAAGAATGTGAAAAAAGAGATGTTAAGGGTCTTTATAAAAAAGTTCGTAGCGGAGAGATAAAAGATTTTACTGGTATACATGCTAGTGCGCCTTATGAAGTACCTAAAAATCCAGAATTAATTATTGACACTGAAGTATTACCAGATGTTAACGATTGTGTAAATCATATTTTAAAACTTATAAAAAAATAACAATGAAAGCATCGGCATTATTTATCGGGCGTTTTCAACCCCCACACATTTCTCATCAATGGCTGTTTGAGCAAAAACTTAATAAAGGAATTCCTATATTGATTGCCATAAGAGATATCGAACCAGATGAAAAAAATCCTTTGGACCCAAAACAAGTAAAAGAGTTATGGGAAAAAATTTATGAAGGACAAGATGTTGAGGTTATAATTATTCCAGATATTGAATCTGTGAATTATGGAAGAGGTGTTGGTTATGAAGTAAATGAACACGTTCCCCCTACAGACGTTTGTAATGTGAGTGCTACTCAGATAAGGAATTTCATTAAAAGTGGCTCAGATGAATGGAAAACGATGGTTAATGAGAAAATTCATGAAGATATAGTTAAACTATTATCATAAACAAAAAAGCCAGAAATTAATCTGGCTTTCTTTTTATTTATAATTTCTGTTTCTATGTTCTTTGCCTTGTTTAAAAGGATTATTAAGATAATAGCCTAAATGTTTATCAACCCATAACTCAAATAGCTTCCAATTGCTTTTTATATTTCTGCGTTTAAACATATCTATAATCAAGCTCAGGTATTTATTTGGTTTATCTTTATGGATTTGGATACTCATATAGCCAAAAGGAGTCTCAAAGTGATTTGCATACCTAGCAGTATCATCAATACAAAATGCAATACAATTTTCCTTACAATATTCAGCCTTTGTTTTATCCCAATCTTCATCTGAAACCCATGGGTCTCCTTTTTCATCATACCACATACCTTCAGTTTTATTATTTCTGTGGTGGTCAGAAATGGAGAATAAATTCGTGTAAACAACTCCATATTCTTTTAGTTGTTCTTCTATACCCTGCTCTTTAATGTGAGAGCCCGTAGCAATATGTATAGCCCATCCATCTTTTTTAAGACTTCTAGTTAACATAGCAAAGAATTCTGGGTTTGCAGTTATTACTCCATGTAAATCGAGACAAATGCTTTTATTCATAGGTATCTTTTTTAATTATGGTTTGAAAATAAATCATATCACCAATTTGATATTTACAGTCAGAAATATATTTCATAAAAAACTTTTCCTCAGGGTCAAGTTCTATTGTGTAAATAAAACCACCATCAACACAGTCTTTACAATTTTGTATTTTAATGACCTTTCCAGTCGTATTAAGTTCTGTAACAACAATCTTATTTTGTGTCTTACAAGAACATAATGCAAATATAATAAAAATAATTATAGCTCTCATTACATGAATTCTTTAAGTTCTTTTTTTGTGCTATGGAACTTTATTTTCCTTATAGCCTTTTCTTTTATTTGTCTTACACGTTCTCTAGTAAGTTCATGTTCAAACCCAAGCTCTTCAAGTGATTTTGGTGTATTTCCAAACAAACCGTAAAAAGAAGTGATTATCTGCTGCTCTTTTGGAGTCAATTTCTTATCAAATACTTTTTTAATTGTAAATTGCAAATCCTCTCGTTTCATAATCTCGTTTATATCCATCATTGTTTCACCTGGAATTACATCTATTAATGTTGCGCTTTCATCTATGGTAATAGGTAAGTCTAGAGAGCTAATAGGAGTTGATACTCTCATTATCTCATCTACTTCTGAAGCATCTAGATTTATTTCATATAGTAAAAAAAGTCCCTCAGATATTTCTTCAGATGTAGGATTTCTTTCAAAGTCCTGTTCTAATTTAGATGTGATGTTTTTTATTTTATTTATAAGGCCCAATTTGTTTAATGGCAGTCTAATACTTTTTACATTATCACTTAAATATTGCATAATTGATTGTCTTACCCACCATACGGCATAAGAAATAAATTTGAATCCACGTGACGGCTCATATCTTTGTGCTGCCTTAATTAGTCCTTCGTTACCAGCGCTAATTAAATCGCTTAAAGAGGCTCCTCGTTGTTGATACTGTTTTGACACACTTATTACAAATCTAAGATTACCACTTACAAATCTATCGAGTGCTTTTTGGTCTCCCTGGGCAATAAGTTTTGGTAATTCTACTTCTTCTTCTGATGTTAACAATGGAATGGAACTTATTTCAGATAGATATTTATCTACGGAAAGTGAGTCTCTTTTTGTAATTTGTTGCGTAATTTTCAGTTGTCTCATAAGTTGTTTTTTTTGTTTTTTTGTTTAGTTAAGTTTATTAATACAGTAGCTATACGAGAGAAATTAAAAAAGGTTTACAAAGTTATTAACATTTTAAAAAATAATTTTTTGGTAGTTTATAGAATAGAAAAAGCCCCAATCTATCGAGAGGGGCTTTTTTTCGGTCCTTAAACCATTTCAGCCACAAGGACTGCACTGGTTTCTGGCGAATTTGCATAAGCGATTGCGCTCATTGCTAATTCCTTTGTTATGTTTTTGCCGTTTGATGGCTAATTAATTTCTCTTCCTAAAAACTCATATCCAGTCTAAAGCCTTTCACCCCCAGTGTTTTAATCTATTTTGTGGAGATGAGGAGATTCGAACTCCTGTTTTGTAATACTGTCCGTAAGCGTCAACAAAATTAATATATATATAAATATATACAAAAAAATACAAAATAAAAAGAAAAAAGATAAATATTTTTAAACTAACCTCTTTTTATAATCTTCTTTAATGGTATTATATTCTTGTTTATAATCTTTATGCTTGCCATAAAAATTTAAATGTTCCTTTCTATGGTATGTAAAAGAGGTTCTATCCCTATTAACCACAGTAGACACATCTTCCTGGCGCATTTCATCTTCAATTTCAAATACTTCAAATAAGATATTCATAAAAGCCTTTCTAGCTAATACAAATTCCTTTTTTCTAGATGAAGACATGAGTTGTTCTTTTGAAACTGAAAACTTTTCTTTTATACAATCGAATAGTTTTTCTATTTCTTTTTTACGCTTTTCCTGCCAATTTATCTTTTTCATTTACATCTGGGTTTAAAAGAAATTTCAAAGTACTAACTCTTTCTATTACAAAGCGTAATTCTAAAACATTATTTATTTTAGTGGCCTCAAAGCCGCCAATAGCATATTCAGAAGATTCATTCTTAGAATATGCTGCATTGTTTAAGCATCTTTCTGCAATGCTTTTTAAATCTGATACAGACGGAATTTGATTTCCACTTTCGTAAGACCAACCAATGTTCATTGCTGTCATTGCCTTGTTAAGTCCAACAAAATTGAAATCTTGCATAATGCACTTTATTTGTTCTTTATACTTCATTTTTATTTTTGTTTTAATTCGAAAATTTTAAAAATATCATTTATAAACTCTTGCTCGTTTAATTCTTTTGAGTGAAAATCACCGATAGCATCTCTCGTATTGTCCTCAATAATATCTTGTAATTTACAACGAATTTTCATTTTGGTAGATTCGTGATTTTTAATATTTACATCAAAGTTAATAAAAAAATCATTAATAAAACCATTTTCTTTAAATTCTTTACAATCTGTCCTTCCAATTGTATTTTTCGTGTTCTTTTTAACAAGTTTCTTTAAGATACTTGTATTATCTTCTATTGTTTTCATATTTATTTTAATTTGTGCCAAAATCTTTCTGGCAAGTGAATATTAGGTACTTCTATCGCACCTTTAAATAAAGGAGCAATTTGTTTAGGTTTACACCCAGCGAGTCCACATCCTACTTCAGTTACAAGAAATGTTAACTCAGGATGTGTTTTAGCAAATTCAATAAATTCATCTACGATTGGTTTTATTTCAGTGTTAGACAATGTTCTTTTTACAGACTTATCTTTTGTTGATATTCCATAGGTCCTACCTTGTAAACCATTGGCTTGGCCCCAAATGGCACCCCAGGTCAATGCTGTTTTAGCGGCACCTTTTCCGTGCCTTCCACTTTGATTGGAACCAAAAACAAATATTTGCCCAGGTTCTAGTTTTTTAATATTTTCAGGGGTTATTCTACCTATCATGACTCAAAGCCTCCAAGTTCATTTAATAAATATTTAATTTCATCTTCGTCCCATGTTCTTATAGGGCCATTATCAATATACATATATGTATTCAAATATAAACCACCGTCTTTTTCTTCTACATCCATTACGACTATGTTCTTTCGTATTTCAATTATTTTACCGCCTGGGCTTACAAATACAGCATCTGACACAATTGTATGTTCATCAATATATGGAATTGTATTTAACAATTCAATCACTTTTTTATATGTTGTATCTATAGTCATTATTTATATGATAAGGTATTTGGGTGAGCCAAATCAATCAAGGATTTATGAGGGTCCAGGATTCTACAGTCCTTAAACAAAAATGCTTCCATTAATTCGTGCTCAACGATTAATTTAGCACAAACCCAAGCGGTCATGACTATACCTCGGTCATCAGCCCACCTATCAACAAACATCCATCTGCCATAGCCAGTTCCAATTTTACCAGTATGGGTATCTGGACGCTTAAAAGAAGTTCTTATTAAAAAACCTTCTTGAGTTTCTTTAACTTGAAATTTCCAGCCCATATCTAAATTTGATGGGGCAAATGTGATTTTTTTGATAATTTTTTTTATTTGTTTAATATCCATTTTGTTTATTCATTAAAATTGTTTATTTTTGAATCATTAAAAGTTAAAGTTTATATATTGTTCTACGAGAATTATTTAAAAAAGTTTCAAACATGACTTGTATTGTTGGTTTAGTTGATAAAGATGGTGTTTATATCGGTGGCGATAGCTGTTGTTTAACGGAAGATGATTTGTCATATAACATAAGACTTGATACTAAGGTATTTGAAAAAGGTGGTTTTATTTTTGGATACTGTGCCTCTTTTAGGATGGGCCAAATTTTAAGATTTAAACTTAGAACTCCAAGCCACCCAAAAGGAATGGATGACTTCCAATATATGGTTACATTATTTGTAGATGCTGTAAAAAAATGTTTTATAGATAGTGACTATAATGATATGGCAGAAGACAATGGTTCTTTTTTGGTAGGTTATAATGGAAAGTTATATGCAATTTACAATGACTTTCAGGTAGGACAGCCAAAGGAGAATTTTTTAGCTATGGGATGTGGAGAGTTTTTTGCTCTAGGGGCCATGCATGCAACAACAGAGAAAGACCCAATTAAAAAAATGGAAATTGCGTTAAGTGCAGCATCAGCATTTTCGATGGGAGTAAAACCTCCATACAATTATGTAAAATTATTAAATAAAAAAACAAGAATAACAAAAAAAATATGAAACATAAAATAATATATATCACAGAAGACAATAAGGAGTTTGATAATCAATTTGAGGCTAAAAAACACGAATGTGAAATGACAAATCATATTTGGGAATTTTATAATAAAGGAACTGGAATTAAAAAAGAGGAAGAAGACGCTTATATGAAATTTTGTAAAAGATGCAATAAACAAGTAAAGCTTAAATAAAAACATATGCCATACTGTAAACATTGCGAAGAATTTGTTTCTTCAAGTGCAACATCACATCGTTGCAGAAAAGTAGGATTATTAGACATTGATGAAGATGACTCTTTTTTGGTGTCAGCTATTATTGGAGCGGCAACTGACTCATCTATATTGGGTGGATTACTTGGTGGAGATTTGCTAGGAGGTATAGCTGGAGATTTATTGGACGGAGATTTATTTGATTAATAAATAAGTCCCGATTTCAATACAATAAGGTTAGATTTTAAATTTTTATTCATATTTATATAAAAATACAATTATGAATAAAATAGAAACAAATGAACAAAAACTTTGTACATTATATTTAAATGGTAGTTCTTTTAATGACATAAAGAGAATAATGGGAGTTAATCAGGCTCCAGCTACAAGAATTTTAAAAGAAAATGAAATTAAAATAAGAGGCAAATCTGTTTCTAGAAATAAACTAAATTGCCATAAATTAAATATAGATTTTTTTAAAAAAATAGATTCCTATGAAAAAGCATATTGGCTAGGAGTATTAACAGCAGATGGAACAATTCAAAAAGATGGATATAAAACATCTTTAACTTCTAAAGATAAAGATTTAATTATTAAATTTAAATCAGCGATTAGCTCTGACCACAAAATTTCACTAATTAATTCTTTTGATAAAAGAACAAACAAAACATATAGTCGATATATTATTCAAATATGCTCAAAAGAATTTACTAAAAATATAATAAAACAAGGAATAACGAGTAATAAGAGCTATGTTTGTAATTTTCCAAAAATAAAAAATAAATTTATTTGTTCTTTTATCAGAGGATTATTTGATGGTGATGGAAGTTTTTCTATTGAAAATAACGTATCTGCTAAAATTAGTTTTACGGCAACTCGTGAAATTTTGTATTTTATTCATGATTTTTTTAATAAAAAATATAATATAGAGCCACATCCAATTCGTATAACAAGCGAAAATATGAATGTTTGTAGAACTTATTATTTCGCAGATACAAAAAAAATACTATCTTTGTTGTACGAAAATTCAAGCGAAAACAGTAGATTAAATAGAAAATATAAATTATTTGAAAAATTGTACTATAAATTATTATGCAAACAAAACAAAACGTAATATCATTTGACATAGACGGAACGTTATGTGACCATTTTGATGGAACTGAAAATCCACATAAAAGAGAAGTTAGAGATTGGGCAAAGAGATTAAAAAGAAGGGGTTATGATGTTTATATTATAACTAGAAGGTTTGGTCCAGAATTTCCAGAACAAGGAGCCACAAATGAACACCTAAAAGTATTTAAATTAGCTAAAGAGCTTGGAATACCTGAAGATAGAATTATTTTCACAAATAGAGAATGGAAACATTTTTTTGTTAAAAAAATTGGAGCATGTATTCATATAGACGATGAAATAGATGAAAGAATTTTTATGGAATCATATCATCCAGATGCTAAAGTAATTTGGTTGGGAGATAGTAATTGGTCAGACCTTTTGATTTATGAGATTGAAGACCATGATGGATTTAAAATATGGTTTAGCAACGAAGAAAACATATTAAAGGTCGGAATGGCCATTGCCTTAATGCTTTTATATACATTATTTTTTTTATAGAAACTTTTTTGTAAATTTATCGTATAAAAGATAAATGGCTACAAGAACAATAGAAATATCTGAAGAACAATTTCAGTTCCTTACAAAGCTTGCTGTTGAAATGAAGACCCAACACAATCGACAAACCTCATTTCCTATTTATTGTATTTACGATAAACAAGAGGATGGTACCAGTAAATTTATTGAGCTTTTTTTTACGGAAAAGGAAATGACAAACCATCTTTCTGAATGGAGTGAGGAATATAATGCACCATACACACATGTAAGGTCTGCCTCATATAATGAAGAAATTAGGCAATTAATGAAATTTGTTATATCTTTGGATGAATTAGTTTTGGAAAAACATAATAATAAAGCATATGAATAAAATTATTCCTGCACATAGAAACGATGAGTTTCGTTTAATAAAAAATACTGACACCTTAAGAAAAGGACATATCTTTCAGTCTTTTGGGGGGCTTGTATTTGGAATTGTCGCACAGATTGAAGGTAATGAGAAGGCATTAAATTTTAATGATAAAAATTGGTTTAAAATAAAGAAAACCAAAACTTTTGTAAAAACAAATAAAAAATAAATAATATGTCAATAGCATTAATACCTTTTTGGATTCCACTATTGTGGGCCTTAGTAATTACAACTTACTGGAGAATTAAAATGAAAGAACCAATCAATCATTGGGTGGTTTGTCTTCTTGTGTTCGCTATAAACTTTTTTTGGTTCGCTTTTGCTTGTGTGTTTTTTTTAGCAATTGCGGTAATTAATTTTTTAATTAAAAAAGAAGATGAGTCAAATAAAAAATAAGCCAAGTCAGTGGCCAAAAGCTGCTGTTACAATATTTGGCACTGTAGCTATTTCAGCTGCGTCTTATTTTTTAAAAGAGCCGAACATGATGTTTGCAATGTTTGTTCTTGGTTGGATTGTTGCTGATTTTTAATTATGATTTGGACGTGGCCATTACCTGGAGCTGACCGACTATCTTCTTATCAAGGAGATTTTGGAGCTATAAGAAAACATGACATCCATTCAGGAGTGGATATTTATTGTGAACCTGGGCAATTAGTCGTAGCCGTTGAAGATGGTGTAATAATATCAATTGAAGACTTTACTGGAGAAAACGCAAATCCACCTAGTCCTTGGTGGAATAACACTAAGGCTATTCTTATAGAAGGAGCTTCTGGCGTTGTTGTATATGGGGAAGTATCTCCATTAAGTACGACTAAAGTTGGCCATAAAATTAGAGCTGGTAAAATACTAGGAAAAGTAGAAACTGTTCTAAAAAAAGACAAAGGTCTTCCTATGACAATGCTACATATTGAGTTGTATAAAAAAGGAACTAAAGAAACTATTGTTTGGAATCTAGAAGAGCCTCAGCCAGAAAATCTTTTAAATCCAATGCCATTTTTAGATGTTAGAAAGTAACTTTTTTTAAATTTAAACGTATAAATAATCAAAGAATGAAAAAGATAAGTACATTATTTAAAAAAGACCCAAACGATTTAGGGGTTGTTACTTCAGAGATAGCGCCAGAAAACGCTTGGGTTTTTGAAGGAGACGCAATTGCTACACGTAAATTTGATGGCATTGCCTGTGCTATTATTGATAGTCAGCTATATAAAAGGTTTGACGTAAAAAAGGGAAGGGTTGTTCCAGAAGGCGCAATTCCTTGCCAAGGGCCAGATGAGTTTACTGGACATCACCCACATTGGGTTCCATGCGATAGAAATAATCCTGCAGATAAATATTTCTTTGAGGCAGTTGATTCTATGGGCACAAGAGAAGATGGTACATATGAATTATGTGGAGAAACAATTTCAACTGAGAGATTTTCAAAAAATCTAAATGTAGAAAAAGTTGAGGGACACAAAATGATTAAACATGGAAGTGAAATTTTAAATATTACTGATTTATCATTTGATGGTTTGAAGAAATATTTAGAAGACCCAAATAATGATATTGAGGGGATTGTTTTTTATCATAAAAGTGACAATAGAATGTGTAAATTACGTAAAAAAGATTTTAAGATAAAAAGATGAAAGTATTATTTCCATCAGAACCATTTAGTCAGAGAGAAGTAGATTTTGATTTTAAATCAGAATATGAAGCCGCCAAATTGGTTGGCTTTGAAGTATTTTTATTTGACCATGATGAATTTGTTCGAAATGGAGATTTTAAAACAAATCTTAGACCAACATCTTCCAGTGAAGATAATGTTTTATTATTAAGAAGCTGGATGCTTAAAGAGGAGCAATATAAAGCTATGTATGATAAGCTATATGGTTATGGATATAATTTAGGTAATAATTTAGA
>Ga0307377_10005343_pt1 | contig 13803 bp, 11 predicted proteins | sample TR3MG_FD_202535 | JGI IMG/M metagenome (GOLD analysis project Ga0307377, IMG submission 202535) | Soil microbial communities from Risofladan, Vaasa, Finland - TR-3 | ecosystem: Environmental > Terrestrial > Soil > Coastal area > Acid sulfate soil | place: Finland: Risofladan, Vaasa | collected... | reverse complement strand
TAGAACCCATTGATGGCTATGAATATCCGCATAAGCGAGTTGATTTGATGAAAGTCAGAGATATAATGACACGCCCAATCATCGCTGAAGATGAAGAGGCTTTGATCACTAAGATAGCGAAGGATATGGCAGAACTGGGGATAGGGAGTGTAGTTATAACAAAAGAAGGTAAACCCGCAGGAATTGTTACTGAGCGCGACATAGCATTAAAAGTTCTATTAAAGAATAAAAGGGCAAGCGAGGTAAAAGCAAAAGAAATAATGTCTTTCCCTTTGGTAACCATCGAGCCCGAAACGTCCGTTGAAGAAGCATGTGAGCTCGTAGCAAAGAATGGCATGAAAAGGCTGCCTGTGGTTGAAAACGATGTCCCCATCGGCATTGTAAGTGTTAGAAACATATTGACGAAAAAGCCCGAGTATGTAAAAAGATTTTATCCCGAAGTGCGTGTTTTAGCAAGTAGATATAAACAGAGGGTCTGTTCAGTAGTTCCCTATTTCTCATTTGGAAAAGAGAAAAGAGGTGAAAAGGGGAAGATGAAAGTTAGAGAGATAATGACACGTTCAATCATCGCTGAAGATGAAGACACGTTGGTAACTAAAATAGCGGAAGATATGGACGAGTTGGGGATAGGGAGTGTAGTTATAACAAAAGAAGGAAAACCCGCAGGAATTATTACTGAGCGCGACATAGCTTTGAAAGTTCTATTAAAGGATAGGAGGGCAAGCGAGGTGAAAGCAAAAGAAATAATGGCGTTCCCTCTGGTAACCATCGAGCCAGAGGTATCAGTAGACGAAGTGTGCAAGCTCGCAGCGAAGAAGCGCATAAAGAGACTGCCAGTGGTTGAAAATGAGGTGCTCGTGGGCATTGTTAGTATTCAAGACCTGTTGACAAGGAAGTCGGAGTGTGTAAAGGAATTCTATTTCTAATTCTAAGGAGATCCAGGATTATTGAATATTTACAGCAAAAAAGAGAATGAGAGAACACATATCCAGGGTAATAACAGATGAACGAATATTAATAGTAATAGCAGGCATAGCGCTTTTTTGGCGTTCACTGGTAAGCCTTGATAAGACGGAAACCCTTTGGGAATGTATCTGTTCAGGCATTTCTCTGTTCATAATTGGCTGGGCTCTCTTTGCTTACATGTGTTCCATGTCCCGGAAACCGACGAGCTGGCCAGTTACAAATAAGATTTATCATTGGGTCGCCATCTGCCTTCTCGTTCTAAATATTTATGTTGCTATTTACTATGGAATGCGGTGGGTTGGGTTACTGCACGTAGAAGTTTCTGTGCTCCACGATCCCATTTTTAGAGATGTAAGATATGTCCTGTTCGTGGTGTTTTATTGTGCGATAATATGGTCTGCTCGGTATTTTAGAGAGATGCACGAGAATTACAGATCGCTAACCAAAGAAAGACCGAAGAAGCCTGCAAAGAGCATGAAAGAATTTTTATTCAGAGTAATAACGAATGAACGAACATTAATAGCGATAATAGCAGCAGTGATTCTGTGGCGAATAGTTATAAGCATTGATAACAATATAGCCTTTTGGGAGAGCCTGTGCTCGTGTATTATTCTGCTCATAATGGGCTGGTTTCTCTTTGGTTACATAAGTGCATCAGCAGTGAAGGTGAAGGCAACGTTAGATTTGGCTAAAGCATGCTATGGGGTTGCACTTGGTCTCTGCGCTATAAATATTTATACTATTTTTTACTACGGAATAAGGTGGTACGAATTGATAGGCATAGGTATTAGTGACGTATCGGAAATTTATGAGCCTCAGCTACCGGATTTGGTCTTTAGAGAGCTGAGATATGTCATGCTAGTGATTTTTTATTGTACGGCAATAGTGTTAGCGAAATACTTGGAAAAGGCATACGAGGACTATACAGTACCGAAATAGTATTTAGGATTAAAAGTATAGAAGAGAACTTCTTTTTACACTACACCCTCACACAAAAGGAGTGAGTTTTAACTTGAGAGTTTCTTCGGTGATGATATTTTCGAGGCAATGTAATTTGCTATCAGGGCGATTGCAATAAAGGATAACGCTCCTGTCGAGCACGGCCAACTTAAAGCGATTTGTTACCATCTCACCCAGCCCTTTTTCACCAACTACACCCCGGGTAGGCATTCCAAATACTCCTACATTTCCTGACTCCCGCAACTCCGGTATCCAATATGCGAACAACTCTAACGTTCTCTCAAGGTTGCCCAGTGTTTTCAAACGATATTGAAACTCCAACAAATCCGTCCCGATGATAACCATGACCGGGGGTTTTAACTTAGAAATGAACTCTGAGAATATTGGGAGATCTTCATCCATTGACAGCCCTTCTAAAACTTCCACGTTCTCTCTTTCCTCTCTCCTCTCCCTCCTTATCTCAAAGACTGTGAGATACTTCAGATAATCCTTCTCCTTTACGAAGGGCAATATCCCCCGCCTTAACCGCCGCTCATCCCACCCACTACTTGGGATCACCACGCAATGATTCCTTTGCTTTATACTGTTTATAATCATGTGCGCGACGATAGATTGATAGCCCAAGAGGGATAAATCATCTCCATATTCTATCATAGCGGTGCTTCCCTTGCTTAATCCACCACCTACAATCTTATCTAATTCTTCGCATCCTGTAGATAGATGTGTGGTAGTATTTGGCACAACCTCTACTCTTCTTTGTTTCTCTATTTTCCTCCTCTCGAAAGGCGGGAAAAAACGAAATCTGCCACCATCTAAGGTAAACCCATATTTATGCTGGTCTATTCTGGTGCCCCTTAGTTTCTTTACTACCAGTTCCCTTGCCCTTCGGTAATCTATGTCTATGCGTGCCATTTCTACTATTCCATCAACGAGATAATCAAGCATGGTCGTGTCAGTTCTTTCTAATACGAGTATCAAATTCATTTTGTATTCCGTTGCGTAATTCCTTACCAGGTTGGTTATCGCAGCCTCCAGCTCTTCTATCTTCTCCTTTTCTTCCGCCGCGGTTATCGCCTCCCAGCTATCAATGACGAGTGTGGCTGGTTTTTCCGCCTCAGTCACCCCCAATTTCTCGTAAAGAGTCTCAGAGAAAGAGCGCAATCCCGTAAAACCTTTTGATGAAGGATATAACTTGGTTGCATCTATCACGCTCACGGAGTCTGCACGTTCTTCCAGCCATGGAAAATGCTCGTAAAGAGTAGGAAGTGAAACCCTTGTTGAAAGATATACAGCATTTTCGCCCCCGAACTCGGTGAGAATTTCCAAAGCGAGCATCGTCTTCCCTGTTCCCGGTTCTCCCTTTAACAGCAGCGAGTACCCTACCCCGGGTGATAGCGCTTCACTTAATTCAGGCGGTATTCTATTTTTCATGTTATTTTCTACTTTATACCCTCCTCTTTGCCAAACTAACCATCACAGTAGACCTCGTTCTCATTCTATATAATTAATCTCTGAACATGCCACACTACTACGCGCACGCGCTGCTGCCTATCTCTGTTCTTCTATAATGTTGATACAATCCTTTCTTTTTGCGGGGTCTTCACAAAAAAGGTGTGGTTCTTAACTTGAGTGCTTCTGTGGTGATGATATTTTCCAGGCAGTGTAATTTGGTATCAGGGCGATTGCAATAAAAGATGACACTCCTGTCGAGCACACTCATCTTAAAGTGATTTGTTGCCATGTGCCCCAGCTCGGTGCCCAATACGCCCCCGGCAGGCATTCCAAATACGCCCACATTCTCCGCCTCCCTCATCTCCATTACCCAGTATGAGAATAACTCTGCCATTCTCTCAAGGTTGCCTGAGACTTTCAAACGATATTGATACTCCAGAGTGTCCGTTCCGATGATAACCACGACCGGAGGCTCTAAACTGGCAATGAAATCCGTCAATATTGAAAAATCTTCCTCCATTGATTCGCCTTTCAAAACTTGCACGTTCTCTCTTACCTCTTTCTTCTCCTTCCTTATCTCGAAGACGGTGAGATACTTCAGATAATCCTCTTCCTTCACGAAGGGCAGTATCCCCCTCCTCAGCCGCCGCTCATCCCACCCGCTAAGCGGAATCTTCACAACATTAACCCCTTGCTGTATACTGTTTATAATCATGTGTGCGATGAGAGAATGATAACCTAAGAGGGATAAATCATCTCCGTATTCCACGATATGGGTGCTTCCCGTAGCCATCCCCCCTCCCAAGATCGTATCTATCCCCGCGCATCCCGTAGATATGTATTTGGCGGTATTTGGCACAACCTCAATTTTTCTCGCCTTCTCTATTTTTCTCCTCTCGAAAGGCCCGAAATGGCGGAATCTGCCTCCATCTAAAGTAAACCCGTATTTATGCTGGTCTATTCTGGTGCCTCTTAGTTTCTTTAATACCAATTGCCTTCCCCTTCGGTAATCTATGTCTATGCGAGTCATTTCTACTATTCCATCAACGATATAATCGAGCGGAGTTGTGGCGCTTGTTTCTGCTATGAGTATCAGATTCATTTTGTATTGCGTTGCATAGTTCCTTACCAGGTCAGTTAATGCAGCTTCCAGCACTTCCTTCTTCTCCTCTTTACCACCACCGGATATTATCGCTTCCCAGCTATCAATTACGAGAGTGGCTGGCTTTTCTGCCTCTGCCAATTTCTTGTAAAGAGTGTCAGAGAAAGAGCGCAATCCCGTAAAACCTTTTGACGACAGATACAACTTAGTTGCATCTACCGCGCTAAAGCCGGCACGTTCTTCCAACCACGGAAATTGGCTGTAAAGAGCAGGAAGTGAGACCCTTGTGGAAAGATATGCAGCATTTTCGCCTCCGAACTCATCGAGTATCTCAAAAGCGAGCATCGTCTTCCCCGTTCCAGGCTCGCCCTTTAGCAGCAGCGAAAACCCCATCCCCGTTGATAGCGCCGCCCTTATCTCAGGCGGTATTCTACTTTCCATTTTCATCATCGCTAATAATTTATCTTGAAAGATATAAAAAGATTACTAAGATTATATAGATCTTACCGCTGAACCCGCAGAGAACGCGAAGTATCATGGAAATCATTTACCACATCTCAGCGCTCTCCGCGTTCCCGGCGGTAAACAAATACTAAATTTTCACACACCGCCGAAACCTAAATCGACAATTGCAGTTTTCACAAGGTCAAATATAAACAGCGTGTTCGGGTGGATGAAAAAAATGATGGAGAAGATGGCGGTTATAGTTAATGGAACGAGCATGAAGATAGGTGCTTCCTTTATCTTACCTTCTCCGGTTCCGCTTCCTCCTCCCTTCGGCAGCTCCCTGAAGAATGCGGTATATATAATAGGGAAGAAATAAATAACGTCAAGCAACGAACTTGTAAGGATGATCGCTAAGAATATTATCCCGTATTGATCTAACGTCCACGCACCAAAGCAGAGATATATTTTGCTGATGAACCCGCATACCGGTGGAATTCCACACATACCTAACGCAGTTATGCTGAAAGCAAGCATAGTCACTGGAATTTGCTTACCTATACCTGCCATCTCGCTTATATTCTTCTTCCCGGTCGCTACCATTATCGCGCCCGCGCACATGAAAAGCGTTATCTTCATGTACCCATGGAAAGGTATATGGAGCATTGCGCCCTTTATTCCGTTAGATGTCAAAAATGCTGCACCCAGAATTATGTAGGATAACTGACTTATGGTGGAGTATGCCAATCTCCTCTTAAGGTTATCCTGTGCAATTGCGAAGAAAGAGCCAACAATCATGGTGAAACCGGCGATGCAAGCTAAAACTAACCACAGCCCAAGTTCGTGCATCAAGTCCACACCGTATACATAACAAACTACACGCACTATTCCAAACACCCCCGCCTTCACTACTGCTACCGCATGCAATAGTGCGCTCACGGGCGTCGGCGCTATCATCGCAGTGGGGAGCCAGGAGTGGAAAGGCATCCACGCAGCCTTCATGAACGCCAGCAGGAAACAGAAGAACATCACTATTAATATCGTTCGGGATGCAGAACCAAGAGCGGATATCCCCCCGGGTATAAGATCCGTAGTTCCCGTAAGATAATAGGTCATCATTATCGCGAATAAAAAGAAACAGCCCCCGGTTAGCAAATACGCAAAATATTTATGCCCCGCACTTATAGCCTCCGGCGACTGGTCATGTATAACCAGAGGATATGTCGAAACGGTCAATATCTCAAAGAATACATAAAAAGTGAGTAAATTCGCGGAAAGCGCAACCCCTATTGCACCAAATATAGCCCACGCGAAGTAGAAATAAAATCTCGTCTGTGCATGCTCCTTCAAAGCCCGCATATATCCTATGGAATACAGCGAAACGAGAATCCAGAGCGATGACGAAGTGATTGCGAAAATTAGACCAAAAGCATCTACTTTCAATCCAAAATAGACGCCCTCAAATATCGTTTGAAAGAAGATGCACTCGATTACTTCCCCACTCAAAATCTTTGGTGCCATGGACAGAACAAAAGAGAACGTCGCTACGCTTGCCACTAACGTCCATCCCTCTCTTACGTTCGGATGTCTCTTCGATAGTAAAATCAAAGGTGCTGCAATTGCCGGACACAGAATCGCAAACAACGGTGTCATTAACTCCATTTATAGCGTCACCCCCCACTAACTCCCAAATCTGATAAAATTTCGTAAAACAACGGCAGAGGAAGTTCTGTAAGCCAGAAAATGCCAAGGATAATACAAAGAGCAGCGAGGATTAACATGGGAACGAGCATGCTGAGCGGAAGACCACCTTCGCTTTCACCACCATCCGTCGCCTCCTCATGTCCATGACCATGCCCCACGAAATACATTCGATCAATTACTCTCCAGAAATATACAAGGTTAAGAAGAGTGCTTAACAGCAGGATCGCCACGAACGGGTATTGGGACGCTTCTAAGGATGCAAGAATTAAGAACAGTTTGGATGCGAATCCAGCGGCCGGCGGAATGCCTATCATTGAAATCGCCGCTATTGTAAAAGCCGCACTCGCGTACGGCATCTTCTTCCCCAATCCCTCAAAATCCCGTATGTCCCATAATCCCTCTTTGTGAATGAAAGCACCGGCAGCCAAAAATAGGCAGCCCTTCATTACCGCGTGATTTAATATATGCGCAACGGCACCGTAAAGTCCCCAAATGGAGATTGGAGAAAGCCCTACCCCCAATATGATATATCCTATTTGTGATACTGAGGAATAAGCGAGCATCCTCTTCAAATTTCGCTGCGTTATTGCAAAAATTGAACCTGCTATTATTGCCATCGCCGCAATCCAGCATATTACTAAATCTAAACCTATGTAACTTAGGATGAAATTTAGCGTGAAAACTGAGTAAATCAACCTTATAAGCGCATATATCATTACTTTCGACATCGTCGACGCTATTAGCGCACTTACCGTTGAAGGCGCATAGGTATATGCATCAGGTTGCCATGTATGGAGTGGGAAGACGTATGCCTTTATGCTCACCCCGATCACAAAGAATACAAAAGCTGCCTGAACCGCTCTATTCGCATACAGTGGAGGTAGCAAAATTCTCAAGTCGCCCATATTAAGTGTGCCCGTGACAGAATAAAGGAAACCCACGCCGATCATGTAGAAACAAGCGCCCAGGGAGCCCATTATCAGGTAATTATAACTCGCTTTCAATGCCCTTCCGCCAGCCACGGCTATCAACGCATACGCAGTTAGAGACGCTATCTCTAAGAAGACATATAGGTTGAACATGTCGCCGGTTACGGTTATTCCACACAACCCGGTCACGAGTAGTTGAAAAATTGAATAGAAGGTTGGGAGCTTCTTCGCCTCTATCTCATGTTCTACATTCCTCTTTGAATATATCGCCACCAGTAAGCTTAAGAATAGAATTACGACCAATACGAATGCATTCAATGCGTCTACAACATATTCTATGCCCCAGGGCGGTCTCCACCCGCCCAACCAGTAACGGATAGTTCCCACGGTAAGGACATGACGCAAGATGTAAATGGACAAAATGAATTGGAAGGAGATGGTTGCAATAGTGATGAAACAGCATGATTTCCTGTTTACCCATCCTGCGAGAAGAATGGTAAAAGCAGAAAGCAGCGATATTGCTATTATAAGCACCGGGAAATGTTCAATGGGAATCAATGTTAATCACCTTTTGTTTTTCGCCTCCATCTTATCTTCCGTGCTACCAGTGTCCGCAGAATATGTTCCCCCGAACGCATTAAATACTTTTCGGTTTTTTTCTACATAAACCTCTACATCATTGCGCTAAAATATCCGTGTTTTTCTTTTTTAAAAAGTGGGGTCTCACGCAACCAGATATATTATCAAATAGAAAGAGAGGAATACGAGTGTGAGCAGCACTCCAGTCCCCACTGCCACGCTTTGCGCTGGTTCTCCGGGATACGTTCTTTTCAGCTCGTCTAAATTCCGCGCATACTGCTTATACACCGGATTAAAAGGCCTAAAAACCGCAAATGCTACTGAATTTACCATTATGTTTGTGGCCGCTACAGGATTCCTGCTGAACCAAACGAAGAAGTGTACAACCTTCATCACACCATTGTTCACAGACCTCGCAAAAGTCATCAATGGCTTCTGGCAGAACCATACAAAAGTCTTCATACCTCTTCGGTAGAACCAGTCGGTATCAAGTGTAATTGTTGGAGTGCCGTGAAGCATCCCCCTCAGTGCCCAGAATCCTACGAATGTGAATAGAAGAAGTTGGCTCATTCCTATAACATGACCTGCCGTGTAAGGCACATATTCTACCGGAAAAGGAAGCATCCGATAAAGGATTTGTGGATACACACCAAGAAGTGTGCACAAAAACGCTGTTATACCCATCGCAACAAGCATATTCTTTGGTGGCTCTCTCGCCTCACATGCTGGCTCTTTCCTTGCAAACCATGCAAGATATGGCACTTTCAAACCAGTATGGAGGAAAGTTCCTATCGAAGCACCTTCAAGCAGCAACCATATGATTGGCAGTTGCGCCAAAGCAGCACCTTCTACAACCATTGTCTTGCTCACGAAACCATTGAATAATGGGAAACCGGAAATGGAGAATGCACCAATCATGTAAAGCCAGAAGGTAATAGGCATATATTTATAGAGACCACCAAGCTCAGTGAATTTACTTCTACCAGTTACTTCTATTATAGCACCCGCACCCATAAAGAGCAGAGCTTTATAGAGGATATGACAGAATGCGTGAGCTGCTGCTCCATTTAGCGCTATCATAGTTCCTATTCCAACTCCACATACCATATATCCAACCTGAGAGATGATATGATACGCTAAAAGTCTTCTTATGTCATTCTCAAGCACTGCAAAGACAACCCCATATACCGCCATGATTGCTCCCAACCATATTAAAGCCTCTACGCCGGGAAAACCTCTTATCAAGACGTATATTGCACTTTTCGTTGTAAATGCAGTTAAAAATACAGCGCCGGTAATCGTGGCTTCTGGATAGGCATCAGCTAACCAGGCATGGAGTGGTGGAACAGCGGCATTTATAAGAAAACCTGTAAGTATGAAGTAACAACCAATGTTATTCAAACCTATGTAATCGAAAGTAATCGAACCAGTGGTTTGCACATACATAATAATGCCGCCTAACAAACATGCTCCTGCAAGAATATGCACCATTATATATCGCAATCCCGCGGCATAAGCAGCCCTTGTTCCTCGATATCCGATAAGGAACATTGAAGCAATAGCCATTATTTCACAAAATATGCTTAAAGTGAAAAGATCACCAGCAAATACAAGACCAAGTGTGCTTCCGACATATAAGAATGCCGCTACATGCTCTCCGCTCCTTTCAACGTGAAGTGCATAAATCGTCATGCAGAAGGATGCAATAACGAATATATACGCAAAAACTAAGCTCAGCTTATCCACGCGACCAAAAACAAGTGCGTATTCCAAAAATGGAATTCGCCAGAATACCCCCGTAGACATGTACAGAAGATCTATGAAGGCTACTATCGGTAAGAGAAGCAGATATGCCTTCTGCCATTTACCTTTCAAGAAAGGTATCAGAAGTGCGCCAAAGAGGTATATAAATCCTGGGTGTAGCCACTCAATCATTGCCCATTACCTCTTTGAATTTTACAATTTTCAGTGGTTCTCATAATAATCCTCCTCCTTCTGAAGCCAATGATGCCCCAGCGCTTTTGATACAACGATAATCAAAATACATCCAATAAAACCATACACCGCACTAAATCCCGGGATTTCCTGCCATACGAATGCCGCATGAGCTTGAAAGTGGGGGGAAAAATGAAGGAGCACTTCCACTAATACACTCACAAAAAGGCAAACATACAGGATCCAAAACAAGTGTTTCATTTCCATTTTTTCCATCTTTCACATCCTCTTCTATTTTTGCCAAAAGCATCCCTAACGGGATACCCTGCTTCAAGCGTTGTTCACGCCATCCCGGCCCCAAGTTCAGGGGACTATTACTGCCGCCATCAGGTACGCTGCAACACAAAAGACTGCAAAAGCAGTTGCAAAAAGCACCGCAGTTCCTTTCGCCAGATTTTGGACATCAGGGCGTGTTTTCTCAAGCTCTTCTAAATCCCGCTCATATTTCAGGTATACGGGATTGAAACCCCTGAGCAACTTTGCACCTGTCAAATCCAGCATCGCTCTCGTTGCAAGCACAGGATCCTCGCTAAATCCTCTCCAAGCACCAACGACCATATTCCCCTTCTTCTTCATCTACATTTCCTCCCTTTTTTCACCTTTTTATGTTTATGCACCTACATATACGTCTGCATATATAATAAAAAGCTTTTCGGTTTTTACCTATATAAATACTTCCCTGTTCCATTTCCGTTTGCCAAAAGTGGAGATGCTGACATGCTCTCTATCAATTTCTTCCCGGGTTCCGATAGCCGATAGTAGGTCACGTTATCTCGCTCTATCCTATCCACAAGCCCCATCTTAAGGAGTGAATTTGATTCATCGAATCTGTTGCTCATTCCCCGTAATCCACCGAGGATATTTGTGGGATCTATACCGGTGTTTCTTGACATCTCTGCAGGATACGATTCATTAGGATAGATTTTATACAGATACATCACAATCTCTGTTCTTACCCTGCTTCTTCTGAGCGAACGGTTAATATTTCTCATCATTCCACACTCCTACTTCTTCCTTTTATTTTTCATTTCAGAGGCACCCCTAACAGGATACTCTGCATCTCATCAAGCGTTTTTGCACGCTATCCTCTGTTCAAGGGAATATTATACTAAAATGCCACCGTCAGGTATGCCCCAACACAAAGAACCGAGAAAGCAGTTACAAAAAGCACCGCAGTCCCCTTCGCCAGGTTGTGGACATCGGGATGTATTTTTTTAAGCTCTTCTAAATCCCGCTCATATTTCAGGTATACGGGATTGAAACCCCTGAGCAACTTCGCACCCGCTAAATCAACCATCGCTCTCGTTGCAAGCACAGGATCCGCACTGAATCCTCGCCATATACCAACGCCCTTATTCCCTTTTTTTACCATTTACATTGCCTCCTTCTTTTTACCTATATATGTGCACATACATATGTATGTACATGTGTATAAAAAGCTTTCCGGTTTTTAATTATATATATACTTTTCGACTTCGTTCTCCGCAAAAAGCTAATTGGGCATAGTCAGATTAACCGCAGAGTTTACGGAGAACGCAGAGGATGTAGAGGATAATGTTTATTTAAATCATATATTTTCTCGGCGAACTCAGCGTTCTCTGCGGTAAGTTTGAAATGCGACAAAGTCAAGCTAAGCTAACTTCAAACTCTCTATCAATTCCTTCCCTCGTTCTGATAGCCGATAGTATGCTATGTTCTCCCGCTCTATCTTATCCACGAGCCCCATCTTAAGGAGTGAATTCGATTCCTCGAATCTGCTCCCCATTCCCCGTAATCCCCCAAGGATATTCGTGGGGTCCACCCCGATGTTCCTTGACATCTCCGCGGGATACGATGCCCTCGGATAGATTTTATATAAATACATCACGATCTCTGTTCTCACCCTGCTTCTTCGTAGAGAGCGCAATATTTCCTCAACCCTTTCTTCTTCTACCATTCTGGCTTAATCCTTACCAAACATCTTTTCAAGCACATCCAAGAGGTTATTTATTGTGAAGGGTTTCCAGAGGTATCCATCAGCTCCCGCCTCCATTGCCATATTCCTGTTCTCTGGCGTGTCCATTGCGGTGATGACGAGTATCAAGGCATTTGGAGCTTCCTGTTTTATCTTTCGGATCGCTTGAATGCCATCCATTTCCTCCATCACCAGGTCCATGGTAACGAGGTCTGGCTTCAATTCGCTATATTTCTCTATCGCTTCCTTACCATTAGTAGCGAAGCCCACCACCTCATATCTATCCTTTGCGTGGTTCAACATCTCAATTATCATCTCGCGCATATAAGGCGCATCTTCTACAATCAATATCCTATTCTTCCGCATTTTATCACCCTTTATTTTCCTTTTTTGGTAATGTGAAGAAGAACTTCGAGCCCTTCCCAAGCTCGCTCGTAGCCCATATATGCCCACCATGCAGCTTTACATACTCCTTTACGATAGATAAGCCCAGACCAAGACTCTCTGACTTCCTGGTCAGAGATGTATTGACCATATAAAAGCGCTCGAAAATCTTTGGCAAATGCTTCTCTGGAATTCCTATCCCTGTATCCGCGACACAGACACGTATATCCTCTCCTCTATCCTCAACCATGATGTTTATTCTCCCCCCTTCATATGTATATTTGATTGCATTTACTATCAAATTAGTTAATATAGCAATTATCTTCAGCTTATCGCCTCGAACTTCTATCCCCTCCGGGACAAGTGTGTTGATTGTTTGTTCTTTCTCGTTCCACAGAGGTTTAAAACTCTTAACCACTCCCTCTACGATTTCCGGAATTGGTACATCTTCCATAGTCATCTCCATCTCCCCACCATCAATACGTGCGAGTTCGAGCATTCGATTTATCTGCGCCCTAAGTTGCTCCGCATACTTCTCTATATTATGGACATAATCCTTCTGTTTATCACCGAGTTCATCACACTTCAACAGACTGGCATAGCCTACGATTGGAGTAAGAGGGGACCGAAGCTCATGGTAAGCGGCATTGAGAAAATTCCTCTTCATATCATCCAGTTCTTTGAGTTCTTCACATATTGCACATAGTTCTTCCTCTCTTTTTAGCTGCGTGAGGTCCGTTATGGAAGCGACTTTTATTTTTCCACCTGGAATAGGCACTATGCAAACTTTTACATCCCTTATCTCCCCATCCCGGTCAACGAACTTGAAGTCGCAGCATGGTGACTCTACTTTTTTCCAGTTGTAGTAATGGTTTATCACTTTTTCCAAATCTTCTGGAGCAACAAATTCAGTCCACTTCTTACCCCCCACTTCTTCCCTCGAATACCCGCTCAAGGCCTCAAATTCTTTATTAACCGAGGTTATCGTTTCGTCCTCCTCAATGAGACACAGGGGTGTGCGAACGTGCTCGAAGATCGTCTTGCTTTGCTCCTCCGCATTCTTCCGCTCGGTAACGTCTTGCAAGGTTTCTATCGCTCCAATGATATCCCCATTAGACCCCTTTAATGGTGCTGCGGTGAATAATAGCCATTTACCTTCTTCTCCCATCGTGGGAAAGAAATCCAAAGCTTCGTAAGCGCCTTCGATTAAAGATGATTTTTTGTATTTATCCCCATATCTCGCTTTAATTTCACTCTCCGGCGCTTTATCTACGATTAAATCAGCCATAACAGGTCTCTTCTCCAGATAAAATGGTAGCCATTGCTTGTCTGTC
>Ga0307377_10005340_pt1 | contig 13809 bp, 31 predicted proteins | sample TR3MG_FD_202535 | JGI IMG/M metagenome (GOLD analysis project Ga0307377, IMG submission 202535) | Soil microbial communities from Risofladan, Vaasa, Finland - TR-3 | ecosystem: Environmental > Terrestrial > Soil > Coastal area > Acid sulfate soil | place: Finland: Risofladan, Vaasa | collected... | reverse complement strand
TAATAGCCGAAACTGGCGACAACGATGGACGAATACCAACTCTATCGCCGGTCTTAAACAAAAAAACATGAATAACATATACGATAAAAAGTTTGAACTATACTTAGTTAAAAAAGGTTACAACCTTGATAAAATTAGTTTACAAGAATGTTTAAAAGAAATGAAATTATGGAAAAAGAATACCGTAGACGCATAGACTACTTATCAACACGAAGCAGATTTTGCTTAACAAGTAGAAAGCAATTAATACAATTAAGAAAAGAATTAAATACATTATTATGCAAATAGAAATTGACACAACAGACTTACAAAATACATTAGAGCAATTGTATGATCGCAAACTAAAGCTAATTGCTTATGTAAGCATAGACAACATAGACACGTTAGTGCTAGAAGGACACGAAGAAGATTTATTTACTCTATACTATGAATGCTTCAATCCATTTCCTGAATGGACAGAAACAGACGTAATAAGATCAGAGTTTCACGCTCACGTTATTACAGACTAAATACGACAACAACTGGATAATATAATAAACAAATAAACTATGGAACTATACAGAGCATTACAAAACACAAAGCTAACAGAAATGGAACAAGAATTATCTGATGATATATGGAATGCATTTCACAAAGGTGAAATAAATGACCAAGACGACTTTTTTGATTTCTTTCATGAATGGATTGACAATGCAGTTATATATACATACGACTGCGAACAAATACTAAAAGGCAATAGTGAATATAGTTATAATGAGCATGAATTGTGGGGTCGACCTGAAAACATTTCTCAAGCAGCTTACGCTTGCCTTTATGATTATCTTATGGACAATCCTGACACAATAACATTTGATGAACTAGAAAAAGCCTTGAATGAGAAAGTTGATAATTAATTTATATATTAAAAACGAAATAAGTTTAAAAATAGCAAATATATTATTAGACCAATATGAAAAACGAAGATATAATAGCACTCTATAATATACAACTAGAAATAGAAGCAGAAGAATACCACGCACAACAGCAATACGAATTATTAAATAGATAAATATGACAATGACAGAACTAAAACAATACATGGTTGAAAATAAGCGAATTAAAGTAGCTCAATGGAATAAAGAACGCGAAGGAAACTACTGTGAGCCTTTTACAGCTGAAGAATTTAATCAATCAATGGCTATTGAAAGAGTTAAATCAAGAACGCGTAGAACTCATTCAAAAGGTAACTTATGGAAATTTAATAACACTAAAGACAGAGAGCGTTTTACAAAGTAAATACGAGGTCAATTGGATAATATAATAAAATAATAAGATATGCAAATAGAAAGAAGTAAATTTAATGAAATGATAGTAAAAGATGTAATGAATGGAAACTTTCCTGCATACCACAACAGCAAAAACGGTATTGACTGCTGGAGTTTGTACAAAGGTCTAAAAGATCCTTACAACCACAACCAAACAGATCCTAGAGTTACTATCGTGCTGCACAGGCCTCACAGCTCTACGTACAGAACATTGTCTTGTGATTGGCGTGAAGTGGCTGAATATATTACAAATCATGAATATAACTTCGAATCTTTTGTACAAAATGACGATAAACTAAACAAATATTTGTCAAGTGATGAAGGCAAATGGGGTAGACAAGACGAATTCTAAAATGGGTAAGCTTACAATAATATATAAAGGTAAAAAATACGAGTACTTAATCAATACGCAGGTAATTAATAAACAAATAGATAAAACCATAGAAGATATACTAAAATGGTTTCCAAAAGATTGTACGATAGATTTTGAGCAATTATATTAATACAAACTAAATACGAATACAATAGGATAATATAATAAAATAAAACAATATGACAACACTAGAAAAATTTCAAGAATTAGCAAAGATTAACTTTGTTGAATCGCCTTCACACGCAGATGTAGAGCTTGGCGAATTACAAACAGCAGACGGATATGAGCTGTTTTATATAACTCAAAATGTTCAAAATCTAAACTATGAAAATGAAGTTTTCTATTACAAACCAGAATTTGATTCTATTATGGATGAGATAAAAAACGCTACAGTATTTAAGCCAAGTGAAAGTACTATAAATGTATGTGTGTATGATATTGAAGACTGGTTTGATGAGTATTATATGCTTGATTACATACAAGATAATATGGATGAAGAAGAATTTGAAAAATTTACAAATGAAAGATAACATAATGACTGATGACGAATTATATTTCGCTATACACAACAAAGCTTATTCAAAAATAAGTTTTATTGAAATGGAATTAGAGTCTTTAAAAAAAGAAACACCCGCTGGATCTTACACGCAAGAAATGATTGACAATCAAATAAAATTTAACGAGCGTGAGCTGCAAGTTTGGAAAACAATATTACACTTAAACAAATGAATAAACCTTGGAGATTATATTTAATTGATAATAAAAGCTTAACAGAAATAAGTAAAATGCTCAATATAACTAAATCAAAACTTAAAAACGAATACGGATTAAAATGAATAAATTTAAAAAAGTAAACAAAACAAGAATAAAATTAAACGGTAAAACTTACAAAGGTTATTTACTAGGTGATTTACCTCCTTCGTTTGGTTATATTAGCTATGACTATATAAACGAAAATAATGAAGTAGAAAAAATACCTGGTATAAAATCTTGGTTTAACTATAAAGGATTAACATACATAAATTAAATAATATGACAGAATTAGAAGTTGCAAATTTAGACAGAGTTAACAATATTAAAGCTCTAAAAACTATCGATCAAAAAGTAAACTACGTTTATAACGCTTATGATATGGGCGTAGATAGAATGAATGAAGTTCGTGAATATTTTAAAATGAATTACGATGGCGGGGAATAAATACAATCCGCCTTATAGACCACATAAACCAGCGATGTATACATTACAGTATACGAATGCTAATGGTGCATTAGAAACAATCCAAGGTACCGCTAGACAAGTCATAATGCGTATTTTAAACCAACAAACCGTAAAGTAATACAAACTAAATACGAATAATAAAGGATAATATATATGACAGACAAAGAAATGGATGATCTATCGGTAAGAATAGCTACAAAGGTTATAAAAGCTATATTTAATGTTTCTTCAGAAGTGCATTTAGTTTTTGACAACAATCAGCAGCAGGCAGATTATATGATTAATAGCGAAGACCTAGATAAACAAACCATACAACTAGAATTAGTTAGATTGAATAGCTTATTAGAAAGATATGAAGAAGAAGAAGCTTACGAAAAAGCTCAAATAATAAAAAGAAAAATAGAAATACTAAATAATAAATATGATAAACTCGATTAAACAAGGTAAATTTGCAATGCTTGCGTTCGCTCAACAAAAAAAAGCTATCAACTGGAACCAAACTATGTTCATTCAACCTAAGCTTGATGGCGTGCGTTGTATCTTTACTAAACAAGGCGCTTACAGTCGTAGCGGTAAAAAGTTCAAAAACGTTCAGCACCTACGTCGCGAACTAAAACCTTTCTTCGCTGCACACCCTACAGTTGTGCTCGATGGCGAATTGTACAATCACGATTTCAAAGATAACTTTAATAAAATTATATCTATCGTTCGCACTCAACACGCTACTAAAGATCAAACGCTTATTCAGTTTCATTGTTATGATTATGTTCAAACAACTAACAACCACTCATTTGATTGGCGTAACAGATGTATAAGCCAAATGATTAAAGTTTACAACTTAAAACATACTAAACCTGTAGCAACTGTTCCAGTTACCAACATGGGCTTAGCTGTTATTAATAATAATAAAAACTTAAAAGCCGGTTACGAAGGCTCTATATTACGTACAAATTTACCTTATGAAAACAAAAGATCAAACAACTTACTCAAGTTCAAAGCATTCGAAGACACAGAAGCCACAATCACAGGATACGTTGAGGGCAAAGGCAAAAGAAGCGGCACAATTGGCAAGTTCTTGGCTGTTGATAGCAACGGTATTACTTTTGGCATGCCTGTTATGGCAAAGTATGAAATAATGCGAGATATGCTTGATAACGCTGATTCTTACATTGGTAAAGTAGCTACATTTACTTTTTTCCAACGTACTCCATCAGGTTCTTATCGTCACCCACTATTTAAAGCTATCAGAAATTATGAATAAAAAAGATTGGATAGACGAATTAGATAATGGATATTTATGCAAAGCTTGCAATATTTATTGGCATATAGAAAGAATGTCAAGCGTGAGTTTTGCTATTTGTAACAAATGCTATAAAGCAGCAGAAAAAGAAAATCCAGATTTAGATCATTGGGATTTATGGGAATTAACTAGAGAAAAATAATATTAAATAAGATGAATAAAATTAAAACAATACTATTGTTATTATTATTTCAGTCTTGTTATATAGAAGATATATTAGAACAAGATGTATACATAATACCAGAAACAATGTGCGAGTGCATATATTATGACACTGAAATATATAGGTGGCAAAAAATAAAACTTAGACCTGGACAACATTCGTTTGGTTGGTTATCTTACTCAAGAAAAGATTACTGCGAGCAAGTTATGAAAGGTTATTTAATAAATTGTAATTAAAAAAAATATGAGTACAAAACTATACAAACACTTAGCATCAACAAATTATGCAGAAATTACTACTAAACTTAAAAAAGCTCGTAAATCTATTACGAAGAAACGCCCGCAAAAAAGATCATAAGGAGCATCTTTGGGTGTCTATACTTGAATTACGTAGAGAAATAGTTGAAGATGTTTTAATACAATCAATGAATAAAAGTATAAACACAAAAAAACTAAAGCACAAAGCAGAATTAATACGTAAATATAGCCGAAGACTAAGAAACATGTCATATTAAATGTGACAATAGGCTACTAATATATAATAGTAACAGGCTAATGTCACACAGAAGAATAGAACATTTAAACAATAATCGTATTATATATAGGAGACTTCCTATTATAGACAAACCCAGTCATTCATTTGATTGGGGTTATTATTACATAGATGGCACCTATGAGTTTTATGATTTATTCAGAAGCAAAGCATTGATAAATACATATAAGTCTCTTAGATGGCATCTAAGGGTTATCTGGTATTTAAATCCTCAGTTAAGTTTAGAGGAATTTAAAAAAATATGTAATTTCATAGCAGACAAAAGAAATGGTTTTATTACATTTAATATGTTACCAGATAAGTTAAATAATATAATTAAAGATATTAATAAATCTGATTTAGAAGAACCGCCTCATAATAAGTTAAGAAAAATAATATTTAAAGACAATGTTAAGCTGACAACTGAAGAGAAATTAAAAATAGTAGGTACAATATCTGGAAAACAAAGCAATATATCTAAACATGATATATACGAAGCTATGATAGAAATTAACAGCGAAGGTAAATCCATAACAATATCTAATCTTTCTAAGTTGTTAAATTGCTCAACAAGAACAATACACAGAAAAATGAATGAACAACTTAAAAATGAAAAAAAAATTTTAAATGAAAAAATATAACGTACAAAATTACGTAAGATATAAAGAAGATGTTAAAGCTTCTCAACCTAAGCATAAAGAGCTAATAGAGTACACTAGAAGTGAGCTTATAATTAAGTTTTTGCCTTTAGTAGAGAATATAGCTAGAAAATTTTCTACTACTCAGCAAGCTTCAGGTGTTATGACTATAAATGATTTAATTCAAGAGGGATCTATCGGACTTACTAAAGCTGTAGATAGATTAGATTATAGCATGCTTAAAGATTCTGAAGATCAAGAAAAAACTTTAAAGTCTTTCTTTTCTAAACGTATTAAGGGAACTATTAGAAGAGCTGTTGATATAAATAGAGGTGATATACGTATACCAGAACATAAAATGAATGAAATACGTAAAAATCCTAAAGATAAAAAAATGGTGGAAATGTTTTTCAACAGTATATTCTTAAGTATAGATGCTAAACAATACAATGATGAAGACGACATGGCTTATCAAGTGCCTGATAATTCAGAACCATATAACATTGCGTTACTTAATTCATATTTAAAAAGCTTAATGATAAAGCATTTAACTTCAAACCAATATGAGGTATTAAGACTTTCATACGGTCTTGATTGTGATAAGCATTCTGCTAAAGATATAGCTATTAAATTAAACATAAAAGGTGCAAGTGATTACGTTAGAATTTCAGAGCTAAAAAAGCAAGCTGTACAAAGTTTAATTGATAATGTAGATCATTCGCAAGTTATTGATTATCTGTAAGTTAAATATTAATATAAATGTAAAACCTGTTTTATATATGTAATTATATATATAAGACCAAATACCAAAGTGAACTATGACAATTAACGAAAAGCTCTCAACTATTCAGACAAAGTTTAAATCGAAAAAAAGTAGATTTAACTCATTCGGCAAGTACAACTTCAGATCAGCCGAAGACATTTTAGAAGCAACAAAACCCTATTTATTAGAACTAGGAGTATCCGTAACAATTAGTGAAACGCTAGTTGATAGTTTACCAATGCCTATAATAGAAAGCAAAGCTACGATCTCTGATGGTGAAAACCACATTTCGGCAACAGCTTTAGTAGGTGTTGATTTACTACAAAAAGGTATGCAAACCCCTCAACAGTTTGGATCTGCATCCTCTTATGGTAAAAAATACTCTTTAGGAAACTTATTTCTAATAGATGACACGCAAGATAGCGATGCAAGTAATGACCACTCTAAAGCACCAATGAATGCTTCTCAATTAGAAAAAGCAAAACAATTCATTAAATCAGGTGGTACACTAGAAGCTATCAAAGCTAAGTACGTTCTAACCAAGGAGGTGGAACAAGAATTAACAACACTCTAAATGAACGAAAAAGAAATTTTAACAAAGCTGAAAGAAGATGAACATTACTACGGAAAATTTGGAAAAAAGTTTTTAAGTAATTCTGATATTTCAACTTTATTAAAAAATCCTTTAGCGTTTGGTATTCCTCAAAAAAACAATCCAGCATTTCTAGTTGGCGGTTATTTTCATACTGCCATACTAGAACCTGGAAAACTTAAAAACTTTAAAATAGTTAAATCAAGTTCAAGAAATACTAAAGCGTATAAAGAGATCTCTAATGGAGAATTATGTTTACTTCAACAAGAAGTAGATCAAATCGATCTTATGGTTGACAAGATGATGTCTAATAAGGTTTGTAAAGATCTAATAGCTACAGGCGAAGTAGAATATGAAGTTCCAGGAATTAAAGAGATTTATGGTGAGATGTGGAAAGGTAAAGCTGACATTGTTAACCACAGTGAAAGACTTATAGTCGATTTAAAGACAACAAGTGATATTGAAAAATTTCGATTTTCAGCGTCAAAATATAATTACGACAGTCAAGCTTATATCTACAATCAATTATTTGGCTATGAAATGCTTTTTATAGTAATTGATAAAAATACTCATCAAATAGGTTTATTTGATTGTTCAGAAAAATTTTACGAAAAAGGTCAACGTAAAGTTTTAGACGCAGTCGAGCAGTACAAATTATTTTTTAAGACTAAAGATTTTGACCCAGACCAATTTTTTAAAACAGAAACGTTATAATACAAAGTAAAAACGACTTACTAAGGATAATAACTATGTAACCAATTAAAACCAATTAAAATGGCAAGAACACAAAAAAGAACATGCACAGTAACAGGAGTTAAAACAAACGCAAATAACTTTTATGCAAACCAAAACCACGTAAAAGCAGTAGACAATATGCGTAGAAACACTAATGCTACTAAAGAGCAATTAACTAGAATGTTTAACCAATTAGCAACATATTAATATGGCATCAATTATTAAAGCAAGTATAAACCTTAACGAAATACCTAAAGATAAAATATACGTAGGTAAAAAAGGTAAATACTTACCTATTACAATCACTCTTAATGATGAAGTTGATAACTACGGCAACCAAGGTCCTGTAATTGTTGAACAAACAAAAGAAGAGCGTGAAAACAAAGCTCCTAAAGTATATTTAGGTAATGTAAAAGTTGTTTGGAGCAATGGATCTAACGTGGATGCTGCGCCAAGACAAGATAATCAGCAAGGTGGAGGCTTTCAAGCAACGCCAGCTCAACAAAAAGTAGAAGATGATTTACCATTTTAATAACAAAGATTACGACGATTGGACTTCAGATTCAGGCGATGGTAACTTAATAGAAGACTAAATGCAGGTAGAAAACATTGAGATCAATGGATTTTTGATTGAACAACTCTATAATAGTATTTTTTTAATTGTGTAAAGTGTTAATAATCAATAAATAATAAAATAAATGTTTACAATTAGTGTAAGTTTCACTGTAAACCAATTAAATAAAATAAACCTATGGCAATAGAGACAATGGAAATTAATGGTTTCCTAATTCAGAATTTCAATCAATATGGTTTATCAGAAGGAAAAACGCAGGGGATTTGTCCCCTGTGTTCGTCTGATAGGCAACCCAAAAATCAAAAGCTTAAATGCGCTTCTTATGATTGGGAACGGGGTCTTGGTACTTGCCACAATTGTCATAATAGTTTTCAACTACACACTTATCAAAGAAAAGGTTCATCTGAAAAAGTATATGTAAAACCAGAACCTATAAAAGAAAAACCAGTTGGAAGTAAAATTGAACAGTGGTTTGAAGCAAGAGGAATTTCACCTCAAACTCTTAGAGATTTAAGAATAACAGAAGGACCAGAGTGGATGCCACAAACTGGAAAATCTGAAAACACTATACAATTTAATTATATAATAGGTGATGAGCTTATTAACATTAAATATAGAGATGGTAGAAAAAACTTTAAACTTTATAAAGGTGCAGAGAAAATATTCTATAACATCAATAGTGTTGTTGGTTATGACAATTGCGTTATAACCGAAGGTGAAATGGATGTATTAGCTTTGCACGAAGCAGGTATACCAAACTGTGTATCTGTTCCAAACGGAGCTACATTGAATTCTAATAATTTAGAATATTTAGATAACTGTATAGATTATTTTGATAATAAAGAAAAAATAATACTTGCAGTTGATTCTGACGAAGCTGGTCAAGCTTTACAACAAGAACTTATTCGTAGATTAGGTGCTGAAATTTGTTATATTGCTACGTTCGAAGACTGTAAAGATGCTAATGAATATCTATTAAAATATGGAAAACAAAAACTGGCAGAGCGTATTGCCCAAGCAAGACCAGTCCCGCTTGAGAATGTCACAACTTTTAAAGATGTCGAAGCAGAGGTTACTGATTTTGTTAAAAATGGTTTTAAGCCCGGATTTCAAGTTGGCCTTCAAAATTTTGACGACATATTTTCAACTTACACTGGTCAATTTATTACTGTTACTGGTATACCAAGTTCCGGTAAAAGTGATTTTGTCGATCAAATGGTTGTCGGATATAATGAAAAGTATGGTTGGAAAACAGCGTTTGCTTCGCCTGAAAATGCACCAACATATCTGCACGCACATAAAATAATGCGTAAAGTTTGGCAAGGCATGCCGTCTGTAGGTGATATTCATGGAGATAAATGGAATAAAATAGCAAGTCATGTAAATGATAACTTTTTTCATATAGATATGGAGCGCTATACTTTAGAATCTGTACTACGCAAAGGCGCTGAATTAGTAAAAAGAAAAGGTATAAAATGCTTAGTTATAGATCCATTTAATAAAGTTAGAGATGTTGACTGTAAAACAGAAGACGTTAATAGATATACAATGGAATACTTGCAAAAAATAGAAATATTTGCAAAAAAGTATGATGTACTTGTTTTTATTGTAGCACACCCAACTAAAATGTATAGAGGATCTGATGGCAAAATTGAAGAACCAACTATGTATAACATTAAAGGCGGCGGCGAATGGTATGATGCTAGTTATCATGGTATACTCGTACATCGCGATTATCAAAATAGGACAGTTAAGGCAAAAGTACTTAAAGTCAAATTCCAAAACTTAGGTGAAAATGGTGCTGAAGCTCACTTTAAATGGGAACCAAAGTCAGGTTGTTTTATACCACACGAACCTGTGGATATGTCTAACGAACCTATGCCCTGGGAATGAGTGTAGGATCAGCTAGAGCAAAAGAAGCAGCTAAAAGAAAGCTACCAGATAACTACAGAGAATCTGAAGAACAAAAAAAAGCTTATTTATATTGTGTTAAAAATAATATAATAATAAGTCCAGTAGGAATAAAAGATATTGTAGGCTCTTGGAAAGTTGGAATTAGTCTTCCAGGCAAACACAAAATAGTTCATCTTTCACCAGAAACATGTGACAAGCATAGTATAATGGAGATAATGTATAACTATTGTATATATTATTATAACAAAAGAAAACAATGAAAACAAAATTTAAAAATGCAAAAGAAGCTTTTGTTTATTTTTATAACGAGATAAACTTAAATGGAGTAAATTTTGGAAATACTAAAGCTTTGTTTAATGTAGGTTTTACTTTAGAAAATCCTAGTCAAAAAAACATAAATGTTTTAAATCCAGATCGTAAATTTAATTTGGAATATGCTGAAGCTGAATGGCAATGGTATTTATCTGGAGATCCTAGTATAAATAAATTAGGTGAAATATATGGATCAATTCCTCCTATATGGCAAACGATGCAAGATTCAAATGGAAATGTTAGATCTAATTATGGTTGGCAATGGGAGCGTGATAATCAATTAGATAAAGTTGTGGCTATGTTAAAATCGAATAAAAATACTAGACAAGCGGTTATATCTATATATGATGGAAAAGAAATAAGTACCTACGCTAAAGATACACCTTGTACGTATGCAGTTCAGTTTACAGTATTACACAACAAGCTTGAGATGTCTGTTTTAATGAGATCTAATGATCTATGGTACGGCTTTTGTAACGATCAATACTGTTTTGCATCTTTACAAGAATTAGTTGCAGAGAGACTTTCTATTGAAACCGGTAGCTACTATCACTTTGCACACAACTTACATTTATACAATGATAAATTAAAATAAAAAATATGTATTATTTATACCACATTCCTGGTAAAAAGATTGGCGTAACAAGTAATCTTAATAACAGGGTAACGCTTATACAAGGTTATAAAGCAGACGAATACGAAGTTCTTGATTCTAGTGATGATATAGATTATATATCAGACAAGGAGATAGAACTTCAAAAGTCTTACGGCTATAAAGTTGACAGACAAAAGTACAATAAATTAATTAAAAAATCTAATCAAATGAAAATAAATGCTACAGAGCAAACAACAACTTTTCCTTATCCTGTAACAAAATTAAAAGGTAATTTAATGGATTACTTAGGTTTTAAATGGGAAACATTTCATGGTGAATTTGAGTTAACCTATGAATGTATAAACTGGATAATAGCAAACGCAAAGCCATCCATGTATAACGATCAAAGATCATACATTTACAATAAAGCTTTTTATGAGGCGTTTGTTAGCGAAGCAAACGTAGGTTCAACAAATTATTTTCCTTTAATTAGAGAATGGGCTACAGAAAGAGGTTTATATAAAAAAGGTAATCCAAGTACTCAATATGTAAAACTTCAAGAAGAAGCAGGAGAATTAGCTAAAGCTATATTACAAGACGACCAAGCGGAAGTTATTGACGCTATTGGTGATATGGTTGTTGTGTTAACCAACTTAGCTCATTTAAGAGGCGTTACTATAGAAAAGTGTATTGAATCAGCTTACAATGAAATAAAAGATCGCAAAGGCTCTATGAAAGGCGGAACATTTGTTAAAGAAACTTTATAATGAAAATAAAAACTAAAGACGAAATAGTATTAGCTGTACTCCATAAGATGGATAACCGCAGTTTAGTAGGTCAAGAAAAGTATGGAGCTACAATGATGCAAGAAATTGTAGGTCAAAAAAAAGATCTTAATAGATTTTTAGTTGATGTTCAAGAAGAATTAATGGATGCTTTACTTTATATTGAAGCAGCGAAACGCTGTTTAGCCGATGAAGTTGAAGAAACTATGTTAAATCGTATTAATGTAGAATATGAAAAAGTTTCACCTTGCTCTGCTCATGCTTTTGAAGAAAATGATGAACGCATGAAAATAATAGGACAAAATGGAAACACTGGAGAACATTATGAAAAGACCTTATAAAAGAAAAAAAGGGCCAGTACAGTCTAAAAAAGTCTCTTATAATGGTATAAATTTTGCCTCAGGACTTGAAAGATATATGTATATGGCACTTAAAAAAGCTAAAATAAAAGCTAAATATGAAGGCGAAACATTTGTTCTTTTAAACGGTTTTCATTTTGACAACGAATGCTACGAAAGACAAGCTAACGGAAAAGGTGATTACACCAACAGAGGAAGTAAAAGAATTCTACCTATAAAATATACACCAGACTTTATAGGTGAAAATTTTATAATTGAAACAAAAGGTAGAGCTAATGAATCATTTCCAATGAGATGGAAGTTATTTAAACAATTAGTTACAAATCAATTTCCAAACTATACTTTATATAAACCACAAAATCAAAAAGAATGCGACAGAACAATAGGACTGATCCTGGAGAAGCAAAGAAATTAGCTAGGAAAAAATATGCTGAGCGTCAAATAGATAGATGGGTTAAATGGAGTATAGAAAACAAAGGTTTTATATTTTATAAAGATTTAATAGAGAAACAAAATGAATTTAATATAGTATGTTATGGGTAATTGGGAACTAAGCATAGGAACTTATCCTGGAGTATTGATAGGTATTAGAAGTTATATAGAAAAGGACTTCTCAGAACATGTTTTATATCTACCGTTTTTTGTAGATATAGCATTAACAGTTTATAAAAAATAAAATATGGGATTATTTGATGAAAGAATAGCTTATAAACCTTTTGAGTATCCAGAGTATTATACAGAAGGATGGCTTAAACAAGCTCAAGCATTTTGGTTACACACAGAAATACCAATGTCTGGTGATCTTAAAAACTGGAACGAAGACTTAACTAAAGAAGAAAAACACTTAGTTGGTAATATACTTTTAGGGTTTGCACAGACGGAGTGCGCTGTATCAGATTATTGGACACAAAAAGTTGTTAGTTGGTTTCCTAAGCATGAAATACAACAAATGGCTATGATGTTTGGTTCACAAGAAACAATTCACGCTGTAGCTTATAGTTATTTAAACGAAACACTAGGCTTAGAAGATTATGAAGCGTTTTTACACGAACCTGCGACATCTGAAAGATTTGACAATCTTGTTGCTACTACTGATAATAGCCCCAGGTCTATTGGTCGTTCATTGGCCGTTTTCTCGGCTTTCGCTGAAGGTGTATCATTATATAGTGCTTTTGCTGTATTGTATTCTTTTCAGTTACGTAATTTACTCAAAGGTATTGGTCAACAAATGAAATGGTCGGTTAGAGACGAATCTTTACATTCAAAAATGGGATGTAGACTTTTTAGACACATGTGTGACGAAGACGATACATTACTCGAAGCTTGTAGAAAAGATGTCTTAGAAGCCGCTAAAACAATGTTAGATGCAGAAGAAAAATATATCGACAAAATGTTTGAAGCAGGAGATGTCGAAGGTATCAAGTCATACGACCTTAAGCAGTTTATTAGAAAGCGACTTAATGAAAAATTACAAGAACTCGGTTACTTCGACCTCGGGCAGTACTTTGCATTTAACCAAGATGGAGCAAAAAATCTTGACTGGTTCTATCATCTTACCGGGGGGCATACTCATACTGATTTTTTTGCTGTTCGTCCTACTGATTATTCCAAAGCGGGTGAAGGAGAAGATTTTGAAGATATTTGGTAATGAGA
>Ga0307377_10005338_pt1 | contig 13812 bp, 11 predicted proteins | sample TR3MG_FD_202535 | JGI IMG/M metagenome (GOLD analysis project Ga0307377, IMG submission 202535) | Soil microbial communities from Risofladan, Vaasa, Finland - TR-3 | ecosystem: Environmental > Terrestrial > Soil > Coastal area > Acid sulfate soil | place: Finland: Risofladan, Vaasa | collected... | reverse complement strand
GAAGAACAACTTTTGGCACAACGGCATAGGTCACTTATGAGACTGGCAACTGAACTAAATGTACAAATATCTTATAATCTATGAGTTACGAAATGTTGTCATTAGTAGCGAAGCGAAGCAATCTTCTATTCTCAGTCTATCAGTCTCTTAGCCCCTTAGTCCCTCAGTCTAAATCTATCCGCTATACCTCAGCCACTTCCATATCTCTTTCCATGAAGTTTTCTTGCCGTACATAAGGATTCCGGTACGGTATACTTTTGCCGCCATCCATACAAAGCCCGTAAATGTTAATAGCATTAGGATCATTGAAATGGCTATTTGCCAGTAAGGAACACCAAACGGAATACGTGCCATCATAACTATTGGAGAGGTGAGCGGTATCATTGAGCACCAGAAAGAGAGTGAACTCTCAGGGTTTTGCATTGTTCCCATAGCAACCATAAGTCCGATGATAATAGGTATTGTAACCGGGAGCATAAATTGCTGGGTCTCTGTTTCATTATCAACTGCCGAACCTATTGCTGCAAAAACTGAGGCATATAGAAGATAACCTGTAATGAAATAGAAGATAAAAGAGACTATTATTAAACCCCATGGCTGATTCATTGCATTATCAAACATCCTGGAGAATTCGGCAAGCTCTGGCGACATGGTTGCAGTCTGTGTTGTTACAGTTGCCGGCTCATTATCTGACATCAAATTCTGAGGTATTGATTGGGATATTTCAGTTGGATTGGTTTTATCTAATATTGTTGTTTTTAGTACTGTTACAGCTGTCATTGTTAGAATTATCCAGATAAGGAATTGTGTAAGACCAACGAGTGCTATTCCAACAATTTTACCCATCATTAACTGAATTGGCTTTACCGAAGAGATTATAACCTCAACTACCCTGCTGGTTTTTTCTTCAATCACTCCTCTCATGACCTGGGCTCCAAAAATGAATACAAGCATATACATCAGAAAACCAAGGATGTAGGCCAGTGCCATTGATATTCCGGTACTTGTCTCTTTAACAGCACCCGATGAATCAATCTTAATTGTCTGAATCGATACATTTGTATCAATGGTTTTCATTATTTCATCGAGGTTTTCAATTTTGAAAGTCAGTAATTTTTGTCTCTCAATCTCCTTTTCAAGAGAGTTTTCAATATGTTGAAGAAGGCCCATAGGAGGTTGCTGCTTCGAGATTAGCTGTATTGCATTAGGTGTATTTACCAGTTCAGGAGATATATATAGAATACCGTAATAACCTGCTTTTTCAAAAGAGGTTTTCAGTACTTCAACGTTTGTATTTTCAAGGTAGACATATTCTGCATCCCTTGTATTTTTGATAACACCTTTAAATAGATCGGAATTATCCTCAATTACAGCAATCTTTTTATAATCACCTTCCTGATTCATCATAAGTACAGGAAGCAAGACAAATAAGGATGCCATGAGTAAGGGAGCAAGAATAGTCATTATAATAAATGATTTTTTTCTCACTCTTGTTATATATTCTCTTCTGATAATTACAGATATCTTGTTCATAATATGAGGGTTGCTATGTAAATTATCAGTTCTAATTACGGGCTTCAATTACCCTGATAAATATCTCATTCATTGATGGTAGAGCCGGATTAAATGATCTGATATTCTCTTCCTTGATTAAAGATTTGAGGATATCATTTGTAGTGATATCACTTGTTGTTTTCAGGCGGATGATACTCTTGTTATTATCTCTTTTCTGGTCAAGGATTTCGTAATTGCCGTTACCTTTTATTGTCACATCGCCGTCTAGTACAAGATCATATTCGTTGGCAGCCCATTGTAAGCGTATCTCATCAACGCTTCCTTCAAGCAATGTCTTAGCTTTATTGATAAGGGTAATATTATCACAAAGCTCCTCAACAGATTCCATATTATGGGTTGAAAATATTATTGTTGCGCCTCTTTCCCTGAGGAACAGGATCTCATTTTTAATAATATTAGTATTTATCGGATCAAATCCCGTAAAAGGTTCATCAAATATCAGAAGCTTGGGTTCGTGAAGGACTGTAATGATAAACTGAACCTTCTGCTGCATCCCTTTTGATAATTCTTCGACTTTTTTGCCCCACCATTCGATAATGTCAAGTTTTTTGAACCAATACTTAAGCCTCTTCATAGCTTCAGCTTTTGATAGTCCTTTGAGCTGTGCAAAATACAAAGCCTGTTCACCAACTTTCATTTTTTTATACAGGCCTCTTTCTTCAGGAAGGTAACCAATAAGCTGAACATCCTTTGGTGAAAGCTTATTCCCATTAAGGAAAAGCTGACCTGAATCAGGTCCGGTTATCTGATTGATGATCCTTATCAGTGTAGTTTTGCCTGCACCATTAGGACCAAGGAGGCCGTATATACACTGTTCTGGTACTGAAATGCTAACATCATCAAGTGCCAGATGGTTGCCATATTGTTTTGTGACATTCTTTGCTTCAAAAAGTGCCATAAGGGAATAGTTATAATTATTTTTATGAAGTGTAAATATAGAAAAACTCTGTGACAGTTTTTATTACACTGGCTTTCTTTTCATTGTTTTATACATCATCCCCTGATCCATTCTCCAACTCCCATGAACTCACCCCCCAGCCCCCTCTCTAATTTTTAGAGAGGGGGAGTAGTACAGTGGTAATTAATTAGTTTTCCCCTCTTTCCGCCGGCTGGCGGAGAGAGGGGGATTAAGGGGGTGAGTACATGGGAATGATTCTACTCAAAGTAGCCTCTCATCCTTTCAAAAAAGCCTTTATCATTTTTATCAGGGTTTGGTATGAAAGAATCAGAGTCTTTAAGTTTATCAAAGATCTTCATCTCTTCAGCGTTCATGGATTTGGGTATCCAGACATTAACATTAACCAGCAGATCGCCTCTGCCATATCCATTTACTTCAGGTAATCCTTTACCTCTGAGTCGCAGGATTTTGCCAGGTTGTGTGCCCGGTTCTATTTTTATTTTAACATTATTATCTACTGTTGGCACTTCAACATGAGTACCCAGCACCGCATCAGGAATGCTGACAAAAAGATTGTAAATCAAATCATTGCCTTCTCTTATCAGGTCAGGATGATCTGTTTCGTCAATAACAACCAGTAAGTCACCATTTACTCCGCCTCTTCTGGGAGCATTACCTTTGCCACCAACTGTCATCTGCATGCCTTTGCCTACACCGGCGGGGATATTTATTTTAATTATCTCCTCCTTCTTTACAATTCCTTCTCCATAGCAGGCAGAACATTTTTTGGTAATAGTTTTACCATCGCCACCACAGGAGGGACACACCGATGATGTCTGCATTTGGCCAAGCATGGTATTGGTCAGTCTTGTTACATGTCCTGAGCCATGACAAGTACCACAGTTGTTTAAGCTTGATGAATCAGCTGCTCCATTTCCCCCGCAAGAGTCACATGTATTATATTTATTGACTTTGATTTTTTTTTCGGTACCTGTCGCAATTTCCTGGAGGGTAAGTTTAACTTTCACTCTTAGATTACTCCCTTTATTAACCCTGCGTCCACGTCTGGCGCCACCAAAACCACCAAAACCACCAAAACCACCGAAAATATCACCGAATGATGAGAATATATCATCCACAGTCATTCCTGCTCCGCCAAAGCCATTAGAGGCACCTCCCATTCCGGCATGTCCGAAACGATCGTACCGGGCTTTTTTCTCACTATTACTTAAAACTTCGTATGCTTCCGCTGCTTCCTTGAATTTTTCTTCAGATTTCTTATCGCCCGGATTTTTATCGGGATGAAACTTTAATGCCTGTTGCCTGTAAGCCTTTTTAATCTCCTCTTTTGTAGCCTCTTTTGTAACTCCAAGCACTTCATAATAATCTCTTTTATCCATCCCTGTATTTTTTATTATTTCCAGCTATGATCTTAGAATCAGTAGCAGTATGTACAATTTATTCACCTACAACAACCTTTGAAAACCTCAGGACCTTGTCCTGAAGATAGTAGCCCTTTAGTACTACATCAACTACCTTTCCCTTTTTCTTTTTTTCCTCGACAGGAAGTTTGGCTACAGCCTCATGAAGATCAACATTAAAGTTCTTGTTCAACGATTCTATCTCTTTTATTCCATTTTCTTTGAGAAATTCGCTGAATTTTACATAAATGAGATCTATCCCGTTCTTCATTGCACCGCAATCAGAAGATGTATCCATATGTATCAGGGCTCTGTCAAAATCATCCATTAAAGGGATAATCTTAAGAAGCAGATTTTCTCCGGCGAATCTTGTTATTTCCATCTTTTCACGCAGGGTTCTTTTTCTATAGTTGTCAAATTCGGCTGAAAGACGGAGGTATTTATCCTGCATCTCTGCCAGTTTTTCTTCAACAGCCCTCACTTCAGTATTGACTTTGTCAGAAGCGACATCTCCCTTTTTACCGCTCTTTGATTCACTTGTTTTTGAATTTTTGGAAGCAGTTTCCGCTGAATCATTACTGTTTGCATGTTCCTGATTAGTGCTATCCTCTTTATAATCAGGAGTTTTGTTTTTATTTTTTTGGTTGGTTTCTTCCTGATCCTTTGTCTTATTCTTAATCATCACTTACTCTGTTTCAGTTTTAATATCATTCCTTAACAAATTACCTGCCAACAACCTAAAGTTGACAATTTGGCAGAAAGGGGAAAGCTATAGAAGCTTGTTATGGTAACCGGGTAATATCTGCACCAAGAGCCTTAAGACGCTTATCAATATCCTGATATCCTCTGTCGATCTGTTCTATGTTATGAATAACACTTTCGCCCTCAGCCGAAAGGGCAGCTATCAGTAAAGCGACACCTGCTCTGATATCAGGCGATGACATTGTTGTTCCTTTAAGTCTGATCATTTTATCCTGGCCTATAACAGTAGCTCTGTGGGGATCACAAAGAATAATCTGAGCGCCCATATCAATAAGTTTATCGACAAAGAAAAGACGGCTTTCAAACATTTTCTGATGAATAAGAATAGCTCCTTTAGCTTGTGTGGCAGTTACAAGGACTATACTTAGTAAATCGGGTGTAAGACCTGGCCAGATAGCATCAGCTATGGTCATAATTGAACCATCGATAAAGGTCTCTATTTCATAATGTTCCTGGTGTGGTATAAAAATATCGTCACCTCTTCTTTCAACATTAATTCCCAGACGGCGAAATGTATCGGGTATAATACCAAGATTGTCGTATGAAGTGTTTTTTATGGTGATCTCAGATTCTGTTATTGCAGCCATCCCGATGAATGATCCTATCTCAATCATATCCGGAAGTATAGTATGCGTACAACCATCCAGTGATGATACTCCATCAATATATAGCAGGTTAGATCCTATTCCATCGATTTTTGCTCCCATCGACACCAACATTCTGCAAAGTTGCTGAATATAAGGTTCACAGGCAGCATTATATATTGTTGTGCGCCCTTTTGCCATAACTGCTGCCATAATAATATTGGCTGTCCCGGTAACAGAAGCCTCATTAAGGTGCATATATGTTCCTGTTAATGCTGGGGCTTCAACTGTAAAAAATGGATCCTTTGAGTCAAATTCAAATCTGGCACCAAGCTTCTGAAAACCAATGAAATGGGTGTCTACTCTACGTCGCCCGATTTTGTCGCCGCCCGGTTTTGGAATGAAAGCCTTACCGTATCTGGCAAGAAGAGGTCCGACAATCATTATTGACCCTCTAATACTGCTACTTAGTGCTCTGAATTCACTTGTCTGAAGAAAATCCAGATTTACATTGATGGCTTCGAAAGTAGTTATATAATCGGATTCCTTTGTTACCCTAACGCCCATGCAGCTAATCAGTTCAATTAATTTATTAACATCACTGATATCGGGAATATTTTTTATTGTAATTTTTTTGGAGGTAAGCAGAGCTGCACAGATAACCTGCAGGGCCTCATTTTTGGCTCCCTGTGGTGTTATTACTCCATTAAGCGATTTTCTACCATGGACAATAAAAGTACCCATTAATGTCTGCTGTATCCTTTTTTCTTAACGTAATTTTTATTCTGTTGTTTTCCATGAGGTTTTCCCATAGGTTTTCTTTTTACCTGTGGTATGAGTTCTCTTACCTCAAGGATCTTTACCCCATCTGTTATTTTTAGCCTGTCGCGCGATAATAATTTCAGATCATTGATAATAACTTCGTCAGCAACCTGACCTCTGTTCCAGGTGACATATGATTTTTTCATCTGGTTGACTATGAGGTTGGTAAGGTATTCTTTTTCTTCGGCATCTTCAACTTCAGATGCTGCTTTAATCAATAGTTCAATTACACGACCATAGTGGAGGTATCTTATATCACCTTGTTTATAGGGTACCTGCTTAGGCTTTTCAACAAATTTTGATCGTTCCGGAACCGGGTATGGCGAATCAATGTCAAGTTCAAAGTTTGCGATAAGGGAGAGATGATCCCATAATTTATGTTTAAAATCACCAATATCACGAAGATGGGGATTAAGGTTGCCCATTATCTGAATTATTGTCTTGGCTGCACGGTTTCTCTCATCTCTGTCCTCGATGGCCTTTATATGATCAACCATTTTCTGAACATTTCTTCCATATTCAGGTAATTCCATTCTTTTCCTCTGCGTATTGTAGTCGTAATTCATTCTGTACTATTTATTTTATGCAAAGCTAATAATTAAATGCAAATTTAAGAAAGTGTGACTATTGGTTAATCGTAACTAAAGCCCTAGATACTGAATTGCAAGACCTGAAAAGAGGATCATTGCTCCAGCAATAACGTGACTGTATTTTTCTATTGGTTTAAGATTAATTTTGTTAAGGCCCAGTTTAAATGCAAGGACAATTGACATCATTGTTCCTATGGTAACGACAGAAAATAATACTGATACTAATATAGTACCAGAAATATTGTTTTTGGAAGCAGGATACATCAATATTGGAATTAACGGTTCACAAGGCCCAAAAACAAAAATAAGAAAAAGTATCCATGGTGTTGTTTTAAAAATGTCGTCCTGATGAATATGAGTGTGTTCTTTTTGGTGGTTATGCTCGTGAGAATGTTTCTCACCATCAATATGAAAATGTGAGTGACTATGTTTTTTTTTCTTAATAAGGTTCCTGATGCTTATTATCATATATACCAAACCAAACGCAATAAACAACCAGGCTGAAATGTTTCCGCGGAACGATTCTACAGATACAAGTCTGGTTACGGATATTCCTACAGCAATTCCTAAAAGACCTAAAACAACTGAACTCAACACATGACCTAGTCCACAAAAGAATGTGACAACCATGGTTTTTCTAAGGGACCATTTTTTTGCCTGACTGAGTACAATGAAAGGAAGGTAATGATCAGGGCCCAGAATGGTATGAATAAACCCAATTGAGATCGCAGTTACAGAGAGAAGGGCTATTGAATCATTCATCTGTTTAGTTTAAGCAGGAAACATGTTTAATAGTTATGCAAATATATTTATAATATATATGAGATTATCTAATTTATGATCATTTATCAACCAAATTTAACATAGATTAAGGTTTCTTCTAAATAACCAGTGACTATTATGCATAATATTAGAACCGGTAAGTGTAAGACAGACAGTCTTGTTAGTGGTTAAAGTGTTTTCAGGGTATCTGCTTTTTGAATGGTTAGTTATCTAATATCCATGAGTTTCCATTAAAAATATACTCCGAAATATTGATGTTTTGTTTATACAGAAGGTTTCTGGAGTTGATGATAAAATCTTTCATCTTTTGAAAATCGGTAGAGTCACTAAAAAAGGATGATTGTTTTTCAAACTCGGAACAAGGCAGAATGAAATATTTTTTTCTACCTTCTTCAATAGGTACATGGACCCATGTCAGGTAATAGCCTGCATTAGTGATCCAGCTGGAATCAGCATTTCCGGCAATCTCTATTCTTACCATTGAACCACCGTCGGTATCTGGTTTTCTCTGGTTCGAGACAAAATTGCCAAGAGAATAGACTATAATTTCATCATTTCCTTCTGTTATATTTTTTTGCCAGACCATTTTTTGAAGTACATGAGGATGAGAACCTATAAGCAGATCAACTCCTATAGAGAAGAAATACTCTGCCAATTCTGTTTGGGTAGCAGAAGGTATTGTATCATATTCCAAACCCCAATGAAGGAAAAGGATAACTATATCTGCATTGTTATCTTTAGCTTTCTTAATGTCATTTGTGATAAGATCTTTGTCCATGATATTAACAATTACCGGTTCTGGAACATTGATCCCGTTAGTGCCATATGTGTAATTAAACAAAGCAATAGAAAGTCCTGCTCTCTGAATCATTAGAGGAGACCGGCTTGCCAGGTCTTCATGATTTATGAAAGTTCCGGTATGGAGTATTCCAATACTGTCGAGTCTGGAAATAGTTGAAATAATACCTGCATTTCCCCGATCGGCAGCATGGTTATTAGCTGTGACCAGATAATCTATACCTGCATTTTTGCAGGCAGAGGCAAGATCAGCCGGGGAACTGAACCGGGGATATCCCATATATGGAGGACCTGCAAGCGTGACCTCAAAATTGGCTATTGCGATATCGGCTTCAGATATTGCAGGTTTTATATATTTGAAAACATCATCATAATTGTATTTATGTGTTAATGTGTCTTCCGCTGACCTGATTTGGTCATCATGGCCCATGATATCACCAATAAACAAGAGTGATATTTTGTCTCCGGCAACTAACTGATCCTGCCCGGTGACATAGTTGCCAGGTGTTAGAAGAAATGAAATAAAAATGATATATTTGAGATCAAAATAAATACGTTCCATAAATATTATCGACTCAGGTTAAAGTTCCACTCTTTCAATTAATTGTATCAAAGATACATTTTTAACAAAATAATTCATGACAATCTAATCCTATCTTTTAATTGTTAACTTTGGCCGTTTTATTCAAAATCTGGTTAGGCAAAATGTTTAAAAATATTAGTAAAGAGACCGGTAAGGGGCTGGATATTAAGAAACTTTCTGCAGCAGGTGTCTTAGTTACTCTGGGTATCGTTTTTGGTGATCTTGGTACAAGCCCGTTATATGTAATGGAAGCTATTTTGAAGGGTGGCGCTGAATTTAATGAGCTACTAATTTATGGTTCTTTATCTTGCATATTCTGGACATTAACTCTACAGACAACTATTAAATATATTATTATTGCTCTGCGTGTTGATAATAAGGGTGAGGGTGGAATCCTTGCCTTATATGCCTTATTAAGAAAGAAATCTTCATGGGCAGCTCTTTTAACTATGATCGGGGGGGCAGCTTTGCTGGCTGATGGAGTTATTACACCAGCCATAACTATTACTTCATCAATTGAAGGGTTGAAGATTATTAATCCTTCAATCCCGGTAGTATTTATTGTTCTTATAATTCTGGGAGTTCTCTTTTTTGTTCAGCAATTTGGTACCAATTTAATAGGCAGATCTTTTGGACCTATTATGGTTGTCTGGTTCTTAATGCTTGGCATATTGGGTTTTTCGAAGCTGTATCTTCATCCTGATATTCTTAAAGCTGTTAATCCGATTTATGCTTTTCAGTTTTTAAGTAAATACCCAGGTGGTTTTATTCTTCTTGGAGCAGTATTTCTATGTACAACAGGGGCCGAGGCGCTCTATGCTGATCTTGGGCATTGTGGAAGAGCTAATACTCAGGCATCCTGGATATTTGTAAAAATTGCCCTGTTAGTTAACTATTTTGGGCAGGGAGCCTGGCTTATGATAAACGGTGTTCCCGTGGAAGGAGTAAACCCATTCTATGCAATAATGCCACACTGGTTTTTAATACCCGGGATACTTGTTGCTACTGCCGCATCTATTATAGCAAGTCAGGCAATAATAAGTGGCTCTTTTACAATATTAAAAGAGGCTGTTTCCCTTAATTTCTGGCCAAAAATTCGAGTATTAAATCCAACATTTATTAGAGGGCAGGTCTATCTGCCTTTTGTTAACTGGTACCTCTGGGTAGCTTGTAGCCTGGTAGTTCTGTTTTTCAGAGAGTCTGCAAATATGGAAGGAGCTTATGGTTTGTCAGTGAATATTACAGAGTTAATGACTACATTGTTGTTAACTTATTATTTATACAGGAAGGGATTAAATTTTAGGTTGGTGTTATTAATTCTTACAGTGTTTTTAACCATTGAAGGAACCTTTTTCTTGGCCAATATTCATAAGTTCAATGATGGTGGTTGGTTTACAATTCTTCTTGCTACAATCTTTTTTGTTATAATGTATGGTTGGTATTTTGGGAGGAGATTAAAAAACAGATATGTTACTTTCACAAACCTGAATAAGTATATTGAGTTGTTTAATGACCTGGTAAAAGATAAATCTGTCCCCAGAACAGCAACCAACCTTGTTTATGTAATCAAGGCAAACAAACCCGACCAGGTTGAGTCAAAAGTAATTTATTCAATATTCCATAAACAGCCAAAAAGGGCTGATACATACTGGCTCCTCCATGTTAATGTGGTCGATGAGCCTAACAGATTTGATTATCAGGTTAGCCAGATTATCCCTGGTGTATTGATAAGAGTCGATTTTCATATAGGTTTCAAAGTGGAACCTAAGATAAATATGTATTTTAAAGAGGTACTTGAAGACCTTGTGGCATCAGGAGAAATAGAACTTATGAGTAGCTATGACTCCCTCAAAAAGCATGGGCTTCAGGGAGATTTTAAATTTGTTCTTATTGACAGGATAATGCCGCGGGATTATAAACTCTCAACTATCGAGAATTTCACATTAATCCTGCATAGCCTGTCAAGACTTCTTTGTATCTCTGATGTAAAAGCTTTACATCTTGACCCTTGCATTACCAGTGAGGAGAAAGTGCCAATAACAATTGACCAACCTATTGAAAAGAGGATAAGCCGTTTAAAGGGATATTAACTATTTAAATCTGGGTTTTTATTACTCTGTAGCCCCTTCCTGATACTATATTATCTTTTTCTTAGGATGTCGTAGGCGCATAGGAAGCCACTGTAGATTGCCCCGGAAAAGCCACCACCTGTTTTTCCCCATGCCGATGCAAAGTGAAGATTATCAGGAATCTGAGAAGTATTTAATACTGGTTTATTTGGTGCCTGGGCAAATCCATAAACAGTTCCGCCCGGATTGAGAGTATATCGTTTAATTGTTGAGGAAGTACCAACTTCGTAATATTCAATTACATCTGTTATACCAGGTATTAGTTTTTCAAGTCTGCCTATAAAGATCTTAGCCACCTTTTCTTTCTTTGCATTATATGCCTGGTGTGTCAGATGTTCCCAGTCAGCGAGATAATCAATACAACAAACAGCACCAACGCTTTTACCTTCCGGAGCCAGCCCCGAATCAATCTGCCCATAGTCTATAAATGTAAAGCTCCGATTGTGAAAATCTCCTTTATTATTTTTAAGTATATCAGCCTGGGTAATTATTGAACTATCAAACACAAACGTTGAATAGTGCAGGTTCCCAATACTTTTAAGCGATTTTTTAAATCCAAAGTAGATAGTCAGTAGTGATGCCCCAGTTGTCTGATTTTTTATTTCGTTTTTTAGTTTTGTTCCAGATTCTACAGGTAATAATCCTGCAATATTTGGCATTGCAGCATTGGCAATTATCTCATCAGCATAAGCTCTTATTAATTCTGAAGAAGCACTTTTTTTCTTCTTGTATGTTACACCTGCCAGTTTATTATCCTCCTGAAATATTCCGGTAACAATATGATTCAGTAAAACAGTTCCTCCATGTTTTTGAATATAGTTTGAGAGATGATCAGATAATACCTGAGAGCCATTATGAATAAAACTTGCCCCTCCGTTAAAATAGCTTCCCTGAGCAACTGAGTAGTATGTAAGTGAAATTGAATAGGGATCATCATGGAAATAACCCAGGTTTCCAAGCAGAACAAGTTTAAGATCCTCATTTTGAATAATCGAATCAAGAAATTCCCCAAGACTTTTTTCAATTGAGTCATTATTTCCTGCCAGTTTCTTTTTTGGATTTAGAATTTGATTAAAAAAAGCATCTATGCCTTCAATTTCTTTAGGGAAAGTGGTTTTAAGTCTTGCCTTAGCTTCTTCAGGGTCATGAGGTATTGTAATACTTATGCGGTCATTCACAAAATGATAGAATTCAGGCACCTTGATAAATCTGACATTCTCAAATACATCCAGTTCATTGAAAATCCTTGTCTTCATGTCACGTGGAGATGGTCCGTCCATCTCATGCAATCCAACCTCCATTGTAAAGTCTCCACGCTTAAAGGATGTTGCACAGCCACCAGGTATATTGTGTTGTTCTATCAAAAGCACCTTTTTTCCCTCTTTGGCAAGCTTTGCCCCGGCTGTAAGTCCTCCAAGACCAGCTCCGATTATTACAATATCATATTTCATTACTATAATTTTTTTCATCAACTACTTATCACTTAATCCCCCGTAAACCCTTCAACTCTTCAACTCTCCAGCCAAATACCTGACTAATACTATTTCACATCAGGGATTGGATACCTTTTAAATTCTCTAGTCCTGTCAAAGAGGTACCTGTAGGTTTTATATTTTTTAGCTGGAATACTGCCAACAGAGATAAATATCTTTCTCATTTTTGGGTTGAAGTCAGCTACCCATGAGAATTCAACTTCATGATAATGAGGCTTTTTCTCGAATACATCGCGTACCTTTAAGATGAATGCAGATTCAATTCCCAATCCCTGATATTTAGGAATAACACCCATTAACAGTCCTTTTGCCCTTGTCATAGTCTTCCGTTTTTTCAAATAGATAAATTTTATCATACTGAAAAGATTCAATTTCCCTTTAAGATGTTTAAGTATCTGATTCAGATCAGGAAACATCAGATATATTGCAATAGGTTTTTCTTCAAAATAGGCGATCCAGATAAATTCTTCCTCTATTATGGCTTTTGCTTTTTTCAGGACCCCTCTGATATACTCCGCTTCAAGTGGTTCAAAATGCTCTTTAAATGATGCCCACGCTTCATTAAACACCTCAGCAAAGTCATTACTGAATTTTGCCTGATCTTTCCAGGTGAAGTGACGGAATGAATATCCCGGTTTTTTGGAAACCCATTCTGCAATTTTTTGAAATCTGTCAGAGAGTGGTTTGGTTATGTCGAGGTGAAACCCTTCCATGTTGTAATACGTAAGGAATCCATATGATTCGAAGAGCTGCTGGTAGTAGGCATGATTGTAAGGTACCTCAAATGAAGGATGGGTAAACCCGTCTACTAACAAGCCCCAATACTTATCGGTCTCCCCAAAATTGACAGGTCCATCCATAGCCTCTATGCCCTTTGATTTAAGCCATTCCTTTGCTGTATCAAATAGCAAAGAGGCTGAGGGTTCGTCGTTAATGCATTCAAAGAAACCCATTCCTCCGGTAGGTTGATCATATGATGATGCCAGATTTTTATCAATGAAAGCTGCAATTCTGCCTATAAGATTGTTATTATCATCTTCCAGTATCCAACGTTCAGCCTCTCCATGTTTATAGTAGGGATTTTTCTCCGGGTCAAAAATTGCTTCAATCTCATTATCAAATGGACAAACCCATATCTTATCATCTTTATATATAATTCTTGCAACATCGAGGAACTCCTTTCTTGTTTCCCTGTTTGTTACCTTTACGATCTTCATATTTATACTTTTATATACAATTTGTTTTGAGTACTTCTCCATTTAGGTTTACCTCATCCCCCTGGGCCCCTTCTCCTGAAAGAGAAGGGGTAAGTAGAAGATAATCTGCATTATAGCCCTTCTCCTTCAGGAGAGGGGTTGGGGTGAGGCCGATTTA
>Ga0307377_10005337_pt1 | contig 13814 bp, 2 predicted proteins | sample TR3MG_FD_202535 | JGI IMG/M metagenome (GOLD analysis project Ga0307377, IMG submission 202535) | Soil microbial communities from Risofladan, Vaasa, Finland - TR-3 | ecosystem: Environmental > Terrestrial > Soil > Coastal area > Acid sulfate soil | place: Finland: Risofladan, Vaasa | collected... | reverse complement strand
AAAAAGTACAAAGGAATGGGAAGAAATAGTTTCTCCTGTAAATAGTTTACTACATACAAGTGGATTGAAAAATTTTGCAGATACTGAATTTATAACCTCATCTCAGGTAAATTCAGGAATCCTAACAGCAAAAGATACTATCATTACACTTATAAATGATAATATAAACGAATCTAGAGTAGATATTATTAATAACTTTGATTTAGTTATAGATGTTGATGTTCTCCAATCTAATTAAATTTTTAAAATAATGTCAAGATCAAAATTTTTAAAATTCAAAAATATTAAACTATCAGATTTTCTTGAAGTAAAAACTAATAGAGTTCTAAAAATAGATGATATTAGTCCAGAATTTTCCAGCTCTGAAGATAGTAGAGAACTTTTTTCTAATATTTTAACTATCGATCCAATTAGAAATTTTAATAGATTTTTAGTGCAAGTAATAGATTCTACAGGAGCACAAAATCAATTAACTGAAATCATAACTCTTAACGACGATAATGATATCTTTACTTTAGTAAAGGGTTCAATAACAACTGAAGAAGGTGAAGACTTATTTGCAGACATATCCGGATTTGCTGATCAATTTGGAAATATGTATTTAAGATTTGAACCAGAAAATCCATATTTGTATGATTATAGAATAAAAATTTTAAAAAATGAATTTGTAACTAGGTTATCAGGTATTAATACTGTTTCTATTGGGTGTATAGACCTTCTAGCATCTAATACTAATACTTCCGGACTTTCCACATCAACTATTTTAAGTTTAAATTCTAATAAGTATAATTCAGTACATTCTAGCATTAATGTAATCAATTCGACCTTAGGATATAAAAGTTATGTTGAAATATATTTAACTCATGATGGTCAAAATACATATTTGAGTGAAATGTACTTTGACGATGTTGATGAGTATAACGGAAGATTTATAGGAACTTTTAGTTCTTCAATTTCAAATGGTCTATTAAAATTAGATTTTCATAACACTAGTGGAGAAAGTGTAAGTGTTAGGTCTAGAAATGTTGGGTTCGGATCTACTCAACCAGGAATAGGAACTTATAGATTTAATTTATCTGGGCAACCCAGCGGTTCTGAAAGAACTGCTACATATGACTCATCTTTTGCATCTGCTTCTGGCACATCACCAATCTTAGTAAAAAATGCAGATAAAAATTTATTTACTTCTATTAAATCATTAGTAAGGGTCAGTGTCGGAAACACAAGCGCACTACATCAAATAATGGTTATTCATGATAATAATAATATTAGTACTTATCAATATCCATTTTTATCTATAGGAAGTACATCCGGAATAGGAACTTTTGGTGGGCAGTATTTTGGGGACCAACTAAAAATTAATTTTTATCCTGATAATAATGTTTCTGGTGAAATAAAAATTATTTCATTCAACGAAAATTTATATACTATTAATGATGAATTTAATATTCCCCCACCCCTAGAATATACTCCCAATTCAGAATCCCTAAATATATCCAATTTTTATGGGACTAATTTATCTACAATCAATAGGACAAATTTTAATCTTTTAAGTGATGGCATTCCAGTATTTGTAAAATCTTTTAATCCCGAAAATAACAATACTTTAAATAAAGAAACTGGAATATTCAGTATTAAAAATCACTTTTTTAGCACTGGTGAAGAATTAATTTATTCTCCAAATTCAACATTTATTGGAGTTGGACAAACTGCAATGGGAATTGGCGCTACCATGAGTTACATAGGTGTAACGACTAATAAGCTTCCGGATAAAGTATATGCAATAAAAATTTCACCAGATCAATTTAAATTATCAACTAGAAAGGAATATGCCCAAGCTGGAATTTATGTTACATTTACCGATAATGGTAGTGGTAATTTACATGAATTGGAGATGGTTAAAAAGTCTGAAAAGAGTTTAATAACCGTTAATGAATTAACTCAATATCCTTTAGCATATACATCATTATCATTTAATTTAGTGGGAAATGGTGGTCAAATAGGGACAGCATCTACTATTTTTGCATTAAGCGGAATATCTAGTATAAATCCAACAGATTTATTAAAAATTGATGAAGAATTTGTTTATGTAAATAATGTTGGTCTCGGCACCACAAATTCTGGTCCAATATCATTTACTGGAAATATTCCCCTTGTAGATGTTTCTCGGGGAGCAGTTGGAACTATTCCAAAATTTCATAATGATTCGACTAATGTAAGAGTTTATAGAGGATCATATAATATAATTAGAAATGAACTACATTTTACTAACCCGCCTAGAGGAAGTAGTTTTTATGTAAGTGACTTAGATTTTAGTAACCTTTCAAGAGAAAAGGCATCTTTCAATGGAAGAGTATTTTTAAGGTCCAATTATGATAGCAATGTTATATACGATAATATATCAGAAAAATTTACAGGATTAGATCAGTCTTATAATCTAACATATCAGGGAATTAATACTGTAGGATTTGGGACTAGTGGAGGTAACGGCATTGTTTTTATTAATAGTATATTTCAGGCACCATCCACTTTAAATAATTCAGAAAATAATTTTGATATTATTGAAAATAATATTTTAGGAATAACAAGCGTAGTATTTTCGGGAATAACCGACAATGATGGAAATCTAATTATATCAGAGTCTGATGTCAATCAAAATCAACTCCCCAGAGGTGGTTTAATTGTTTCACTGGGTTCTACTCCAGGACTTGGATACGCACCCCTTGTAGGGGCATCAGTGACTGCCATATTGAACGGTGGAGGAACTATTATAGGGTTTAGTACAAATTCTAATTTTGGGTCTGGATATAGAAATCCAGTTTCTATATCTGTATCTCAGTCTGGACATGTAGGGGCTTCTGCATCTATTACTGGAACTGTTGGTGCGGGAGGAACTGTATTATTAAGTATTGCAAATGGGGGGAGTGGATATACCAATCCATTAATTACCATATCACCACCATCATATGAAAATTTACCTGTGATAGGTGTATCTAGACTAGGAATAGGCAATACTACAAAGACTGGAACTGGATTACTATTAAATGTTGAGATGGGTGCCAGTTCGACATCTGGAATAGGATCAACAACATTTGAAGTTACTTCTTTTAAAATTACTAGAAATGGATATGGATTTAGAAGGGGTGATGTATTTAAACCGGTAGGATTAGTTACTGCAAAGGGTTTATCTATCCCCATAAAAGAATTTGAATTAACAGTACTTGATATTTTCAATGATTCCTTTGCATCTTGGCAATTTGGCGAACTAAATTATATTGATAATATAAAAAATTATCAAGATGGTGTAAGAACTAGATTTCCATTATATTACAATTCCCAATTATTAAGTTTTCAAAAAAATAATGAAGATTTAGATTCTCAATTAATTGATTTAAGTTCTTTATTATTAATTTTTATTAATGGAATATTACAAAATCCTGGAACTTCATATGAATTTGATGGAGGTACTTCATTTACATTTATAACACCCCCAAAATCTGAAGATAATATATCAATATTTTTCTACTTGGGAACAAGAGATATTGACTCCGTACAAGTTAATATTAATGAAAGTTTGAAGATAGGAGATGAACTTAAAGTTTTGAGCAATAATAATTTGTTACAATCAACTTTAGAGCAGAGTGAAAGAATTATAATTGATATACCAACATCCGATAAAGTTGAAACTCCAATATATTCTGGACAAGGAGTAGATGATGCAAACTACCGACCAGTTTCCTGGATAAAACAGAAAAGAGATTTAATTATCAACAATGAATATATTTCAAAAGTAAGAGATTCTTTAGAATCTCAAATTTACCCAACTTCAAAAGTAATAAAAGATTTTTCAAATTCGAGTAGTGAAATATTTGTCGATAGTATTGAACTTTTTGAATATGAAGAGCAAAATCCAGCAGTAAATAAATTTGATTTATTAATAATGGATGATGGAAAAAACATTTCTTCTGCAGGAGCAACTGCAATTGTTTCCTCATCAGGAACAATTCAAAGTATTTCCATAACAAATCCAGGAAGTGGATATACTGGATCTTCGATACCAATTAAATTTGCAAATCCTTTGGTGGGTGTAGGTACTACTGCCACAGCACTTTTATCTATAGTTAATGGTTCGGTATCTCTCCCGGCAACTATAACTAATCCTGGATTTGGTTACAGTCAAGCAAATCCTCCACGAATACTGATTCCATCTCCAGATTCGGAAGTTGAGATTCTAAAAGATTGCTCTAACATAATTGGATTTGACGGAGTTATAACTTCAATATCAACAACCACTGGTATAGGAACAGCCTTAGCTCTTAGATTTGACCTGGGTCCAGATAGTTTAGCATTTAGTGAAATTCAAATCGGATATCCAATTTATGTTTTTGATACTTCCGTTGGAACTGGGATTACATCTATAAATACACTGAATTCAGATGTAATTGGAGTAAGTACAACTAGAGTAGATAATATTTATTATGTACATGCTTTTAATTCTACAACTGGAATAGCAACTTGCAATATTCGCTCAAATACAAATGTATCTGGATTATCTACCACTGGGTCTGTTGCCAATCCAGTAGGAAAATTTTCTTGGGGGAGAATATCAGGATTTTCTAGATCATCATCTCCAATATCTTTAAGTGTAAGCAACAAAACTACAAGTTCTGGATTATCAACATATCCAACTGTGCAAAGAAGAGGATATGGTCTAAGAGATACCGGTTCTATTAAAAAATTTATTAACTCTATATAAATCAATATAAATATAAAAAAAACTTTGAATAATGCCTGCAATAGTAACAGATAAATTTAGAATACTTAATACAAATAATTTTGTTGATTCTATTGAAGATTCTTCAAATTCATATTATATATTTTTAGGTCTTCCAAATCCTGAAGTACCAGGATTTGGAAGAAATTCAGATTGGGATAGACCAGATTTAACTATTGGAGAAACTGGAGTCGTTCCAAATCCTACAGATAATGATGAATATTCGAGTCAATATAGAGATACTTCTTTGTTTGGTAAAAAAATTACTAGTGCAAATGTTAGAAGAGTAGTACGAAAGATTGATTGGTCTCAGGGAACAAAGTATGATATGTATAGGCATGACTACAGTACTAACAATCTATCTTCGGTAACAAAAAGATCTAGATTATATGATGCAAATTATTATGTATTAAATAGTGACTATAAGGTTTATATTTGTTTAGATAATGGATCGTCGGGAATTAATACTACTGGAAATTCTTCTCAAGATGAACCAACTTTTATAGACTTAGAACCGTCAAAAGCTGGTGAAAGTGGAGATGGATATGTTTGGAAATACTTATTTACGGTTCCTCCAGGAGATATTGTAAAATTTGATTCAACCGAATATATAACTCTTCCAAATAATTGGCAGAATTCGACCGATCCTCAAATAATTTCAATTAGAGAAAACTCAGATTCTTTTTTAAATAATAATCAAATTAAAAAAGTGTATATTGAAAATTCCGGATTAAATTATTCATCCGGACCAGTAAATATTTTAGGTGATGGGGTGGGTGGTGAAGTTTTTGTTGAGACTAATCAAAATGGACAAATAACTAATGTAAATGTTACCTCTGGCGGAAGTGGTTACACATATGGTATTATAGATTTAGGTTCTTTGCAACCACCTGGAGGGAGTATTCCATTCCCTGCTAAATTGATTCCGATTATTCCACCTTCTCGTGGTCATGGATATGATTTATATAGTGAGCTTGGAGCAGATAGAGTTCTTCTTTATTCTAGATTTGATGATTCCACAAAAGATTTTCCGATTGATACTAAATTTTGTCAGATTGGAGTTTTAAAAAATCCATCAAAGTTTTCATCAGAAGAAATTTACATAGAGAATCAGTTTTCCAGTTTGTACTCAATAAAATTTTCAGATGTTAGTGGAAGTAATCCTGACGTTGGTGAGATAATAACACAATTAGTTCCTTCAAATATTCCAAATACAACTGCTTACGGATATGTTGCATCATATGATGCAACAACGAAGGTACTGAAGTACTTTAAAGAAAGATCTTTACATTATAATTCATCTACATACGATGCTACAGATTATATAAATGTTTCTATAAGAGGTGACCAATCTATACAATTCAGTTCTAGTGGAGGTTCAGTAACGGGCACTACTAGCGGATTTTCTGGAAATATAGATGCGTCTTTTAGTGGAATTACTACAACTACGAATGGTCAGATAATAAATCTCGCATCTCAATTTATTAATGGTCTATCAAATCCAGAGATAAATAGAAAGACCGGAGATATTCTTTACATCGATAATAGAGCACTAGTCTCTAGAAGCTCTCGGCAAAAAGAAGACATAAAAATCATCTTAGAATTCTAAAAAATGGCTCAAAAAACAAATTTTAATGTAAGTCCATATTTTGACGACTTTAACTCTGATAAGGAGTATTATAAAGTTCTTTTCTCTCCAGGAAAACCAATTCAAGCCAGAGAAATGAATAATTTGCAATCACAATTGCAAAGTCAAATTGAATCTTTTGGTAGTCATATTTTTAAAGATGGTTCCATGGTAATTCCTGGAGGAGTTACCTACGATTCTCAATTTTATGCAGTTAAATTAAATTCCAGACAATTTGGTGTAGATATTAACATCTATATTAATAACTTTGTTGGAAAAAAAATTGTTGGAGATACTTCAAAAATTGAGGCAGTAGTAAGTTACATAGCCTTTCCCACAGATAGTGATGAAGTCGAGTACATAACTCTATATGTTAAATATATTTCGGCAAATAATACGGGAGAATTTTCCCAATTTACTAGTGGAGAAACATTATATGCTACAGAAAATGTTACTTATGGAAACTCAACTATTAGTGCCGAAACTACTTTTGCAACTGTAGTTTCTGAAAATGGTACTGCTATTGGTTCTGCAGCTCATGTTAGTAAAGGAATATACTTTATAAGAGGTTACTTTGCTCTTGTTGAGCAGCAAACAATTATTTTGGATTATTATACAAATATTCCATCATATAAAATTGGATTAAATGTCAATGAAGAAATAGTTTCTGCTAAAGATGATAGAGACTTATATGATAATGCAAAGGGATTTACCAACTATGCAGCACCTGGTGCAGATAGATTTAAAATTTCATTAACACTCGATAAGAGACCACTGGAAGATTTGGGAGATCCAAATTTCATTGAGTTAATGAGAACCGATGAGGGGGAGTTGAAGAAAGAAGAAACAACAACTCAATATAGTCTAATTAGAGATTATCTGGCAAAAAGAACATATGACGAATCTGGAGACTATAGCGTAGAACCTTTTACCATTAGTTTAAATGAATCATTAAATAATAGGATTGGTAATGATGGTGTATTTTTTGATGATGAAAAAACTGACGATGGCAATGATCCATCAGATAGTTTAGCATGTATAAAAATTTCTCCGGGAGTTGCATATGTAGGTGGATATGATATTGTAAAGGGTGGAGCCACTATTATAGATGTACAAAAACCAAGAACTACCGAAAAATTAGATAATGTTTCCGTTTTATTCAAAATGGGAAATTTTTTAAGAGTTAATAATGTATATGGTTGTCCAACCTTAAAAGGTGAGATAGATTTTTATAATAGAAGAAAAACTTCACCCTCAAATTTTAATGGTACAAAAATAGGAGAAGCAAAAGTTTATAGCTTTAGTTTAACCGATGCACCATATACTGATGCATCCACGAGCTGGGATTTGCACTTATTTGATTTACAAACTTATACTGAAATAACGGTAAATCAATCTTTAAATTCTATTCAACTTCCAGAGTCTTCTTTTGTACGTGGCAAAAGTAGTGGTGCTAGTGGATATGCAGTAACTGCTGGGTCATCTTCAGTAATAACTTTAACACAAACTTCCGGTACATTTAGTGAGGGAGAACAAATTATTATAAATGGAATAGAAGATGTCCCAAGAACTATTACAAATAATAAAGTTTTTGGCATACACGATATAAAATCAGTATTTCAGTCGGGGACTGTAAATTTTGTCGCAGACACAATTCTTTCCACAAGTGTTCCACCAGGATTTTCTTCACAAGATCAATTTAATATTACATCTTCCGGAACAGTAACTTGTCCAGGAAAGTTTTTTACTGGTATTAAGATTGATAGTATTATTTCATATACTACATCATCTAGTAGCCCCAATTATAACAGAGTCTCCTCCATCTCGGCAGATGGAGCATCGATGACGGTAGTATCACTGACTTCAGTTTCTAATGTATGTAATGGCGCCGTAGGAGTTACATCAACCAGAATATCTCTGAGAAGACCCATTCTTTCTGCATATAATAGTGGGTCACTATATGCAAATCTTCCATCAAGATTTACATCATCAGTCGATTTTCAAAATTCAATACTAACATTTAAAGCCCAAGCTATATCTCCAGGAACAGTAAGTGGAAATTCATTAACTATTGATTCTAGTAACTTTTCTTTACCAGTAGGATTGACTACTTCATCTTTCCAAGGATTTGATCAAGAAAGATACTCAATTCACTATACATCTGGAGGAGCAATAGAGACTTTAAGCTCAGATAAGTTTAATTTAGATGGTACATCTAATCAAATTACATTTTCTAATATATCTAATGGTGCCGTTGATAAAATTAATGGAACTTTAGTAAAATCAGGAATTAAAAGTAAAGTAAAAACATATAACAGAAATAAAATTATAGATATAAGTTTTTCAAAATATCCCACATCAGGATCCGGTATTAGTTCTTCAACTTCAGATGGATTAACTTATAATAAGTATTATGGATTAAGAGTACATGACGAGGAAATATGTCTGAATTATCCGGATGTAGCAAGAGTAATTGCTGTTTTAGAATCTCTTGATAAAGATAGTCCAATCTTAGACCAACTGACATTTAGTTCATTAGCAAATATTTCTAATAATTCGATTGTTGGAGAAAAAATAGTAGGAAAAACCTCTGGTGCTGCTGCAACAATTGTAAGAAAACCTAATGGACTTCCAAATAATATAGAGTTCGTATATTTAAATAATGATGCTTTTATTTTGGGCGAAATTATAGATTTTAAAGAATCTTCAATTTCTGCTCCAGTAGATTCTATAATTCTTGGAAAATATAAAAAAATTACCAATAGTTTTATTCTTAATAAATCTCAAAAAACTCAATATTATGATTATTCTAGATTAGTGAGGAAGTCTGGAGAGTTAGAACCAACTAAAAAACTTTTAGTAGTTTTTGATTATTATAGTGTTCCTGATGGTGATAATGGAGATGTATTTACCGTACTAAGTTATCCTAAAGATAGATATTCTTCTGATATACCTTTAATTGGTCCTGATAGAGTTTCTGCGGCAGACTTATTGGATTTTAGACCGAGAGTCATTCCAATTGATAACGCATCATCATTAACTAAGTCACCTTTTAGTTCTTCATACAGATCATTTGGTACAGAGCCTAATGTAATTTTATCTCCAGATGAAGTTTGTATTCTTGGACTTGAATATTATGTCCCAAGAATTGATAAGTTATTTTTAGACAGGCAGGGAAAATTTATAGTGAAATCCGGAGAACCTGGATTTAATCCGTCTGCTCCGGAAAAAGTAAGCAATTCGATGGAGTTAGCTACAATAGTTTATCCACCATATCTTTCTAATGCAAAATCTGCAGTAATGTCTATAGAGACTAATAGAAGATATACTATGAGGGATATAGGAAATATTGATAATAGAGTCACTAATCTTGAAAGAGTTACTTCATTATCACTATTGGAGTTAAATACAAAATCATTACAAATAACAGATTCTGATGGATTAAATAGATTTAAAACTGGATTTTTTGTTGATGATTTTAAAGATACTACTAATATTGATATATCCCTCTCTTCTCTAGAAGTTGATGGTGAATCTGGTCAAATGTCATCTATAGATAATGAAATAACTCTCCCCAATCTACCGGAGTATATTGTTAAGAATGCCACTACTAGTGGCTCAACTCTTGGCGGCCAACCATTTAAAGGTGCAATTCCTGCAGGCGCTGTTTCGCTCAATCCAGGATCTGGAAATGGAATTCCAGTACAAACTATAACAAGTAAAGATAATAAAATTAGATTTACTGGGAATTCTGATGGGGTAAGATCTTTAACTTTACAGTATGATAGTGTTTTTTGGATTGATCAACCAATAGCAACTCAAGTTTCAAATGTCAATCCATATCATGTAATTGAATACAGAGGTCAAGTTACACTCTTACCGAATAATGATAGGTGGGTTAGAACATATAGACAATTACCGGACCTAATTATTACAAAAACTAATACACTATTTAATACCATAAACCGGACTCAAACTAGCCAAGAATTTATTAATGGTTCAGTTCAAATGAGAACTGCCTCACAATTTGATTCTATTTTAACAAACCTAAGAAATAGTGGCGAGGCATTTACACTTATCATTGGATCTGGTAATAATGCTGGAAGTACTCAGTTAGCCCCCAATGGTTCTCAAATAGTCCAATCCTCAACAGAAACTGATATTAGTACTCAATCATCAACATCAACAAGTACGACTACTGAATCTAATTCAGTACTAAGATTACTAAGTGTAACAGATGAAAAGTATATGAGGTCTAGAAACACTCAATTTTCTGCCGTAAATTTATTACCACATGCTAGATTTTATCAATTTTTAGATAGTCAAAATGGTATTAAATTTATACCGAAAATTTTAGAAATATCCAAAGATTCACTTGCAACTCAAGCAGGATCTCTAGGAAATTTTATAGTTGGAGAAGATGTGATTGGTTATAGTAATAATGGTAAGGAGATTATTAGATTTAGAATTGCTACGCCTAACCATAAGGAAGGACCACACTCTAGTCCAACATCTACTTATAGTAATTCCCCATATCCAGATAGAGTTATTTTACCTTCATCATATACAAGTAGTCTTGGATATTTGAATGTTGATACTTACTCACTTTCACAATCAGAATCTGGAGATTATTTTGGATATCTCCAAAGTGGTAGTAGATTAGTTGGAAGAACAAGCGGCGCAGTTGCTTGGGTTAGTAGATTGAGACTATTTTCAGATTCTGTAGGTGACTTGCAGGGTTGTTTTTTCCTAGATGATCCTAATCAAGAACCTGCACCACCCATAAGAATAAGTACGGGAACAAAAACCTATAAATTAACAAATAGTTCAACTAATCAAGAACAGTTTCCAGGAAGTAATGAAATTTCTAGTGCAGAAACTTCATATGAATCAACTGGATTATTGAATACTGTTCAAAATGAGACTACTATTACTACAACTAATATTGTAACGACAACAAATATTACTAGTATTAAAAAAACCACCACTACCACAACACTTCAAAGATATGACCCACTAGCTCAATCATTTGAAGTCGGAAGGACTGCACAATCACCGCAAAATTCAAATATAAACCCAATTTCTGATAGAAATGGTGCTTATCTAACTGCAGTTGATATTTACTTTAGAAAGGTTGATGGTTGGGGAATTGACAAGGACGGTCTTATTTCCACTGGCGGCAATTCTCCAGTAACAATTGAAATTAGAACTATGCAGCTAGGAACTCCAACTCTAACTAGAATTGGAGAGGCAGTTACACTAACACCAAATAGTAGATTACCTTATAATGGTAATGTATTATTTAAAAATAATTGGTCGGATGACGCTTCTAAGGCAACTACTGCAGTTTTCCCATATCCAATTTATCTTGCACCAGATGAAGAATATGCGGTAGTATTACTTGCACCCGAAAGTGTAGGATATGAAGTTTTTATTGCAGAAATGAATAAAGATGCTATAAATGCTAATCAATTAGGAGGGGTTGCTCAATATTCAAAACAATTTGCGATTGGAAGCTTATTTAAATCTCAAAATGGTTCAATATGGACAGCAGACCAGAACCAAGATATGAAATTTACATTATATAAAGCAAGTTTTACTTCAACTGGGACAGCATTTTTTAACAATCCTATTATTAATACACAATCCACAAAGAATTACTTTGGAAAATTATCTCCCAATTCAATATCAATTATTCCAAAAAAATTGAGCATTGGAATAACAACTACTGTAATTGGAGATGCTGTTTTTGGGGCAAGTCAATTATCTTTAGGTAGAAAGGTAAGTGAATCTGGAAAAGTTTATAACTATGGAATTATTGACGGATTGGGCGGTCCAGCATCTACTGTAGGTATTACTACTGGTGGTGTAAATTATGAAAATACTACGAGTGCCCAAACATTTAATATAGTTGGAAATGGTAGTGGATTAGTTCTGAACTTTTCAACAACTAATGGTACTATAACTACAATAAGTTCTGTAGCATCCAGCGGAAGTGGATACAAAGTTGGAGATGTTGTAGGTATCGTAACTTCATCAGTCTTTAGTAATAGTGGAACTGCTGCACAATTTACAATTACTGCCGTTACTGATTATGATAGAATTTATCTTACTAATGTTCAGGGTCAGTCATTTACAACTGGAGCAACTCTTCAATATTTTAATAATTCAAATGTAAGGACCAACACATCATTAAGTGTCCTATCCTCAACTCAACTTGGTAGTATATTCAGTGGCAATTACTTTAAAGTTAATCATTTCGCACACGGAATGCATTCAACAACTAATCAAGTAGAAATAAGTGGAGTTGAAAGCGACATTCCAAAGGTTCAAATAACAGCGACATTTAGTCCAAATTCTACGCAAGTAAGCGTAGCATCCACAACAGACTTTGGAACTTTTGAGGGAGTTCCAGTAAGCGGGACTAATCCAGGTTACTTTAAACTTTATAGTGAAATAGTATCATATACGGGAGTAACAAATGGAGGATTACTTACCGGATTAAGTAGAAATCAAGATTCTACGATTTCTTCCCCAAATTATTCTTATAGTGTCGGTGAAGAAATAATGAAATATGAAGTTGGTGGTGTATCTCTAAGAAGAATAAACAGAACTCATAATATAAGTGATACTCGTGGAGATCTTGATACATACTACCTTGAATTTGATAGAACTGGAACATCATTACTGGGTAACAATAGATCTTCCGATGCTTCACTGGCAAACTCTCCGCAACTTTCATTTTCGCGTGAAGATAATGTGGGAGGAAATGACTTAGTTGCAACCCAAAATGTAATGTTCAATAAAATTATCCCATCATTTGATGTATATGGTCCAGGATCAAATATATCAGTTTCAGCGAGAGTGAGAACTGTTACATCAACAAGTGCCGGTGGAAATGAGGTATCATTTATAGATTCTGGATATCAATCAGTTCAATTAAATGCCATTAACGAATTTATAACTCCAAGAATGGTTTGCTCAAGGCCAAATGAAACTGCATATTTGACAGAATTGCCAAATTCGAAATCATTCACTACAGCAATTACTTTATCCACAACAGATCCAAACTTATCTCCACAAATATTCTTAGACGGTTCTGCGACTAATTTTTCAATTCCAAGATTAGATAATCCAGTATCAAATTATGTAATTGATAGTAGGGCGAATCAAATTGAAGATAACTCTCACGCTGCTAGATATGTATCAAATACCATTATACTTGCTCAACCTGCAACTTCACTAAAAGTAATACTTACGGCATATAGACATTCATCTGCAGATTTCAGAGTTTTATATAATTTAGTTAGTGCAGATTCATATGCAATACAGCAATCATTCAATTTATTTCCAGGATACGATAACTTAACAACTGATAACAATCAAGATGGATACTTAGATATTGTTATCAGT
>Ga0307377_10005336_pt1 | contig 13816 bp, 15 predicted proteins | sample TR3MG_FD_202535 | JGI IMG/M metagenome (GOLD analysis project Ga0307377, IMG submission 202535) | Soil microbial communities from Risofladan, Vaasa, Finland - TR-3 | ecosystem: Environmental > Terrestrial > Soil > Coastal area > Acid sulfate soil | place: Finland: Risofladan, Vaasa | collected... | reverse complement strand
TTGTTTGTAAGCTCATGGTATAGAGCAGGTTCAAAGCCTTCCTCATTGAGCCATCGGATACCACCGCAAGATAGCTCCGAGCTTCTGGCGTCATATTTATCCCTTCACCCTTTTCAATGGTCGCAATAGCGCTTCTCAAATCATTGAGTTCAAGTGGATGAAATCGGAACACTTGACACCTGTTCTGGATTGGCGAGATTATCCTATTTGAATTATTCACGCTCAATATAAATCGGCAAGTGGTAGCATATTTTTCCATCGGCCTTCTCAATGCTGCTTGAGCATCTGGAGTGAGCATATCCGCTTCATCGAGGAAGATTAGATTAAAGACCTTCCCAAGCTCTGGATGAGGCAATCGGGCACTGGTAGCAAACTTCTTTATTTTTGTTCTCACTACATCGATGCCTCGCTCATCAGATGCGTTGAGTTCAATCCAGTTGTTCGTCCAATGATTTCCGAAGGCATCACGAGACAACGCTTCAGCGCAAGTTGTCTTCCCAATTCCCGCATCTCCTGTGAACATAAGATGAGGCATATTTCTATCGCCATCTCTGATAGCTTTGACCATCATTTTCAATCGGTCAGTAATGTGCGATTGACCGATAACATCCTCAAGGCTTTTCGGCCTATATTTTTCAACCCATGGCAAGTTTTCATCTCTCATTTACACACCTCGCTCTGAACCCTATCTTCATCAAATTATTTATGTCAATCTGAGTGATTAAAGCTTGGTATAGATTACCAAACATGAAACCTTCTCCATGCTATTATTTTTCAGTCGATAAGTTGTTCCAACGTCAAGAATTTTGGTTGCTCCGAGCTTGTTCAACACTGTACTCTTCGGTTGGCAACATCCACACTTCTGGTGCTCAATTATTATCTCGCCTTCAAGGAGAACAATCAACGTTTGAACATCAATCGTAATCCTCTCACCTACTGTCGCTGCATACATATCTTTTTTCTCAACTATCATCTCGATTTCAGGCATCTGTATCACCTACCAATATTGCTATCGCATTATCCAATTGTTTTCTGTTCAATCCGAGCTTTCGCATTAGTGCCTTATTTGGCTTGGCGAATAGCTCTTTCAATCCTTGATTAACATAATCGACCGAGCCATAATGCTCCAACAATTTTTCTGCGGTCTTTTTTGCGATGTAGGGATAGCTCATTAACACTCTCATCGCTCGGTCTTTATGAGTTGCGGTTGGCCGAGAAGCAAGCCCAACGCTCCTGTCTTTTTTATCTCTTGTCTTGTAATATAATCGGACAATCAATTGAGCAGCAACTTTTTTATCATCACAAAATATCGGTGGAAATCCTCTCAAGCAGCAACTGGCTATCGCTCCATTTAATCTCGCCATCCTTCGTTTCAATTCGAGCTGCTTTTGAGAACCAGTCAATCTGGGCTTGTTGAACACTCTGATTCGAATATCTCGCCTCACCTTCTCAAGTGGTTTGTCGATGATAAGATATGCGTGAGGGTATTGAGACAACTCGGATAACTTCGCAAACAGATTTCCATTGTCGATTTCAGGCCACAAATCATCGCTCTTCCGCTCAACCGCAAACCCATGGTCTGGGTCAGCATAATCGCCCACTTCGAGTTGAACAAATTTTACATTCGCTCCAAAGTCTAATTTTCCTATCTTGTCCAATGATATTTTCTCGTTGGCCTCTGGTGCGAAGGTCTTGATGTAATTCTTTATCAATTTCTTCATCATATCATGCTCACGATGGTCAACCAATAACGTCATTTTACCAACCTCTAAATTTTGGGCATACTTCTCCAACGCATATCCCATGTTCATTCTTTATCTTCCCGCAAGTGTCGTGCTTGTAAGATGGATGATGAAAGTAGATATGTTTGATTTGATAAATCCTTCGATTGCGAAACATTCTGTCCACCCATCGAAATCGCTTGCTCATCTCCTCGAATAACGCAACTACTTTACTGAATTCATATCCAATCTCTCGGAGCTGAATCACTGTCATCCTTCGAGTGGGATGAGTAGGATTTCGACCGAACAAATCGTTGTGAACGCACATTCGAGGAATGAGCGCTTTGATTAGCTCGTGAAAGTCGTCAGCCTGTACTACTTCATACTCACGAGTTGTAGCCACTCGCTCCCCATTTATCAATTCTTTATCCGCTGAATATTCTGTTATGTCTATTTGAAACTCATTAATTAATCCATCCAAATCCCACTTTGGCGCATCCAACTTTGGAATGAAAAGTGTAGGGTTATGAGCCATTTCTACAATTTCGTCAATGGATAAATCGAGGATGTGTATTGGGTCTATCGAATAACAATATGTCTCACCAATTTCGTATTGACCTTTTTTATTTTCTCGGACATATTTTGAATATGGTATCCTACATAATCTTCTTGGCTCTTTACACTTTCCATCCATCGTGCGAAGGCCGATTTTATCCTTGAGCCAATTGTGTACAGCTCTGGTCTTGAGTTTTAGCTCCTCGTCATAAGCATATCGCTTCGGTTTTAATCGGATGAAATGATGGAAGCCTTTGGTTCCAGAAAATGAATCAAGGAATGGAAGCTCATAGTCCATACAAAATTTTATAATTTTTATAGTATCTAATTGAGAATTTTCAGGCTTATCTTTATCATCGAAATCATCAAATAAATTTCTCACCTCAATTGATTCGACCTTTGGTGGATGATATTTGTAATTGAGGTCAGGATAGCTGTTATGAGAAGTGAAGCAAATAGCTCGGCCTGTATTTGATTTGAACCATCTCGCAAATTCATCCCGATTGTTGATTGGAGTTTGAATTGGGTCACCAACCATTCGAGGAAATTCCATGAAGCCATATGCTTCCCAAACTTTGTACAAATCTCGGAGCTTGACTTTCACCTTATCCACTCCAACGAGTAAACAGGAAGGATTTCAACAGGCGCAAACTTCCTCTTGAGTTGAGCCAATCCTTCACTTTCAAGGTCTGAACCGTCATTGACGAAAGCGAAGCCTCTTGAGAAACAATCAACGTGGAAATCGTGTCTGACGTAATCGACCAAATATTTGATATCATGACGAGATTTAGATATAAGGAATGACGCTGTGGTGGGAGACAGTGGAGCGCCCACATTAAAGGCCACCATTTCATCACCTTCCCAATATCCCCTCTGGATAAGGTCGAAGCGCTTCAAATTCTCCAGTATCGTGGTGTTATATTCAATGTCGTCAAATTCCTTCGATTGGCAATGATATTTCTCGCATAGCTCGACTGCTCTGGGAATGTCTGACAGTGTCATTGGTTTGTTCACCAACTCTCGACCGAAATTGCGAACATTGTTGCGAAGCTTTTTGAGTTGATGCCCTTGAAGGCCAACCACTCGCTCGGTTGAGTTCACGTAATTCTGGTCAATGATTTCGACTTTGAATCCACTCCATACCAATGGGTGGATGTAGTCTTTAATATCGTGAGGAGCGAATAATATATCAGCGCAACCGCTCTTCTTGAAATGAGTTTGAAGAGCTTCATCAATTCGGCCTTCAACAAGTGGTGGTATGAGCAATGTTCCTTCCTCATTGAACAATCGCACACCGTCAAAGAACAAATCATAATCTTGACAGCACCATAGCTCTGGGGATGCGTACCAATAGTTGAGATTTGTTCGTTTGATTGCGGCCGACAGCTGCTCATACGTGTTGTGTGTTAGTTTCATGCCTTCTTGCCTTTGGATTTTCCGAGTTTTAATGGTCTATGTAACCTCGATTTTTTCATTCCACCTTTGCTTGATTTTCCACCCATGGTTATCCCTCTTTCTGTAAATCAGCGATGTCTTGTTCAAGCTTCTCGTTGCGCTCTTGTTTTTCACTCAATTTCTCTTCCAACTCTTTAATCCGCTCTTCCAAGTTGGTATAACATCTTTCACAAAAGACTTTATCATCAGTTCCAATATATTCTTGTAACGTTCTTGAATGTTCGCCATCGCATTTTATTTCTATTCCCATATCAATTCGCTCCTTCAATCTTGACAGTGATATGCGCTCCGCAACGCCAACAACCACCACTCTCTTCAGTCTTGCCTTCGTGTAATGATTGAGATAGCTTATTCCAAAGCTTCCTCGCTGTCTTCATACAGCAAGTGTTCATCCTTCTCACCGCTTGTATTTCATTGGGCTGACGATTATTTTAGCAATAACAGAACCCATCAGGATTTTTCCGAAGATGGCTTGGTTGTCTTTGGGGATAGCCAAATTGATTATTGTTTCATCCGTCAAGAGCGGAAGAGTTTTGAATTCAATCGTTGACACCATCGTTTCAACCTCTTTTATCTTGTCCTCTTTGGTATGAGAGAGAAGTCCACCACCAGCCTTGAGTGGTATTTTGTTGGTGATGATTTCATCCGCTGAAGTTTTGATTTGTTGAAACGTTATTCCTTCTTCAGTTCTCATCACCTTCAAAACGTGGATATCATCGTCAATGACGTTGAAGCAACTCACTGGCGCCATGAAATTATTTTTCATGTTCCACATCTTCTCGATTACCTCTTTGCCCTTTTCATAGAGATTTCCTACAGCTTGAATATTGGTGCTCTTTTCTACACCCTTTTCTCGCCATGAGAAATCAACACTATCACCATTGCTTTCAATATCGAGAGGAGCTATTGGGTTTGGATAAAGATGGCTTTTAAAAGCGATTTCCTCGTTGAATTCATCGTGCTCGATTAACACGAGGATTGACCTCATATCATTGGTCAGAATCACTCCACCTTCTCCAATTGAAATATTCGCTCCTGTCTTACATCCCTTGCTTATCTTGTCCCCAAATTCTACCAATCGGCAGATGTGGGGAAATATCTTGTCCACTTTCATTTTCCATACACCTCGCATAGTCTTTCATAATCGCTTTTCAATCTCTCTTCTTTGTAGTTGTAAATGATTCCTTCCTCGCCCATCCCAACTGCTTTCACTCCACCACACCAATCCATCGCCCATGGGCTGTATTCAACCTTGTTCCAAATGCGGTATAGCTTATCAAAGATTTCCTGGTTCAAGCTATCGGCCTTTTGTTCCAGTATGTCTGCCCAACTGACTGACCCTTTCGACTTGACGATTTCACGAGCCATCGTGAGTAGGTTGAAGGTGTTGAACTTAGCATCAGGGAAATATTCGCCCACACCACAACAAACATCATCGCTGTTGAATGGTATCGAGTGGAAGTTGAAGGTCGAGCAACCGACACCCGCATCTTGTAGAGCGAACATAAGCTTTTCAAGGAATACTGAGCCAACAATTTGATATTCACTCGAAGCTCGAAACATGCGGTCATAATCAATCCCTTGAATGTAGAAATTTTCCCTGATTCCTTTATCGTTTGCGAAATAGGAATAGGTGTCGCATGTCACGTGTTTAGCTCCAGCTTCAAGACATCTATCAACATATTGAGGGATGTGCTCTTCTGTAACATTTACATAAGCCATCGCAGGTTCAATTCTTGGCATACACTTTATCCCAACTTCATTTAGCTCTTTGATTGTCTTGAAACGCTCGGTCGAGGATGGAGCAGCCATTTCAATAGCTTTCGCAATCTTATCATCCACGTGAGTGATTGTAACTTGTATAGCGATATTTCCATCCATCTCCGAAATTTGTTTGAACCAAGCGCCTTGACTCACCAAAGTGGATTTCGTATTTATCATCATCGGATATTCGTGGTCACCAATCGTTTTGAGAGCAGCGAGAGCAACCTTTTTTTCCTTCTCCATTGGTATGAAATCCTCTGTTCTTATTCCCAGCCTGATTGGTATCCTTCGCTCAATAGCTCTCTTCACTTCACCCTTCCCTTTGCCACCAAGGATTTCTTCAAGTTGTTTGATAACAAATTCAGGTGATGAAGCTCTTACATTCTCCAGCTCCCAGTCATCATAGAATGCTGCGAATAAGCTCTGTTCAAAGAGCTTCGCAAAGCAATAGATACATTGGAAACATAATCCACCGCTGTACACGTCCATGTTCAAGGGCATCGGACACTCGGCAGCTCTGGAGCTGACTTCAACCATTGATTTGTAATCCTCGCAAAGCTCTCGCCTTTGTTCCTTCCACTTCTGTTCGATAAGGTCGAATGTCGCCTGTTGTTGCGCTCTTCGATGGCGTTCAACTGTTTTCATATCAGGCTTCAACTCACTGTAGTTTGTTTCAAACAGAGAAGTTTTGAAGGGCATTATCTTGTCAAGGTCAATCGAGTTGATTTGTTCCTTCACGAAATCCCTTGTTTTGGCTCCAACGAAGCCTTTGATGTTTTCCATTTTTTCACCTCACATGTTGTAGCAAGCCTCTTTTCTTTACATTGCGCTTCCAGATTACCATTCCATCATCATCTTCACCGACAGCGTCAATATAATAATCATCATATAAATCTCGCATTCCATACATCTTCTCGTCAACATCGTTCCACAACCGCTTCATCATGTTGAAATCGTTTTGGTCATACAGAACTGGCTCGGCCTCTATCATATCCTTCCATCTCACTTCACCCTTCTCTTTGAGAACAGAACAAGCATGTCGAAAAGTAAATTTGTTAAAGCCATTCGGCCAAATCAAATCTATTCCGCAACAGCTCTCACATTCACTTTCAAAAGGGAAGTTCACCCAGTCAGCTGTCGATGTAGGGATTTTATACGATTTGAATAATTTAAGTATCCGCTTTGCGTTGGGCTTCCATGCTTCATCCTTGTTAGCCTTCCACATCTTTTCATAATCAAATCCTGCCTTTTCAAATCTGGCCTTCGCCATCGGCCTTCTGGAACAATGATAGTTGTAGAATGTAATGTGTTTACAATGACTGTCGAGAGCTTCAGTTGCGTAATCACGAAGCTCCTCTTCACTATCGTTGATAGTTGGAAGCACTGGCTCGAATTTTACTGCTGCCCAAAGGCCATTTTCATTTAGCATTTGAATAGCCTTCCAACGCTCCGAGCTTGTAGGTGCTCTTGGCTCCAATCGTTTAATCTTTTTTGGGCTTCCAGCTATTATCGATATGACTGTGGCCACGTTCATCTCGGATATCACATCATAGTGTGGGGATTTTGATGGGAGATTAGATTTCACGAGTAAAAGTACAGGGTGGTCGTAATCCTTGAAGAGCTTCAAGATATTTAGCGTTATTTTTTCCTTTCGTTCTATTGGTAACATGAAGGGTTCAGACCGCACCCCAAGACCAAAAGCAATGCCCTTCCTCAAACCCAATGCGATTTTGTTTTTGGTTTGCTTTTCGGAATAGGCAAGCGCTAACATCTTCTCATAGTATTTCAGGTCAGCAGGTCTTATCGTGTCGGGTGTCCAGTTATCAAAGTATGCGGGCATCATAGTGCTCTCAAGCTCTCGACAAAAACAGAATGTACAGTTGGTTGAACAACCGTGATAACTGTCTCCACCGAGCGCTTGAGGACATACATGTTGGTCGCCACGAACAAACATTGGTTTTTTGAACGTGGATGGAAGCTCTCGCTTTGTACCATCTGGTTTGCGTTTGAAGTAGAAATCGCTTGCTTTTTCAGGAAGTTCAGCCATCATCATCGCCAAGGTCTATATCTGAATCATCCTCATCTTCACTCTCTTCGGCCTCTTCAACCTCTTCTTCATCATCTTCCGCTTCGGCCTTTTCTCGCTCTTGAACTTCGCCATATTGAGCCACGAGATAACCAACAATCAAATTGGTATCTTCCTTCAGTATCCACAATGGTCTTTCAGTGTCTATTCCAAAGAGTTTTAAATCGCCATCGAGGACACTCATGACTTCAGCGAAATTTGAGCCAAGGATTATTTCAAATCCCTTCTTGACCTTCGCATCAAGCGGTCGAGCTATCCCTGTTGAATGAGCTTCGAGAGAACCAATCAACGCCAATGAGCCTTTTTTGTTGAATGTAAGCCTTACAACTTTGATTTCTTTTTGTCCATATACCAATGATGTAGGTGAGAGTATCGTATTGATTTCACTTGCCTTGATTCCAACTTCACTCCATTTGAAATCTCCCAACATTGGAACGTTGTCTTTGATTTTCATTTGTAGAGCTTCTTCAACTCTTGTTGCGTCTGCGTCTGTCGGTGTAAATTGTCCTTCCCATTTGTCACCCTTCAAATAGACAGTTGACCCACGGTGTTCCAATACGACATTCTCTTCATCGCTGAAAAGGTTTTTCAACCAATCAACGATTTCAGAATCAATGACATAATCACCGCTTTCACCAGACAGTTTAAGCTTCTCGGCCTTGCCCCAAGTGAATGCGGTATGGTCGCCAGTTATCCAAGACCAACTTATTGATTTTTTCTTCACATCCGCTTTCACGAGTATTGGCGAGAAAAGAGCTGAACCACCGCTCTCTCTCGCTGTCATCTTGCTGATAAGACTTATCAGCGCTCCTGCTTTCATCTCTAATTTCAACATCTGTTCACCTCATAATTCTATTGTTTCATCATCATCCTCTTCATTGTCTTCATTCGGTTTGTCTTCCTTTTCGACCTTTTTGCCCTTTGTCTTTTTAGGCTTGACTTTTTTGACCCAAGGGAAATCAGGTGTCACTACACCTCTGCGCTTACAATCCTTGTTCAACATGTCCGCATATTTCTCAACGAACACCGTGAAGGAATTTTCTGTTAAGGGTAATCGATTGAAATTGTTATTCAAGCCACGAAGCTTTCTGCTATCCATGTAGAATTTTCCTTTGTCATAGTACATTCTCAAAATCATTTCTACACGTGCGTCATTATCTTTTTGTCCAGCAGCGCAAACCTTCTCGACTTGCTCATCACCCTCTTGAAACTTCCTTGTATTTGGATGAGCTGTCCAACAAAGATTATACTCGCCACGAGATGCCCTGTTCGCAAACTCATTATGGAGCGGATTGATATTGCGATAATCCAACATCTGGTCGAGCGCTGGAAGTGTCTTTTTTCCTCTGGCATGAGCTTCCTCTTGGCGCTCCATTAAGAGTTGAGTGTATGGTATCCGATAAGCTGCTTCAACATAATCTCGTTGACAAAAATACCAAACAGCTCCCATGTTCTCGATTACAAGCCAACCATCTACACCTGTAGCCTTCTTATGAGCGAGAAGTTCAGCGTCAAAGATGTTATAGGCATCATACACTTCCCAGATGTTATCGCACTTTACATATCTTATTCGCTCTTGATATTCGAGCGGAATGACTTGACTGAACAATAGTGGAGCGACACCCTTCTTATCGCAATCGATGAAACACATTAAAATATCATCGAGCTTTATGCCCATCTTTTCAACCATATGCTTGATGATGGAAAGCAAGAGGTGAGATTTTCCTGACCCAGCCATCCCTTCGAGTTGTATGCGAATGATGTCAAAGGATTTTCCCATTGTAGCTCCAGACACTATCTGAAGCTCGGATTTTCCAACCTTGCCTTTTTTAATTGATTCAGCGATTGACGACATTCATCTCACCTCAATCGTCATCATCGCCAAGGTCTATTGCACCACCGTCATCGTCATCGTCATCGTCATCGTCATCTTCCTTTTTTGATTTCTTTTTTGTTGGCTTCTCCTTGCTCGATTTCTTGGACTTGGGTTTGGCCTTGGGCTTCTCTTCCTCTTCCTCATCAACCTCTTCGGCCTCTTCCTCTTCATCGTCATCTACATCATCTTCATCTCCAGACAACTCTACATCTTCATCTGGGTCAAGTTCCTCTTCGGCCTCTTCCTCTTCAAGCTCTTCAGCTTGTTCTTTGGGAATTGGAATTATGGGATGAACTGCTTGAGCGCTCATACCAATTCGGTCATTGTCACCTTTATCGATTTTCCCGATGAAAATCAAATCGCTTCCTTCCTCATATATGAGTTGCGACTTGTCCACCATGATTGAAAGGCCACCATGCTTCTTTATGTCTTCAATATCGAGGCTATCGTCAATGATTACATATCGGCCATAGGTGTATCCACTCTCTGATGTATGAACCTTTGAGTATGTTACATTGCCTCTGACCATCCTCAAATCTCCTCTTTTCTTTTTATCACAAATGTTGAATTCAGCGTCAGCCACTGGAACATGTTTGAATAGCTCCAACAGGGCATCCTCGATACTCATATCCATTTGCTCTTCAGCTTCAACGAAGTTTGTAACTCCATCAATTGCCGACAATGACCACATTCCCTGTTGAATGTCGCCTGAAACATTTGCTTGATAAGTCGTTTCACGTTCAAGACTTCCAATCAACTTAACACTCTTATCGAACAACGCCAAACTGAAATATCTTGCTTCCGTTTCGCTCTCTTTTGCGTCATCTTCAATGCTAACACAGATACCATAGACATCAGCTCTGTCGTATGGTTCTTTGTTCGTGTCCTTCGGTGTGACTCTTCGAGCTTTCGAGAAATCAATGATTAACATCTCGAACATTCGACCGCTCCGAACAAGTGGACTGGTGTGAGTGGCTTTGAGTATCCTCAACGCATTCTCAACCTTCTGGTCATCATCAAAATCTTTTAAGAACGGTTTTTTGATGATTGTCTTAAGCTCGTTGGTCAGCTCGGTCAAGACCTTATCAACCTTCTTGCCTGACGCATCTGCCAATGCTTTCGCCCATTCCTTCAATTCCTTTGCCTGTTTCTTTTTTACTGAAACCATTTCATTCATCTCCTGTTTTTCCTTCCTTCTTCAACTTGAGCATCTCCAGCTTGGGAAATTCGTATATCACGAACACCGTGGTGTCGCTATCTGCGGTGGATACTCGCCTTGGTTCAGGCCAGTTCACCAAGCTTCCGAATTCATCACGCAAGGCCTGTGGTATTTTTAAATATCCCATCTTTGGCACGATGACTTTTCCAATGCTCAATTCTTGTCTTTGAGTTATTGGTGGTAACAACATCTCGAACACTCCTGCCTTGCGGCCAATCGGGATATACCTTTAAGTTTTTAAATGTTTCTGATTTCCGTTAATCCTCTTTTTTCTTTAACCACTTGGGAAGCTTCTTCAATCTAATCATTGGAGCTGTACCAGTGTATGACCTTTCAAACAATCCTTCCTCTTCCATCCGCTTGATTCTTTGGGATGAGGTTTTTGGGCTTACACCCCAATAATCCGAGTGGGCAAGCTTCTTAACGAAGTCAGCTCTTCTGATTGTGTCAGTTGATTTTTTCGTTTTGTCTTTTTTGGATATGGTCTTATACAATCGGATGGCTTCTGTAACTTGAATCTTCCAAGCGCTATGATGTTCACGTGGCGCTCTTATTCCCTCTTCGAGTATTCCAATCAAATCCTTCCAAACAGGAATGATATAATTTTTCGCATATCCAACATCTTCAAGTTTGAGTGTATCATCCATTCGAAGTATCATATGATGCCAAGCCAATCGCCATGTATGTTCAATCCAACGTTGAGTGAACTCTTCGAGCTTCCTGCGAGGATATTCTGCGATACCATCGAATGGTAAGAAGATTTCGTCAATCAATCGGTTGAGGATTTTATGTGCCTTTGGGTCAATCTTGAATTTGACTTCGCTCTTCCCCATCCAGTATTCATTTACATACGCAAGGCGCTTTATCAGGTCGTGGTATTCACCTTCTCCAGTTGGTTTCATCACGAGCGATTTTGTAAGCTCCTTGGCCACTTTGATTCTGTCTTCAGTAGTGAATACATTGTACAGAATAACCATGCGCTGAAGAAATCCTCGCTTGACGATTGTTTCATAAAAGCTGTCTGGTGGATAGGACATAAACATCAGTGAGCAATCGGGATTGAACTCAACCCACTCTCCATGAGCAAGCTTCTTGACGAGCTTGTTATCTTCTGTTCCCATTGTGTTGAGAGCGATTTGGTAATACATCATCGCATTCTTTTTGTATTCATTCATCATTCCCCCAAACAGAATATCGGCCTCATTCATCATTAGTATTTTGATAATCCTTCGCTCCTCTCCATCAACTTCAGTTGGGTCAAGTGCTCCTCTCTCAACCTTCGTGCTTACAACCATTCCCTTTTTTGTTGGGTCATATTCCTTGACTTCATAGGTTGTACCAATGAGAGCTGCGTCAGTTATCTCGGTTATAATCTGGGCGAGGATTTCAAGCTCACGAGCTATCATCGACATGAAGTTCAATCCTCGACCGCCACCACTTCCCGATGGCTTGAAGAAACAACCTGAAATTCGAAGGTCGAGTTCATTGTCTCCAAAAATAATCCTCATCTTTTTTACCGCTGGAAGCTGACCAACGATTACATGAAGTGTAAGCTCTGCGAAGTTGGGTTGTCGTTTAACTTTTCGATTGAACAACCCTACATAGTCTTGAATCAACTTGTTTCCGAAGTATTGATGCTTTTGTTTATCTGTCGGTGGATTTCTCCACTTGGGCATTCTGTCTTGCCAATTGACCATTTGAATATCTCCCGCTACCAGAACGCATCATCCACATTCTGTACTTCCTTTTCATCCATGTTGGAAGCTTCCTCTTGCCTTCCAATATCTCCATCTCCAATCTTTGCTCTCTCGTCATCCAGCCATCCTTCCTTTTTTGCCTTGAGGTATTGATATCGAGCAACACGTGATTTGTAGAAGCATGATGACACTTCACCGCAGGTCTTGCCCTTCCAGTAATCGCACTTGGTCGAGGATAAGACCTTGATACCATGTAGCCAACACTCAATAACGCCATCGCTCATCGCAACTCACCGAATACTATTCAGGCTGTTAAGTATATCTGGGCAACCTTATTATGCTCAAATTGCCCAGTTTTACCAGTTTTACCCTTGGTTTGTTGGGGTGGAAGGTTTAGGTTGTACAGGCTTTGGTTCAGGGAATTTAGCTTTGACTTGTTGTTTGGTCATTCCAGCGAGTGGCTTTTCAACGCTTTGTTTGCTGGGAACTGATGGTGTTGATAACTTCTTATTCTCTCGCTCTCGAATGTTTTGAAGGTCTTTTAAGTCACCATTGGTTATCTTGAACATTCGGTCGAGAAAATCTTCATGCTTATTTAACAAAGGTCGAAGCTCATCATTGATATAAGCTCTTGATGCGAGAGCTTCCTTTTCAAGCCTTTGTATTCTGTTCCATAGACAAACAGAACATCTACAATCTGAATGATGAGCTTGTTCGCTATATTCCTTACATCCACATCTCCAACACCTTCCGCTCTTGCGGTGCTTCGATTTCGGATGACCGCAAATACAAACCTTACTTCTTTCATCTAAATCTTCAACCATTTTTTCACCTGCCTGTTCTGTCTGTTCTGATGTTCCTGTAACTACACTTCTTACAAACCTTACATATTGTCCAGAATCCTTTTGGAAGCTTGACAATCTTCTCCAAGATGTAATAGCGCTTCTTATTCTTCAATGAATGCTTACACATATAATTGTTACAATATTGTGGTGGATGGATAAATCGAGTTGGGTCAAGCGTGTGCTCAGAGAGTTGAATCATTCAATCACCTTGATTAATCCTCGACCGAAGAGTTCAGTGTATTGATTGCACACGCTTCTTGCATCGCAATACAAGCAAGCTTCAGCGCTTCCCTGCCTGAAGTCTATTATGTACTCATCTCCCTTCTCTTGCGCAAAATGCTGGGCTACACGCTCATCGCCAAACACTTTCGTTGCTTTGATATTTCCCTTCTTGATTACAGCCCACTTGTTCTTAATCCAAAGCTCCTCATCTGTACAGAGCAGAAGGTCATCATCATCAAGCTTCTCGGCCTCTTCGATGGCTTCGAGCTTTCCAATGATTAATCCTTCAATCAATTCATTGCTATACAATACCATGTCGATGTATCCAACTCGGATGCGAGGATACTTTTCATTGTTGAGAGCGTCAGAGCGCTTC
>Ga0307377_10005335_pt1 | contig 13817 bp, 10 predicted proteins | sample TR3MG_FD_202535 | JGI IMG/M metagenome (GOLD analysis project Ga0307377, IMG submission 202535) | Soil microbial communities from Risofladan, Vaasa, Finland - TR-3 | ecosystem: Environmental > Terrestrial > Soil > Coastal area > Acid sulfate soil | place: Finland: Risofladan, Vaasa | collected... | reverse complement strand
CAAAACACATTAATCATTGTTCCTTCAACAAATTGTTCAAAAACTACACCAGGTGTATTCTCATTATATTTTTGAATGAATTGTTCACTTGAAATAGATTTAGGAGGAGAGAATCCTACAACATTATTTTTGCTATTAATAATTACAGAACGACATAAACCATAAGTAGGTATCAAATCATTACTTAAAAAATTTTTATCATATCTTACAACTTTGTAAGTAGAGTTATTTGATGTTCGTGACTCAATTTTGTTTAATTTTAGAATTTCTAAATTATTTACATCACATTTTACGATTTCATTAAATCCTTTAATATCTGAAAGTATATATCTAGTAGAAGTCATTGTTAATAATTATAATATTATAATTAGTCTTTAAACTATAATTATATATTGATTTTTACTTAAGCATAAAAATTTCTATTATAAATATAGAAACAATGTCTGAAAATAATAGTGAATCCCAAGAAAAACCACTACCTAAACCAAAATCAGATGATACAGTGTTAGAGTTACAATTAGGCGATGTTATACAAATAAGTAACCCATTAAATGATAATTTAAATGAACAAACTTTTATTATTGATTATATTGATAAGGAAAAATCTTATTTAATAAATACCGATACATTAGAAAGACTTAGACTTTCTATAGATAAAGATGGTACAATTGGAGATGGTAACGTAACAAGAATAGCTATTTTAAGCAGAAGTGACACTCCTAGTTATGCTAGACAAAATGATTTACTACCTGGAAAATGGGTAAATATTTATTTTGAAGGTGATTTTCCTGTTATTATTACTGGAGAGATAACCAATTTAGAAAATGATATGATTGAAATTAAAACTGTTGACGATGATGTAATATATATTAATTTTGATTATAAAGGCCTTCCTGAAAATTTACCAATCCAGATGATAGAAATTAGAGAGAGACCTTCTCAGCCTTTGGTTAGGGGAGAAAATGAAGAAAAAGAAGAAGAATCCTTAGAACCTTTAGAAAAAATACCTGAATTAGAAGTTGAAAAGAAATTTGTTGAACCAGAAAGAATTCAACTTACTATTCCAGTTAAGGATATAAAAAATCAAATAAGAGAGTTTATTATAAAGGCTGATCAAGTACAATTTGGTGACGAAGAATTTGGACCTATTCGTGAATTTGTTGATGTAGCATCCAAGAGTCAACGTTATAGCATTGAAACACAAACTAACGATTTATTAGATGAACTTCTCTCTACAATTCCAAACGCACAAAGAACTCCAAGAGTATTAAACAATATTCATACCATGATTGAGAGATTTAAACAACTTCGTGAACATTTCTCATTTTATGATAATTATGGTAACGTTGAAGGATTTTTACTAAAGGAAGCTTCTAATAAGCCATTAATCAAAAATTATTTTTATGATTTAAATGTCAATTTATATTGGATTTTGCCTGTTGTTAAAAATTTTAAATATATTTATAACGCAGAAAATTATGATGAAGAAAATGGTGATATTATTAATCTTAATTTAGATAAAACACTTGTTGACCTTAAGGAAATAATTGATAACTATAAATCTAATAATATGCCTTCTGATCAAAATAAATATGCTGAATTATATCGCGAAATTGACAGATCATATACCATACCTTTTAAAGAACTACAGGATGAGGATTTGAATGGAGTAATATATGAATTAAAGGCTATTAACAATATTAACACTGTAATTAATAATTTGGAAGACTTATATTCTTCGGTTTACAGCAATAATGCTGTTAGGAGTAGAAGATTTTTTATACAAAAATATAATACCGGTTTAACTAAATTAGATACAGTTGATTCAACTGGTAGTCGCATGGTAACAGTTAGAACAAATATGACACCAAATGATTATATGAGCATTAAATCTGTTATATTTTTACCTGAGCCTTTAATTAGATTTTCAAAAATTAATTTGCCAGGAACAAGCATATTAGATAAGGTTAATTTAAATAATGCGTTTATAAATTATTGGCAATTCCTTAGAAAAAATACAAATGTTAATTTGAATTTTATTGATAGCTTTGATGATGAAATCCAGTTTAATGAACAAAACTTTGCTAATAACATAAAGCAATATGTATTAAATCTACCTGAAACGCAGGATTTAACATCAAGTGAAACATACAAAAAATATTTAAACCATATTATTCCAAAAACAAGAGTTCTTTTTAATTTAATGAAAAAATATATAACCGGTAAGCTATCAATTGTTGAAGTAGTTTCTTATTTAGAACCATTTTTGATTTATTCAGATGATTTAACCTATATGCAATATGTTGAAATTATAGATTTTATTAATGAAAAAATTTCTGAATTCAATAAAAAATTTATTGAACGTTCTAGAGCGTTTAAATCTCTTGGCGGTGTTAAATCTAATAATATTATTTCAACAAGAGCCTACTCAATTATTGAAAGTCTTAATAGAAACATGCGTAATACTGTCATTAATGAAGATTATGATATTTCGGATCCAACTTTTTTTACAAATTCAGAGATTTTAAGAAAGTTAACATTGAAGGATTATAAAAATATATATACAACTGCTCTCTCTATTCAAAATTTTCCATTAATGTTTCCATCTGAATTTTCTAAATTATTTGATGAAGAAAAGACTAAACTTGATGGTAAATTGAAGACAGAAGAAGAAAACAATAAATGTAGAACAATAACCATAGCAAAATATTATACATCTATGGATGCTTTAAAACAAGATGATGATAAACTTATTTATTTTGATAAAAAATATGATAAAACAAATTATGGTATATTAGAAGATAAAGATGGCTATGAAAAGCAAGTTCTTACAATGTCACCTGATGAATTAAGAGCTCATATTTCAAAAGATTTTATGGAAAAAAAAAGAATGAGTGAAACTGATGCCGAATATTTAGCAAATACACTTGTTGATGGTCACAAACAAGTAATTGATGGACAATTCGCTATTGTGTATTTAGGCTATAATCAACAAGCTAGTAATGAAGTACAATATTATATTCGTAAAAATAATAAATGGGAATTAGATGCTGAATTAAATAAAGAAAATATAAACACTGATCAAGCATCTATATTATGCGATATTCAAGAACAATGTATTAGTGTTACAAAAAATAATACCGATAAATGTGAATCAACTAAATCTGATGAATTGGGATTACAAACCAAACTTTTAAAAGATGTTATTAATGAATTTGATACAAAATATAAACTCTCAAATGAAGAATTAAAGAAAAAAATAACTGAACGTTTTGACTATCTCGAATCAATAAATGCCAGATTAACAAAAATTGAAACAAATAATTTATTAAAATATAATAATCAGAAATTTAAAATTGGTTCTTCGATTGAAGTAGACGCAAATGGTAAATCAGTATCACCATATTCTAAAATATTGAATTTTATTCTTGGTCAAGCAGACTTTGGTAAGAAACAACATGATATTATAAAATTTGTTAATACTTTTACAAGAAAGTCTGTTGAAGGATTTGGACCATTAAATGAAGTAGAGTCTGAACATTGGTTATACTGTAATAAAAGTGATTTACCTATATTACCAACATTTAAATATGAGTTAGCAGAAGCATATGTTACAGGAGGAGAAGAAGATTATGGGTTCATCTTAGAGCATATTAAATCTACAATTGGGGTGGCAAGTGACGATGGCGATTTATGGTGCGATAAACACAGTGGTTGGCCAATATGTCACTCAGATTTTGATGTTGAAGAAGGTTACGAGGAAGGATTTAAGGTATCTACTAGATCTGTTATGGAAGATGATGCTGGAAATAAAATTATGTCAGCAGCAGCATCAAAAGATATTAAATATATTACACCTGAAACTAGAATGATAAGTAATATTATAAATGCTATTTCTGTTGCCATGGGAATAAATATTGAAATCCAAAAGGAATTTATTATTAATACTGTTTTAGATTCAATTAAAGAAACTGTTGAGTCAGAAACTGATTATAAATCCAAAGTTAGAGAGATGGCAGAAAAGGGCAAAAAAATAATGTCATATAAGGATTTCTATAACACGGCTATTTTATACTACACAATGGGTACATTTTTAATAGCCGTTCAAACATCTATTCCATCAGTGAAGACAAGAAAAACCCATCCTGGATGTATTAGATCCTTTACTGGTTACCCATTTGAAGGTCAAGGAGATTTAAGTAGTTTAACATATTTAGGTTGTGTAGCTTATGATATTAGGGAGTCTGGTGAACCATGGAACGTATTAAAAGGTAAAAAAATAGAAGCAATAAACACTAGACTTAAGGCTTCAATTGATGATGTATTACTTGCTAATTCAGAAGTCAAAAGAAAATTTGAAGATAAAACTGTTTATTTATTGACTAATACTGCCACAGAAATACCTGAAGAACATGATATTGCTAAATGGTCACAATTTTTACCACCATTAGTGAAATTTAATATAAAACATTTAGTGAATATTTCACCCGAGTTTAAAAAGTCATTGATGAGCGATTTAAGGTCTGGATCGGTTAATCAAAGGGAAAAACTTCTTGTCGTAAGTTCTAAAATAATTATTTTTTCTCTTGCCCTAATTGAGAGAATTCAAGAAATTGTTAAAAAGAGTCATTTGCTTCTTCATACATCAAATAATGAACCTTATTTAGAAAACTCATGTTGTGAGACTAAAGAAGGGGAGAGTACACTTTCTTATTTTTCAAGTCGTGATCCAAGAATTACTGAATATAATGAAATTGTTACTAATTTGTCAAATATAATGGAAGATGTTATTAGTTATTCAAAAGGTGGAATCTTTTTTAGTGATATTAATACTAAAAATGTCTATCCATCTATTACAAACGAATATAACGAAAAAACTATTTATTTGGCATTTATTTATTTTTGTAATTTTAAATCGTTAATGCCCATACCACAAGACTTACTGCCATTATGTACAGACAAACCCGAGAATGTATTAATAAACCCAAATGATTCAGTTGATCGTATGATTCAAAAGCTAAAAGAAGACGGTAGAAATTATAAGAATGAACAGTTCCTTAGACTTCTTCAAATCATAGGCAGAGATAATATAGTTAATATTGATTTGAATAACCCTGAAATATCTTCTATAACAAGATTAATAAAAACATTAGAGTCGATTGACGATGAAAATGACGAAGTTGTTGAAAAATCATTGAGAGACCTTATTAGTAAATCATTAGATACTTTTGATATAGCTACTGAAAACTATACACAAGAAGTAAAAGATTTAAATAATTTTTTAATAAGAAATATTGGTTCTATGAAAGAAGAAATTATTGAGTTTGTTCAAAAAAATACCGGACCAAATATAAGTAATAGTTCCGTTAGAAAAATGAGTAAAACAATAGAAAATTTATCTAATTGGATTGCTGATAATTCAGCAAGAAATGAAGATATTAAAATTAGTGACGATAAGCTTTATAATATTGTAAATTTTTATAAAGATTTTATTTCTAACTTTGTTAAGGTATTCCCTAACATTATTTTAAATAAAGTTAATTATGATGACGTTCATATTCCAAATTATTATGGGTTTTCAAAAAATCATTCTAGTAAACTTAAAAATTATATTGGCGGATATTATGAAAAATTAAAAACCTTTTATGGTAATCCCACTTTAATGAATGTTTTAACAACAGTACAAAAATCATCAAGAAATTTAGTAAGAATTGCTAATGTAACTCCCAAGTTTTCAAGCATCAAAATGAGCGAAGAAAAAATAATTAAACCTATTTTCGACGAGAGAACCAGTAGATTTTTATTCGAATATTATTTACTTCGTGTTTTACTTAGCTATATTGAATTAAGTGATAATGAAGAAATGATTGTTACTGAAATTAGAAAGGAAACTGAAGTTTCTGATATTTTTGCGGTTGAATATCTTGAAGAAATTGATACTAGAGTTGATTTAGCTATGACATCTAGAAGTCAAACAGATGTTACATTGTTAACCGGCAATAAAAAAGAATTAAGACAAAAAACTGCTGAGTTAATACTTGCTTTTGTAGACATATTAAATAATCAAAAAGATACTCTCGATATATCATATGAAGAAATTCAAGATAGAGTCTTTAAATTGCGTGAACGAGAGAAAGATATGGTAACTGACAGACTTAAAAATATGACTGACGAGTTAAGAGATGCTGATACTATTCTTAAAATTAATAAATTAGGCAAATATAGTGTTGGAATGCAAAAAGGGCTTACAATGTATGATAAAGATTATTACGAGAAGGAAGAAGATCTTAGAGATGAAATGGTTAAGGCAGAGAGAAAAATTAGAAAATCTAATCCTGACGCAAATGATGAAAATATTGATATATTAATTGATGAATATATGGAACAACAAGAAGTTGATAATCAAATTGATCATGAAGATAATGACATGGGCGATATAACAGAAGATTATACAGATGGAAATCATTATACTAGTTTAGAGTCTATGGGATATGGTGATGAATTAGTTGATTGGGACGAGTAATAAATAATTAAAAGATTAATATTTTGTTAATAAAATAAAATATTAAGGTTATTTAGCTTTTATGTTACTTTTTTTAAAATAAGATATATATAAGATGCTTAAAACTTATGTTAGAGAAAATACCCCTTTAGCTGCTATAATTCTATTTTTATTTATTTTTGGGTCAATTCAAATGATTAAACCAGCATGTTTTTATAATAAAGATGGAAGTATTCGTCATTTTGGTGTTGGATATAGAAACAAAACTATATTACCTATTTGGTTATTATCAATTGTTTTAGGAATTTTATGTTATTTAGCTGTGTTAGTATACATTTCTAGTTCAAAAATATTTTAAATTTTATTATTGTAAATTTTATTAATATTTATCATATTCATCATATTCATCATATTCATCGTGTATAACTTCACCGAATACATCTGAATGTTTTTTCTCTGCTTCTTTCTTTTGTTTTAATTTTATAGAGATTTCCTTTTGATTTAATTCGTTTTCTTTTTGTTTACTTATTTTTGGTATATTTTTACTTGTTTCTTTATTACTTATATTAGTGTTACTATTATTATTAGTGTTAGCATTACTATTATTATTAGTGTTAGCATTACTATTAGTATTAGTGTTAGCATTACTATTAGTATTAGCATTAGTATCAAAAAAAACTTTCATCAAATCAATTTCAGATTCTTCTATTTTTTTTCTCTCTTCTAATCATTTTATTTGTTCTTTATTAGGAACATGTAAAACAGGAATAACAATATTTTCAACGTCCCAATCTTCCCAGTTGTCATTCATTTTATCAATCATTTGTAATTTATATAATATATATGTAGTTTATTATTTAAATTATTTTTTTACACTTTAAGATGTAATACTTTAAGATGTAATAGTATAAGTTGTACCTGTAGCTAGTGCTTTTTGATCCTTTGCTTTTTGTTCAGCATCCTTGAACTTCTGATAATTTTCTTCCATTGTTTTAGGATTTGAAACACATCCTCTTGTTGTTATTTTAAGTTGAACAAGTGCCGTTAATAATAATCCTGTGTACATATACCACATTGATTCTCCAACATTATCTCTAGTTATAACAATTTCAAATAATTCATTTCTAAGTTTTTCTGTTTCTGGATTCTCAGTTTGATATTTAGGTTTTAATAAAGGTGTTAATATATTCCAATATGATTGAAAATTAGATGGGACTATTTGATTAATTAATACAGATGTATTTCCACAAATTTTAATAATAGTATCAGCTGCTGTCATCATCGCCTCCTTTTGTTCAGGCGTAGATGTTGTGTCTTCATTCATTTTCTTTTGAATTTTAGGATCAACTAATAATTCTGTTATCACTTTATTTGCTGAACTAGAAACCCAAAAATATCCTATAACGTCTGAAAAGGCACTTTTAAACCCAGGATAAACCGTAAGTATTACAATTATAACACCGAAAATTAAGGTCCACGGTAAAAATGTTAAAACACCAGCTGCTCCCATATTTTCTGTAATGCTACCTCCACATGTTGACGAAATTATAGATGAGTTTACCATAAATTGAATAACTATAACTAATAATAAATAAATAGCTAAATACATATAACTGTTGCTTTTATATTCCTTTTGTTTAGCGGGGTCAATTGATATCTCGTAAGTATAGCTGGGCTTTATTGCCAAATAATAAAATAATGTTGTTAATAAAAATGTTACAATATTTAAATAAGAATTAGCCATATAGATAATATGTATAATTTATTTTATAATTTTAACATTAATTACTATGGATTTCAATGGATTCGAACCTTCGCCTAAACCAGTACTTACTGAGCCAGGAGTAAAATATTTTCTACATCAAACTCTAAAACAGTGCCATGTTGTCAGAGATAATTTTCATAATATGATATTTAATATTGGTTTGTTTATAGGTTTCTTACTTGTTTTAGGATTAATTCTACTTTATAAATACAAAGGAAAATTATCACCAGTTGAATTAGAGAAAAAAAATAAGGAAAAACAACAATATATTCTTTCTAAAATTCAAAATTTTCAACAAGCCAAACGTATTGCTCATCAGGAATTAATAACAGGATTGCCTACTTGGGAAAGTGAATATGATATTATTCATTCTAAAAAATAATACAATTATTAAATTAAATATTGTAAATAATTTATTAAATATAATATATAATGGATAAAACTTTAAAAACTGTATATGATGTCAAAGAATCATTAAACGATTATTTTAAGCTTAAACAAAAATATGAATCAGAGATTGCGGCAAATAAAAAAAAAATTATTAACAATTCAACATTAAGTAATAGAGAGAAAAGAAGTGAATTTATGAAGCTTAAGCCCAAATGTATTAATTGTAAAAGACCTGGAGGTTCTATATTTAAAGTATTATTTAATCCTGAAGATTCAAGTAATGAATCATACCGAGAATATACAGCTATATGTGGTATCATTTCAAATCCATGTAATTTAAAAATTAAAATTAGATGCGGAAAAACTGAATCAATTACAGATATTCTTAAAAATATGGAAGACGAAATTAAAGATATTAAAAATGAAATAATTGATGATAAAAATAAGTTATTATTTGGGTTCTTAACAACTGAAGATGCTTTAGACAAATTCGATTATTCAAAAGAAACAATATCTACTTACTCTTCATTATATGAAGATTATCTTACTACATATAACAGCATTGTTGATAATGAAGATAAAAAGAGAGAACTAGAAGAAGCTATTACTAATTCATATATCTGTATAAATCAAATTAAGGATTGTGTTAAAAAAAGTGATGAATCTGGTAATAAATCTTTTATATCAGATGCCATTAACATTTATGATACAACATTAGTACCAATATTATCTACTATTAGAAATTTAAAATACAATGAAAGTTTTGTTTGGCATAATGATGATACTAATTCATGTATTTTAATACAAAATAAATATAGTATTTCTAATCTGTTATTTTCTAGTTTTCAAAGTAGTGTAATTAGTTTTGATATTGGATATGACGCTAAAAAATCTAAATTGATTATTGAATCAAGCGAATCAGAAGAACAACAACCTAAAATAAAAGCTAGACCTAATGATGATATACCACAAGATGACCCCATATATGGTAAAGGTAATGATGGTATAGCATGGAATGTACCTGAATACAATAAACTATGGGATAGGCTACCAATTAAATTGAAAAATGTTATAAGACCTGATAATGAATGGATGAAAGAATTTATGTTTAAATGTGTAAATAATCGACAAAAAGGTAAACCTTGTGAGATTGTTGCGCCAAAAAATTTGATTATCCCTCCTAATAAATTGGAAGATGGTACATATGATTTTGGTGTACAAATATACTCAGATCTATTTAACACTAAATTAGAACCTTCATTACAAAACACTTATCTAACACTTTTTTCTATCAAAGACGGAGTAAAGAATTATAATATGTTAATTGATTCTATGAACAAACTTGTTGCAAAAGAAACCGGGTTTGATAGAGGATATTTTTAAATTATTGTATATGTATTTTATTATAATTATAAAATATATATATATGCTGTTACATTATATTTCATTACCTGTATTTTTAATTAGTTTTACACTTGGACTTTTTTTTATTTATATTTTAGGACCTGAAATGAAAACAATTTATATTTATCCCAGTCCAGAAAATGTAGACAAGGTTTTATTTAAGGACAAAGCAGATAATTGTTTTTATTTTGAAGAAGAACCACTCGAATGTCCTAATGATGAATCTTTAATATCTAATATACCTATCCAAGCATAACTTTATAAACATAAACCTTTGGATGTCTATTTTAGGGATTTTTATAGAAAAAATATTAGGTAAAAAGATACTCGCACTATATAATAATGGGAATGCATCTTGGTAAATTTGTTCACACTGAAACCGGAAAAATAATAATGTCTATATTATTAGGTTTTGGATTAGCTTCGCTTTTTAGAACTGTTTGTAAAGATAAAGATTGTTTATTATTTTATGCTCCACCTTTAGAGAAAATTAATGATAAAATATACAAATCGGGAGAAAAATGTGTTAAATATTTGCCTGTACCAAGAAAATGTGATGCTAATGTTAAAACGGTGGGTTTTAGATAAATGTTTGCGTAATTATTATAATCAAATCATTCTTTATAATAATTATGAGCGATTCAACTAGTATTTTAGATTTACCTACTGATCCTGTTGGAGGAGGAAATATCAGTAATAATATATCAATGTCTGCTACAGAGAATGTAGCACAACAACCTGAACAACCATCTACCGGACTTTCTCTTGACGAATCAACTATTAGTCTAATAGTTAATGGTCTTCAACAGGCTAGTATTTCTGGTGCTACTTTATTACCTTCTAGAGACATCCCTATGACTACAACTGGTCACAGTAATGACCCTCAAATTCAACCAAATTATGTTCCACAACCTCAGAATCCTGTTGATTATATTAAAAATTATGAACAAAGTTCTGATATGATTGATGAATACAATAAAAATATGTCACACCAAAATTCATTAGACGATATGTATAATGAAATTCAAACACCTTTATTACTAGCTGTTCTTTATTTCTTATTTCAATTACCATTTTTTAGAAAATTTTTGTTTAGTTATTTTCCTATTTTATTTTCAAATGATGGAAATTTTAATATAAATGGTTTTATATTTTCTAGTGTTCTTTTTGGTCTTTTATTTTATACTCTTAATAAGGTAACAAATCATTTTGGGGCGTTTTAACCATTAATTTATTACGAAATACGGATTAATATATTTAAATAGTTTAAAGATTAGCCTGTAAATTAGATAATGAATAATTTTTTCGATTTAATACATGCCAATTATTTTAATGTTACAAAAATGACTATTTTTAATTACTTCAAAACAGGTAATCCTTTTTTTGATACAATTATTTCTACTTTTATAATTAGTGGATTTGGATGTATAATTAATTATATTTATGATAATCGATTAGATAGATTATTATTTAAATTATCATATAATGATATTACTAATTGGTTTTTAAAAAAAAATATGGTTATTATTGAAGGTAAAAGAAGTTCTATAATATCAGTATTCAATTCGTCTCTTCAAACATCTTCAATTTATAGTGACCGTTTTAAAGCAATTTGGTGCTATATTATTAATAAAATAGAAAATATCAATAATGTATATTGTATTAAAGAAACACATACCAACTTTCAATCATCTGACGAAGATGATAGAAGAAAAAATCTAGATATTTTTATGGTTTACCAAGATAAACATTTTGAAATAGATGAACACATTTTTGTAAAATCAGAAATAGAACAAGAAGAGCAACGCAGTGATAAAGATCAATCATGTTCTCGTACAGACAGAATAACTATTACTATTTATTCATATAAATACTCAGTTAGCTATATTAAAAAATATATTGATAATATTACTGAAAAATATTTATTGTCAATTAAAAAAAATAGAGTTAATAAAAGATTTATTTATTGTCTTGAAAGAGTCTCAATTGAAAAAGATGAAGATTCGTCTTTATCTATTTGGAGAGAAGACTGTTTTGAAAGTGCTAGAACATTTAATAATATATTTTTTGATGGTAAAAAAGAAATTATTTCGAAAATTGATTTTTTCTTAAGTAATAGGGATTGGTATTATAAAAAAGGTATACCGTATTCTCTAGGAATTGGTTTACATGGTCCTCCCGGAACAGGTAAAACTTCATTTATTAAAGCGTTAGCTAATTATACTAATAGACATATTATAGTATTATCTCTTAAAATTATTAAAACAAAACGTCAATTAGAGCGATTTTTCTTTGAAAATAGATATAATGAAGTTAACGAAAAAGATAATATATCTTTTGATAAAAAAATTATTGTATTTGAAGATATAGATTGTATCGGTGATATTGTATTAGATAGAAATAAAAAAGAAGATAATTCCACAATTATTAACAATGATAGTGATAACATTAAAATTGGTGATGTTTTACAATCAATTTGTCAAATGAATGAAGCTGGTACTACAAAATTAATGTCAAAAATTAATGAAGAAGAAGCTATAACATTAGATGATATTCTTAACTTATGGGACGGCATTAGAGAGACTCCAGGACGAATTTTAATCATTTCTTCAAATCATTATGATAAATTGGATCCTGCGCTAATTAGACCAGGTAGAATTGACATTACACATGAACTTAGCAATGTTAGTCACAATACTTTGGCAGAAATGTATTTGAATTTATTTGAAACTGAAATAGATAGAGATCAACTTGCGAAAGTTGAAGAATTTTTATATTCGCCTGCTGAAATAATAAATATATATGTAGCAAATAAAAATGAAGATGTGTTTATGAATAGATTATTAGAAAATAGAAAGGTTTAAATAAGTTATTTGGTTAATACGTTTTATTATGAAATAGTTAATACTTTTTTATAATAATTAAATGATTAATGAATATGTGATTAAATTAATAGAAAATTTACCAGATGATATTAAAAACGTTAATGAACCAATTAAAATGGATATAATATTAGATGGTGGAGTATTTAATGGAAGTTATCATGTAGGAGCTTTGTATTTTTTAAAGGAAATGGAAAAAAGAAACTATATTAAAATAGAACGAATATCCGGTTGTAGTATCGGATCAATTGTTGGATTTTTATATTTCATTGATAGCCTTGATTTAATGCCTAAGTTGTACGATTTAATTAATAAAGAGTTTAGACAAACATATAATCTTAAACTTATTAAGGAATTAAAAACACATTTATCTGAACGAATTCCTACTGATATATGCGAGAGAGTAAATGGAAGATTATATATTACATATAATAACATTAAAAAAGGCACTAAACCTGTTAGATCAGTTTATAAAGATGTTGACGATATAATTAATACAATTATTAAGTCTAGTTATATACCTTATCTAATAGACGGAAATGTTCTTTATGAAAACAAATCTCTTGATGGAATAACACCTTTTATTTTTAAAGAAAGAGAGAAGAAAATATTATATTTAGATCTTTTTGGAAGCGACAAATTAGGAAATTTATTAAATGTTAAAAATGAAAAAAGCAACTATCATAGAATTCTCTCTGGATTACTTGATATACATAGTTTTTTTATAAAGAAAAGCAATACACCTATGTGTAGTTATGTAAATGACTGGTCGTATTCTAACATTTGTTTTAATCATATAAAAACTATAATAGAGAAAATATGTATTTATCTAATACATGTATTAATATTTATAAAAAAAAATATTTCAGCAGAG
>Ga0307377_10005334_pt1 | contig 13817 bp, 17 predicted proteins | sample TR3MG_FD_202535 | JGI IMG/M metagenome (GOLD analysis project Ga0307377, IMG submission 202535) | Soil microbial communities from Risofladan, Vaasa, Finland - TR-3 | ecosystem: Environmental > Terrestrial > Soil > Coastal area > Acid sulfate soil | place: Finland: Risofladan, Vaasa | collected... | reverse complement strand
TCAAGCTGGACGTGAACTTTTCGGGGTGCCCGCATGAACTTCTAGGGAGATTCGATGTGATCGTCTGCCGACAGGCGATCTCCTACCTCGACTTGAATCTCAATCTCCTCTGGCAGATTAGGGGATGCCTCATGTCCGACGGGAAGTTCGTGTTCAATAGCTTCCGGGAGCCTCGATGGGGTTTCAAGCGATACGAGCACGGGGGCCGGAAGTTCTTTGAGGCATCCGCCTACGTCGGCAAAACGGTGTTCCACATCCAGGGTAGCCCAGGTCTCGGGGTGGACGTGAGTCGATTCCGCTGGTACACGCCCATGGACTTGATCGAGCGACTCCTGCCCATCTTCGACGTCCAAATCCGGGAGCCGAGCCCCCGGACTTTGCATTGGGTTTGCGAGCGAAGGGACAGATGGACGGGGAAGGGGCAACGACATGGACAAGGTTGAGGACGGTCTCTACGAGGCGACGTGCTTGGTTTGCGGGGCGAAGCTCCAGGTCGAGGCGATCACCAAGATTCTCGCCATGGGCAAAGCCCGACATCAGGCCGGGTGGTCCTTCGGCAAGGGCAAGACGGGCAACGTCTCGCGAGCTTATTGCAAGAAACATCATCGAAAAAGAGTAGGAGGTTAGGACTGGGCTGCAAAGGAGGAAGGCACAATCCGAACCTGACCAGAAACCCCTACTTCGATAGGAGCCAACGATGGCGAACCGAGACAATGACGACACTACGGCCGAGGAACTCTACACGATGGGGACGACTGCGATTGGAGCAGCCATCGGGTCGGTAGCAGTGGAGGACTCTCCGATCCTTGGCATGGCGGCGGGAGCGATCATCGGCCTTGCCGTGGGCGTGAAAACCTCCAAGAAGGCGATCAAGGCGGCCCGGACGGGGAATGTTCTCCCCCCCGGCGTGAAGAACGCGGCGAAGCTCCTCAAGGGCTGATCTCGGCGTGACCCGGGGCGTGGTCCTCAATCGGGGTGGGGACCACGCCCCTCCATTTACCCTGGAAACACAATGGCCCATCCAAACAGCATCACCACGTACCACTCGCTCCTCAACTCGGGGGTGCTGTCCAAGCGGCAGCTACAGGTAACGGACTGGATAGCACACCACCAACCCATCACCGCCAAGGACTGCATCGAGCAGATGCGAGCAGCCGGGATCGGAATCAGCACCCAATCCCACACCCGATTCACGGAGCTGGCTGGGATGCGGGTTATCCACGAAGTCGGCACTCGGATCTGCCCTCAATCCAAGCAGCCGAATGCGCTCTGGGCTCTGACCGGCCACGTCCCCACCAAGAAAGCCCCCACGGCCCCCACAGGGCCAAAGCGCCCCTCGAAGGACGACATCCGCAAAGCCGTGGGGGAGATCCGCAAGGGGATCCCGGCCCCTTCGGGGGAACTCAAGGCGCTGAACGAGTGGCTGGCCTGGATCAGTAAGTTGCCGGAAGTCCCTAAGCTGGAAGCTCCCGAGCCGGACGTCGCGGATGCCGGGGTGGGGGACTTGGACTGGCTCATAATTGAGTAAGGCGAACACGGCCACGAAGGAAAATATATGACCAAGCAGTACATCGAGGCGGTCAAAACCGTCCTCGCCGAAGGCACCCGGAAAGAGAACCGGACAGGTGTGGATACCCTCTCCACGTTTGGAGTCCCCATGAAGTTCGATCTCCGGGAGGGGTTCCCCCTCCTAACCACGAAGAAGATGTCCTGGTGGAACATCGTGGCCGAGAACCTCTGGTTCCTCTCCGGCGAACGGCACATCGGGTTCCTCCGGAAGCACGGAATCAAGTTCTGGGATCCGTGGGCCGACTTGGACGGGGACGTCCCAAGCGCCTATGGCAACTTCTGGCGGCACTTTCCGGTGCCGGGGGCCGACTTGTACATCGACAGCACGGCTCTCCCGGAGGAACCCGCGACGTACCGCTACATGGAGACCAACGATCAGGTCGAGTGGGTCCTCAAGGAGACTATCCGAAACCCGATGTCGAGGCGACTCGTAGTCTCGGCTTGGGCTCCGGGCAACGCTCAGACGAGCGCCCTGCCACCGTGCCACTGCCTGTGGATCCTCAACACGCAGAACCTCAAGCGGGCCATCCCCGACGGGCCTCCGGATCTCATCACCGACGGGGGTGGGATTGGTACTCAGAAGCTCAAGACCATCGAGGAGACCTGCCTCTGTCTCCACCTGACTCAACGGTCTTGCGACATGGGCCTGGGAGTCCCCTACAACATCGCTGGGTACGCCTTCACCCTGAGCCTCATGGCCCATCTGGCGGGGATGAAGCCGGGCCTGTTCAGCCACATGCTCGTGGACGCCCACATCTACACGTCGAAACCTGACGGTTCCGGGGCCGAGTACGATCACGTCCCCGGCTTGAAGGAGCAGATCCAGCGGCCGACCCTCGATCTCCCCAAGCTCGCCATCGACCCGAGCATCAAGACCCTCGACGACGTGAAGAAGCTCCTCGACGCCCCGAAGAAAGAGATCCTCGACATCTTCAAGCTCACCGGGTACGACGCGGCCCCGGCTATCCCCCTGAAGGTGGCAGTGTGACCCAAACAGCCGTCAAGGACGCAGCGGTCTACGGACCCTAGCCACCGCACTGTAAGATCGGAGGATTCGTAATGACGGAAACCCTGAACCTGGGCCAGAGATACATCATTCAAGGTACGGGCACCGGAGGTCCGGAAGGTCTCTCGGAGACCCATGCCGAGGTGTGCTCGGAAGAGGACGCCGACATGCACATCGAGGGGACGCCCTTGAAGATCATCGGCCCCGAGCAGCTCTTGGTCGAGAAGGAACTGAAAGAGAGCACCCACGCAACGGTGGTGATTGAAGGCACCGAGAACAACCGGGCGGCCCGGAGAGAAGCCGCTGCTAAGGCAAGGAAGAAACACCCGCCGAAAAAGCCTGAGGCTGGAAAGACGAACAAGTGGGACAGGGAAAACCGCCACACCCGGCTGAATCCTTCGTCCAAATAGGCGAAGGGACCATCCAGATCGCCTGCCCTCCGTGTGTCGCCCTCGTGGTAATCAGCGACCGGGTGTGTTGTACCTACTGCGGGACACCCCTGTGCCCGACTTGCGGGAAGTGGTGCAGCGAAGAAGACCACCCTGGCCCCGGTGCCTTGAGTTTTGTCGAAGGCCCGGAAGGTGCCCTGAGTTTCCCCGAAGAACAAGGTCTGGCTCTCGTCGGGATGTAGGTCAAATCCAACTTTTTTTCAACTTTCGTTAGGGGTCGACTTGCATTTTCCTATTTAGGAGGAGACACACTAAACGGAGGTACACATTGGCGAAATGTCAAGACCCGAACTGCAACTGCACCTACGGAATCTGCGGGGCCGACCGACCGGCGATCATCGAGGATTGCCCCAAGTGCGAGAAAACCCCCTCTGAACAGGCCGCGGTGAAGAAGGAGAAGGAGGAGGAGAAGGAATCCCGCGACAACTGGATGTCGAACTGGAACCCCTACCCCTTCGACGACTAGCCCACCCGCCTGAGATCCCCCCATTCCCGTCGGCCCCCCGGGAGATTCTCCCGGGGGGCCGATTTCCTGGCTAATCCTGACCCCAATCCGAGTAGGAAAGGACATGGGGAGACGTATCCTTATCACTGCGGGTCCGGTTTATTCGAATCTCGATGACAACAAGATCCTGACCAATCGGACCCGAGGCATCTGGGCGCAAGCCCTGGGTCGAATCCTCTTGGGGAAAGGCTACGAGGTGACCCTACTCGTCCCCGACACCTTCCCGATTCCGGAGGAAGGTCCCCGGGCCGTCGTCCATCGGGGTTATCACGAGTACGCCGCCTTGTGCGAGGATCTAGCTCCGAGCCACGACTGCGCTATCATGGCCGCCGCCGTCCTGAACTTCATCCCGGCGAACCCGGTCAAGGGCAAGATGAGCACGGCGGGCATCGCCGAGGGCGAGATCATCAACATCCCCTTCATCCTGGCTCCGAGGGTCATCAACCGGATGAAGGAGTGGAACCCCAAGATCACGTTGATCGGCTGCAAGCTCCTCTCGGGGGCTACGCACGACGAGCTGATCGAGGCGGCCTACCTTGTGGTTCTGGCGGCCCGGTGCAACGCTGTCATCGCCAACGACCTGAGCAACCTGAAAACGAAGCACGTTGTCTACCAGGACCGGACGGTCCGGACGTTCAACAACGACTGGACGGGTCTCTACGACGACTTGATCGAGATCATCGAGGACGAGCACTTCCGCACGACCCGGTTCACTCCGGTGCCGGGGACGGACCCCAAACCGAAGGACGCCTGCGAAACCTTCGACCGTCTCGTGAACGAGAACCGGGACCGCTTCCTGGGAGTCGAGACGGGCCTGGCTTTCGGAGCTGTCGCCGTCCACGTCCGCAACCAGGGCTGGCTCGTCTCGCCCCGTGAGAAGGGGCGCATGTTCACGTCCAAGGATGCAACGCTCGTCTCCCTCGTGGATTGGGCGAAGAGGGAGGTCCATGTGCCCGAGGGTTGGAACAAGGCGACCTTGAACGCCCCGCTCCTGATCCGGTACGCCGCCCACTTCATGCACAAGGCCGTCCTGCACTTCCACGAGCAGGTTCCGAGGCTCCCGACCCTCCCCTACGCCCCTCCGGGGACGCTGCGGGACAACTACCGGGAGTTCACCGACGACATGCGGGACGGATTCAACATCGAAGGGCACGGCTGCGTCATCGCAGCCAAGTAAGGGGAAATCCAATGGCAATTTGCCCATGGTGCGAAAAAGACATGCACGAAGCCAAGACTTGCTCCGGCAGTGTCGAGGTGGAGTTCCCGGACGGGACGAAGTTGCCTCCATCGAAAGAGCACTTCAACGAGCCTTCCGGACGCTGCCACGACTGCAACATCGAGCACGGCGGCGTCCATCATCCGGGGTGCGATGTCGAGCGGTGCCCTCGGTGCGGGGGGCAACTGATCTCCTGCGGCTGTCTCGACGAAACATGAGACCCGTTTACGGACGGGATGGAGGATAGCGATCATGAAGATGAAGGAAGTCCATGCGGCTCTCCAAGAGATGGACGAGATTCGGGCCATGCTCGGGCATACTGGGTTCCCCCAAGGCGACCCCCTACGGAGTGGCGTGGGGGATCTCATTGAGAAGGGGCAATACCGGCCGCACGGGAGCAAGATCACCTATGAGGTCGAAGGTGTTTTCACCCTCGAAAATGGCGTGATCATCCTTGGGCGAGACCCCGGGATCAACGAGTACGCCGTGTTCCAAACGTCTTTCCGCAAGAGAGAAGTGCCGGTGGACAAGTTCGTGGGGGCTTCCAAGGCGAAAGCCGCGTCGATGTTCAAGGACATGATCAAGGACGCCCTCAAGGCGTGGAAGAAGTGACCCCCGGTTGTAGTTGCGGCCGGAAACACGAAGGCTAACTGCGACCGACTTTGGGGTAGAGTGTCAAAGGGTGAAATATGCTCGTTGAAGGCGCTATCGGGGATGCTTACGGGGGAGGTCGAGAGGCCCGGCCCGACAAGGAAGTTGCCGCCAACAACGACTGCTTGACCTATGTTCAGCATCAAAAGTGGACGGAGATGACGCCGGGCTGGTACACCGATGACACGCAAATGGCCCTGAGTTTGAGCGAATTCATGCTTTCGGGACAGCAGTTGACCACGCTCAACTGGGCCAGTGCCGTCGTCGATACTTTCAAGCGGGATCCCCGACCCGGGTACTCCCAGGGCTTCTACAAGATCCTCCAAGAGGTCGAAGACGGCCATGATCTCATGACCCGAATCGAGCCCCACAGTCGGAAGAACGGCGGGGCGATGAGGGCATTTCCTCTCGGACTCCTCAAGGACACCGAGACGGTCATCGACCGTGCGATGTGGCAAGCTGCCCTGACGCACGCCACGAGGGACGGGATGTTGGCGGCAGCGGCCAGCGCCTTGATGACGCACTACTTCTACCACGACCTTGGGTACATGGCGGACATGGCCTTCTGGTTGGAAGACACTCTCAAGATCCGTCCCGGCGATTGGCTGACGGTGAACAAACTTACCGCCCGGCAGTGGGAGGGGCGGGTCGGCTTCGACAACGGCAAGGACACGATCTGCGCCGTCGTCACGGCTCTGATGACCAAGGGGTCTCTGACCGGCATCCTCAAGAAGGTCGTCGGATTTGGTGGCGACACGGACACGACGGCGACGATCGCCATGGCTGCGGCCTCGTTCTCTAAGGAAATCGCCCAAGACCTCCCCAAGCCTCTGTACGACGGTCTCGAAGATGGCTCCTACGGGCTGCGCTACCTAGAGCGGCTCGACAAAAGGCTCCGTAGGGAGTTCCCTACTGAAGGGGCCAATGCGCTTCCTCCGGATCCTGTTGGGACAGAGGATTCGGACGGCATCCTCGACCTGTTCCCCACTCCGGGCCGGTAGTCTCCCGATAGAAGCCCCTGGGTAGGCCAGGGGCGCTATGATCATCTCGCCAGACGACTACCTCTACACGACTGATCCCGAGACAGGTCGCTCCCGCTACGTCTGGAATCGGGAGACTTTGAACGCTGCCTGGGGCTCCACGTTTCGGAAAGCCAAGGCAGCTCTCCGGAGCCCGAAGTTCAAGAAGCTCGTCCTCTTGATCGGAATCCCTGCCTCGGGAAAGAGCACCTGGCTCAAGTCCCACCAGGAGCCGGATGCGGTCTACATCGACGCCACGTTCGTCAAGGCCCGTGACCGGAAGAAGCCCATCCAGATCGCCAAAGCGACGGGGAAGAGGGTCGAGGCGGTCATCTTGGATACCCCGATCGCCGTGTGTCTCGACCGGAATCAGTGCCGAACTCCTGACCGGGAGGTGCCCGAGGACGTGGTGATCAACATGGCGGTAAGCCTGACTCAGGAGATGCCGACTGCGGCCGAAGGCTTCGACAAAATCATCAAAGTTCATGGGAAAACCGCCGCCCAGCATCCCCCCGGATGGAAGAAACGAAAGGGTGCAAATGGCATCTGGGACATCTACGAGCACAAATCAGGACGTGTTCGAGTCCAAGACACCAAGAGGACTCACCCGGAGCGGTATCAGATTTTGGGTAGACCCGAGACAAGCAGCCTGGTGCTAGAAGGCCAATTACGGACAAGCCCCAACAACCAATGGCTGGAGTATCGCGGAACATCCAATCTGAAGGATGCTTTCAGACAAGCCGGGCAGATCGTGAAACAAATGCGAGTAGCAAGTCAGAATGGCGGCATCGTGGAGGTCCCCAGTCACTTCCACCCGGTCACCCTGGAGCCCCCGAAGGCCAAGCGGGAGAAGTTTCCCTTCGAGGGCTTCATCGACTTCCAAGGAATCGAGATCGACGTCGAGAACGACGCGGGCTCGACTCGAAAAGGCACGGACCCTGACGGGACTCCGTGGAAAGTCGAGATGTTCTACCCCTACGGGGAAATCCGGGGCACCGAGGGCACAGACGGGGACAAGCTAGATGTCTACGTCGGGCCGAATCACGACGCCTCTCTAGTGGTCGTCATCCACCAGGCCGATCCCGAGACCGGCGAGTACGACGAAGACAAGGTGATGCTGGGGTTCGATTCGGTCGAGGAAGCGATCGGAGCCTACAAGAAACAGTACAGCAAGCCGGGCTTCTACCGGGACGGTGAGCACACCGAAATGCCCATCGGCCAGTTCTGGCGATGGGTTCAGGACAGGGACAACATGGGCGAGAAGATCGACAAAGATGCCGCTTTGGCGGCTCGGATCGCCTCCCGGCACCTGGCCGGAGAGATGCGAAACACCAAGAGAGCAGCCCGAACGAAGTACCCGAACATCCTCCAGGCCATCGAGCCCTACTTCGATGACCCGGACGAGGCTGGATATGCCGTCGATGACTTGGTCGGAGAACTCCGAGGCCGGGTGATGGAATCGTTCAAGGGCCTCGAAAAGACCCTGAAGCCCATCAAAGCGATTGGGCACAACAACGAAATGGACGGCAGGGAAACGGAGAATATCGACTACTCCTATACAGTGTATTTCCCTGAGGAGGTTCTCCTCAGAGGAACCCTCAAAGCGGGGCTCAAGGAGACGTGGCGGGATGCTCTCCGAACGAACGGCTACCTGAAACACGGGGCGGAGCGTGTGCCCCTCTCCCCGGTGGTGCTCAAAGAGATCACCATGATCGTCAAAGAAGACATAGATTGGAGGGATCTATTAGGGAACGAACTCGACCCGGATACCGAAGAGATGATCGAGACCTGGATGTATCACAAGGACATCATCGAGATCGATGCGAAGACGGTTGAGTACGACGAGTATACGGGCGAAGAAGAAACATGGCCTGAGAGCGATGAGCCGGAGGTTTACTTCCGGATGAAGCCCGTCAGCAATAGGGTCAAAACCGAGGTGGGTTTCCAGGGGACAAGTGTCGTGCTCAGAGTGACGATGCCCGTCGCCATCAGCATCGACAGGGTAGTGGCCCCTCAGGACTACAACTACCACGAGAGCCGGTACGCAGCCGAGCACAAGGACAAGGTTCCCGGCGGCCGGGCCGACAAGAAAAAGCCCGAGGATTTCGACCCCAAAGAGCTTGCGATGGGCATCAAGGTCGAGCGGGAGCATACCGACGATCCGGACATGCCCCGAGAGATCGCCATGGATCATCTCACCGAGGATCCGAAATACTACACCCATCTCAAGGAGATGGAAAACAAGTACGTGAAAGGAGCGGCGAGGGGCCCCAAACCACCCTCGAAGGCCGAGATCAATCACGCTACACATCTGCTCGAACAAGGCAAAAAAGGCGGCTGGTGGGAGGACGCGATCCCTCCGCCGGAAACCCTCAAGGAGATGGGCCCGGCGGATATCTCGGCCCTCATCGACAATCTGAAGAAGAAGCGCCCCTTCAAAATCAAGTTCTACGGGAACGGTCAAGTCATGTTCACCAAGAAAGCTGGGACAGCCCGGTATCCGAACAACATCCGGGGAGCGGATCTCCACGAGATCATGGAAAACCGTCGTCAGGCGTCCCTCAGTCCGTTGGAGCGGGGGTGGTCGAAGCTCGCCGAGGCCGTCTACAACAAGATGAAGGGGAACGTCACCATGAGCAGCCCCAGGATCGATCAGGCGGTCGCGCAGGCCCAGAAGGATCTGGCCCAGATTGCCGGTGAGGATGTGGCCCAGGAGATGATTAAGGCCAAAAAGGCCCGTGATGGAGCTTCGAACCACATGACCATATTTACCCCAAAGGAGACGAGTAAGATCCTCAAGGGGCTCATCGCAGAAATCCAAAAAGAACAGGAGGGCCTCCCTAAGTCCGAGGCGAAATACCCTGCCAGGGAGGAGTTGCAAGGCCGTCTCCAACGGGCTGCCCAGCAAGGGGATTGGAAGTCCCTCGGCATCGGTCACGCACAGAAGGGCAGCAACGAAGCCTACTTCATGGTCATCGACTGGCCTGGTGGTCGGACCCTCCGCAAAGAGTTTGGGCTCCCTGAGGGGGGCCACGATTTCCACGTCACCCTCGGTTTCAAAGGCGGCGATGTCCACGGCGTGCCGAAGGACAAACGGACATTGGTCAAGATGGCGTCCCGGACGGCGGCTCTGATTCAGGCTTGGGGCATCCCCGAGGAGCTTGATGACGAGATTGAGATCACCTTCGAGCCGGACGGCGACTGGCTGAACGGGTGATGGCGTGATCAAGAAGATCGAGTTCCAGATCATCGAGAGCGGCCCGGGGCCGTCCGTACCCGACCCCGCAGAACCGGTCGAGGCTGAAGAAACCTCTTGGGGGACTCTCGTGGGGCTAGGCCCCACGGACCCTGACCACCCCTACGGACTCGAAATCTCGGTCGTCTTGAGGTACGGTGATAGCGAGGTTCCCCTCATCCAAGAGTTCCTCGACAAGTTCCGGGAGATGGAAGAAGCCCTCGACGAAAAGGTGGTCGAAACAGATTAAGTTAAGGTCGGTTTTCGGGTAGTAGATCCTGGAGATCGACCATGCAAGTGACGAACGCCCTCACCCCCGCCCTCGCTTCCACGCTCTCGGGAATTCCCGGCGACCTCAATCAAGGGACGGTTGTGTCCGTCGAGGTCCGGAAGAAGGGGGTCCAGAGAGGGCCTGCCGGAGCCCGGACAGTCTACAATGACGATTTCGTCCATGTCCTGGTATGGTCGGGGTTCTCCTACCGTGATCTCGTGGCTCGGTCTCAGGCCAAACTCGAAGCCCTCAGGGCAGCCCGGAAGGGGAAATTCATCCAGAGTTTCCTCGGAGACGTCCAGAAGGTCTGTCCGGCGGCCACGATGGAGGACGTGTGTGCGGCCATCCAAGAGACGGAGAACGCCATGTCGAGGGCCCTCCGGCGTGAGGAAGAGATGGAGGGCGATCTCGACCCCCAGGTGCGGAATCTACCGCCCTCGGTCTGGGCTCCCCTGGAGATCGACGGGAAGATTATCCCAAGGGCGAGAGTCTACGTCGGGATCGGGGACATCACGGATCCCCGAGCGCCCATCAAGGGGACCGTGTACCTGCATGGGATCAAGCTCGGTGAGCGGGTGCTCGTTCCGGCCCCGAACGGCCGGTGGAACGTCAACAAGAAGCCGAAGACGATCGCCAAGGACTTGTTGGTTTCGTGGCTCCCGATCAGTCTGTTCCGGCAATACGCTCTCGAACCAGAGAGAACTCTTGCTATCAGAGTCGGGGATGCCGCTTCGGCGGCAGCAAAGCACCATGCGATTCAGATCGACCCGGATGCGATCAGGTCTGCGTTCCGGATCGCACCCTAGCCGTGGCGGTGTCTCGCTCGCAGCCAAGCCCCGATGAAGGGGAGGCCGCCGAGGGCCCCAATGACGAGATGCCACTCTCCGTGGCAGTTTCCAGCGTGCGAGAACAATGCGAATACGGCGTCCATATCGTTTCCCCTATGGGTTAGGCGTTCCTGATAGGGCAGGCCAGCCTACCCCTACCGTCCCCACCACCGTTGCCTTTTACAGCGTGGCGGCTCTCCCGAGGACCGACATCTCGCAAGCGAGCCTAGGCCGTCGGGTCTCCCCGCCAGGAAGCGAGACCACGGTGCGCCTTTTTCTCCATAGCCACCCCTCCACCCCGCTCCCGGACGTGACGCACGCCGCCGGGCTACGGTTGCCGTCTCCACGGCAGCTTTGGAGTGCCCCCTTATGCTTGCCCGACCGAGAGCTTCGCACCAGCCTGGGGGTAGGCGCTCTCAGCTAAGGGTGAGACGGCTGACCGTTCCCGCCCTCTGGGCTATTTGTAACCGGGTGGCATGTCCAGTGGAACCTCCTCGCCTTTCGTAGACACCTACTCGAAAACGCCGAGCAGTTAGCCCGGAAAAATCGTTCTCAGGGTCGCCAGATACAGTCCCAGGCGGGCCGGGTTCGGTCGCGGCCGATGGGCCAGCTTGAAGGTCAGGTCGGCCTTCAGGGCCGTCTCTACGGCCTCAGGGCCACCGCAGCACGGGCAGACACGCTCGGCGTGGGTGCAACCGCAGAGGTCGCAGACATCCATGAGGTCTTCGTAAGCCTCCTGCTGGTACTCGCGGTACAGGTCCATCGCCATCGAGCCGTTTCCGTAACTGGTCAGCATCATCTCGTGGACACCACCCGGAGCCCCGGCCTTTTTAGCCCGAATCGATCTCCGCCAGCGTTTTTCTGCTTTCCGGGCTAAACGGTGCCCGTCTCCGGGTGGAGTTACCGTGAACGGAAGCAACAAGCGAAAGCCTGGCGTCTCCTGCGGGTGCCGCCGTTGTCGCCACGTCCCCTCCTCGGTGAAGGGTGAGCACAAGCGGGATGCCAATCGGGCCCTCCGCCGGGACGGGAAAGCCGCTCTCCGTAAGGGCGGCGAGGACACCCGGCGGGTGTCCACGGGATACCGCGACTAAAAGTCGAGAAAAAAGGCTAACCAACCACAACCCCCGAGTAGGAGACACAAGATGAAGACCAACAGCAACAGCGCCATTCTCGCCCTCGGCCTCGTCAGCCAGCGTCCGTCGGCGTCCTTCACATCGGTCATCCTGCGCAAGCAGGGTGAGGAGAGGGGCCCCAAGGGGGCCAAGGTTCGCTACGGCGACGACATGGTTCACGTCGTTGTCGTGACCGGGTTCTCGTATGAGAACCTCGTTCGCCGCAGCCTCGACATGCTCCCCGAGGTTAGGGCGCAGGTTGCCCAGATCACCGCCGACCTGGCGGGGGCCGAGGCATGGGAAGGCCGTGGGAAAAAGGCCGTCAAGGTCCCCGTGTCCGAGGCTGATGTGGTCGCGGCTCTGGACGACTTGGAGGCTTCCTTCACGAAGTCCCTCGACCCCTCGGCCGAGTCCGAGAGCACCACCAAGCACGTCTACGAGCCGCTCGTAGTCGATGGGGAGGCCGTTCGCGGCAGCCGGGTCTACCGGTGCGTGGCCGACAAGGTCGCCTCGGGTGAGGTCAAGGAGTGCCACTGCCGAGAGTGCAGCGGTGACTCGAAGGCTCCTCTGGACGGGACCGTGTACCTCCAGGGCCTCCAGATCGGCAGCAAGGTGCTCGAAGCGGCCCCGAACGGCCCGGTCCCGGCCAGCAAGTCCGGCCCGGTCGTGGTCGCCAAGAACGCCATCCGACGGAAGCTGCCGGTCAGCCGCTACGTCAGCTACAGGCTCCACGGGGATTTCATCCTCAAGGTCGGCGGCACGGCGGCGATGAGGGTCGACCAGGACGGGATCCACCTGACCGGCGACCTCGCCAGGCTGCTTTCGGCCGCGTGACCCGCGCCCCACCCTCTTTTGTGCTTACATGAGGTGCCTGATGCGTGTCCTCGATATCCCCCACCCGGCTTTCATCCCGCGTCCTGGGCGGGATGACCGGCCCCGGCTCCAACTGCCCATCGAGGCCCCCCGCCCCCGGCCGCAGCCGGATTCCGGTGAGGACCCCGGCGTCGTGATCATCCCCCTCACTGAGGATCCCCAGGAAAATCCCTGCGGGATCACCTTCCGATTCTGAGTAGTAGAGATGAGCCTTTACGAGGATTCGGACGTGGGCATTTTTGCACAAACATCCTTCACGCCCGCCGAGACGGAGGCAGTCGTCCAGAAGGTGTTCCCTTACGCGAAGCTCGTGGCGAAAGGCTACGGCAAGTCGAATTCACCCCCACCACCCTTTTGGGCGTATCACATCCGGTTCGGATTTTTCGATGTTGGTGTGTTCCTCTACCAAGACGAGAAATGTGGTCATCCGGTCGGGACGGTCTTGGTCGAATTGGCCGCCATTGAGGCCGACAGCGACCCGAACCCGGACGACATAGACGAGGGAGGGGTGACCCTCTGGCGGAAGACGGGGATGGGCCTCGACGAGCTGGCGGGGATCCTGGGAGGCGTCCGAGAACACCTGATGGGCATCGCGGCGGCGGTCACCTACGTCTTCAGGGAGCCCCCCCAAACCACCCCCGTGAGGGGAATGCCCAAAGCCGTGGCTCTCCCGCCGGGCGTTGCTCGGAATCCACCTGTCATGGGGAAGCCCCAGAAATGGTGGGGGAGACCGAAGCTGTCCGTGGATAGCCGGGAGCCCGATATCTCGGACGCTGTGGATGCTTTCGTGGAGGCCGAGGAGCGCAAACGCCAGAAGCGGCAGCCGCGACCCCTCATCAAACCACTCCCGGTCGACCCAAAGGATCTGGCCCATTCGATGGCCGACCTCGTGGATGACCTCGTGGGCGACCTCGACCTCTCGGACGTGGATATCACCAACCTCTTTTGACGGACCCCAAAAACTCGGTTGCTTGTCAATAGCACCATCTAAGCAGAGCCCTGTCTGGGAACTGTGTAGGAGGTAGCGTGTGAACCGTCGGCCGAGCAAGTTGCAGATCCTTCTCGTCGAGGATAAACCCGCCGA
>Ga0307377_10005333_pt1 | contig 13817 bp, 18 predicted proteins | sample TR3MG_FD_202535 | JGI IMG/M metagenome (GOLD analysis project Ga0307377, IMG submission 202535) | Soil microbial communities from Risofladan, Vaasa, Finland - TR-3 | ecosystem: Environmental > Terrestrial > Soil > Coastal area > Acid sulfate soil | place: Finland: Risofladan, Vaasa | collected... | reverse complement strand
GACTGAGGTCAAAATCGACGTTGCTTTTATCGGAAGTTGCACCAATGGCCGCCTTTCTGACTTACGCGCAGCTGCAGAGATCGTAAAAGGTCGCAAGGTGGCGACCGGCGTCAGGGCTTTGGTGGTTCCCGGCAGTATGCAAGTACGTGATCAGGCTACGAAAGAAGGGTTGGACAAGGTATTTATTTCAGCTGGCTTTGAATGGCGTGAGCCGGGCTGCTCTATGTGCTTGGGCATGAATCCGGATAAATTAATTGGCAATCAAATTTCGGCAAGTTCGAGCAATCGTAACTTTATCGGTCGCCAGGGGAGTCCAGCAGGTCGTACTTTATTGATGTCTCCAGCTATGGTGGCAGCAGCTGCGATCAAGGGATACGTGACCGATGTGCGTGAATTAATTTCTGAGGATGTCTAAGATGAACAGCATAAAAGTGATTAAAGTAACCGGACGTGCCATACCTGTGATTGGTGACGATATCGACAATGACCGCATTATCCCGGCGCGTTACTTGAAAGAGATCACCTTCAGTAAGATGGGCGACTATCCCTTCTTTGACGAGCGCTTTAATTCTGACGGGTCGAATAAAAAACATGTGTTTAATGATGATCGATTTCATGGTGCATCAATCCTGTTAACCAATGTCAACTTTGGCTGTGGTTCTAGTCGCGAGCATGCGCCACAAGCTTTGCATCGCTGGGGAATCAAAGCCATTGTGGCTGAAAGCTTCGCTGAGATATTCTTGGGTAACTGTGTCATGCTTGGCGTACCTGTTGTCGTGGCGAGCAAAAGCGATGTCACAAAACTTCAGGTCATAGCTATTCAGGATCCCAATGTCGAGTTCTCGATTAACCTCAATGATATGACTGTTACTGCTGGGAACCTCAGTGTATCTGTGGCCATGCATCCAAGCATCCGAAAAGCATTAGTAGAAGGTATTTGGGATTCGACCAGCATGATGCTCGAAAATGCTGACCAAGTTGAGAATGTTTCTGAGCGTCTGATCAAAATGCTGGCCTGATTCAATTATGCTAAGGATAGGTCACGAATAAGTCCTCGCGCAGCCCCTAACATCAGCAGGTGGTAGTTCAGTTGATTTACCGACTGGCGGAGTGAATTTGACGATCCAGGTAATGCCACCGCATTCATGGCGTCGGTCGAAAAGTACCTTTAGGCGTGAGCGCACATTCCATGACCGCGACGTCTTCGCCATGATAAACCTCGCGAGATATTGTATGCCAATCGAGGCGCTCATAAAATGACGCTTGGTCAGGCGTGAAAAGATAAATACATCGAATTGCCAAAGCATGGGCTTCTCGCAGAATGGCCTCTGTCAGTGCGGTTCCGATGCCTTGCTGCCGGAACGTCCGGTGTACGTAAAGACTCGCCAGCCATGGCGACAGTTCGGTGTGACAGTCCATATTGCTTGCCACGAGGCTGACAAAGCCTAAAGCGCTCTTGTCCTGCAATGCAACTAAAGTTGTCGGGATTTCTCGACAGCCCAGCCGCTCTTGAATTATCTTGATCCGATGTTCGTACGAGGGATCTGACTCCAATGGCCATTGGGCATGATGCCATCCCGCAAGCAGAGGGATCAGTTCTGTATGATTGGCAAGATAATCAACGGAGAATGGGTGAGCCATGTAAAACGCCTAACGAATCAAAGGGGTTGCTGCGTTTTTCGCGGCAGTCCCGCTTAAGCGCAACGTTGGGTATCGCTAATATGCGCACGAAAGTCTCAACTTACCGCCTACCACTGGCGAAGCCGGGCTTCCTATGCTGATGGCGCACGATCAGGATTCGAATGCTGCTTTCAAGATTTCGATATACGACCAAATACGGAAAAACCTTCAGCGGGAATGTCCTTCGTCCTCTCGTTGTTGGCGTTCCGAGGCCGGGGTGTTCATCCATGAGTTTGGCAACATGTTCAAACTCTTCGAGAAAACGTTTAGCGACCACGATGCCAGCTTGAGCGCTGTAGAAATCCAGAGCGTTGGCAATATCATTCTCTGCTCCAGGGTGGAGCGAGTAGGTCATCGCTGAAGTCGTGCTCGAAGCCGGGCGATGGATTCCTGCCCTGAAACTGCCAAGACCGAACCGGATTCCAGCTCGGCTTCCCTTCGATCTGCTTCTCGCTCCCAAGCTTCCTCGACTTCGGGGTCTGAATCAAGGCTGGCGATCAGCAGCCCAAGAAGGTGTGATCGTTCGACCGGTGCTAATTGCAGGACTTCGGCTTCTAGGACTTCCAAGTTCGTGCTCACGTTGACCTCCAATGCGGTAGATAATGACAATTCGTAGTTTATCACAGCGCGTGGCGGTCACAGTAGCGCGACTGCTGCGCTTGGTCTGCGAAGACCAACATAAAAACTCAGGGGTGCGAAGTCGGCTTGCCGGCGAAGCGTCCCTCTGGAGCCAAGGGTTGGGCATCAGGACCGTACCTACGACTTTGCAAGAACATACAGGCGACAAAAATCGAGCCTGACCCTATTCTCGACAGCACGGGACGTTAGAAGGCTGAGGACTTTCTCTTTCAGAGATACTCCCTCCTCCGGCGATAACGGCTGTAGAAATAGGTCAAACCCCACGGAGCAAAAGAAGCCATACGCAGTCGAAGCGGATGCAAATTCATAGCTGGTCGTCTGCTTTCTGACGCTCACTTTTTTGAATAGGGCGTTGCACAGAAGATCCGCATATGCATCTGAGGATTCTGGGACAAACCACGGAAATTGCCACGCGGTGTAGCGGCAGCCCAACTGAAGTAAGTGGATGGCCTCCTGGGTAAGCGCTACCAGTGGATGAGAGGTGTCTAAGAGGGGGAATTGGAGACCGATTCTCCTTTCTGCTTTGAGGCAACGATGGATTGCTTGAAGGGTGTTTTCCTGATCTTTGATCCAATGGAGGACAGAATTGGAGAAGACAACATCGAACAGATTATCAAGCTGTAGCTCGGTAACACGCTTTTGCTGGAAACTGACATTGCTCAAGCGGCGCGATAGAAGGTTCTTCTTTGCTTCCTCGATCATAGGCGGAGAGGTATCGATGCCAAGAACCAGTCCTCCTTTCGCAATTTCGGCGATATCCATTGTTAGGTTGCCAAGTCCACAACCAACATCGAGGACATTCTCATTTGGCATAATCGCTAGGTCCCTGATCAGATCATTAGCAACACTGGCTTGTAGATTTGATGTCCTTGCGTACTGTGAGCTATTCCAAAGATGGTTCAATTGTATTTCCTTCTGCAACCAGAATACGTGTGAAAAACGAATCGTAAAGTTCTATCTTTAAATTGAGGGGTATTCAAGCTTTTACATAGCGGACATCTCTTCGGGAATAAGAGCAATCAAATCTGTGATACCAATATCAACGTCAGATTGCCATAGCAAAGTTGTTGCTTGACCTCGATGGTGTGTTTGGTGGTTAAAAAAATGCATCAAAACGCTAAAAAACATTTTGTTCGTGACCACACCCTTCGAGTTTGTATATCGCAGCACAAATTCCAAATCATCTTCTCGAACTTCATGAGTCCATTCCATGATGATTTTATCCAGTAATTTTCTTCGGCTGGAAAGGCTCTGAATGTCGGTAAAAACTAGTTGATCCAAAATTGTTGGCGTTGGAATATCAGTCATTCGATTTAATGCAGCATAGCCAGATGAATGAGTTGCAAAGCGCTTAAGCCACAAAGTATCTCCGACGATCAAGTGATTCAGTATTCCGAGCCAGTAGTGTCCGGTTAACTTACAAAATACCGAGCCAATATTGAGTATTGGTGCGGGTTACAAAGCGATTTATTTTGGTGCCGATTTGAAACCAGTTTACCCACATTCCGGTTCGAGTAACGTCCAGAGTTTGTATCCTCTGGGGGTGAGCTATGAACATGGGCAAGACGCTGTTCGCACAGATCATGGAATTCATTCCTTGGACCAGCTTTGCGCGCATCGTAGACCGCTATGGCGGGGATTTCAGAGTTCGCAGCTTGAGTTGCCCAGAGCAATTCCGCGCCATGGCTTTCGTCCAACTGACTTACCGCGAGAGTCTGCGCGACATCGAAACCTGTTTGCTGGCCAACCAGACCAAGCTTTACAGCATGGGCTTTCGCTCGCCAGTCAAACGTTCGACACTGGCAGATGCCAACGAAGGGCGCGACTGGCGCATCTGGTCGGACTTGGCCGCCTTGCTCATTCGGCGTGCATGCAAGCTGTATTGCAACGACAGCTTTGGCATCGATCTGGACAACACCGTCTACGCCCTGGATGCCACGACCATCGATCTGTGCCTGTCGCTGTTTCCATGGGCGCCGTTCCGCTCCGCCAAGGCGACGGTCAAGCTGCATACCCTGCTGGATCTGCGCGGCAACATCCCCGCCTTCATCCACATCTCGGACGGCAAGACCCACGAGGTCAACGTGCTGGACATACTGCCTATCGAAGCGGGCGCTTTCTACGTGATGGATCGGGGTTATCTGGATTTCAGCCGTCTGTTCGCACTGCACCAGACAGGTGCGTTCTTCGTGACTCGTGCCAAGCGCGGCATGGATGCGCGCAGGGTGTATTCGATGCCGGTCGATCGGAGTTCGAGCATTATCTGCGACCAACGCATCGCACTCGATGGCTTTTACATCTCGCAGGATTATCCCGAGCAGCTGCGGCGCATCCGCTTCAAAGACCCGGAATCCGGCAAGACGCTGGTGTTCCTGACCAACAACACCGCATTGCCTGCACTGACCATTGCCGCGCTGTACAAGAGCCGCTGGCAGGTGGAACTGTTCTTCAAATGGATCAAGCAGCACCTGCGCATCAAGCGTTTCATCGGCAACAGCGAGAACGCGGTGAAGACGCAAATCTGGTGCGCTGTCTCCACTTACGTGCTGATCGCTATTGTCAAAAAGGAGCTTCAACTTGATGCCTCTCTATACTCTTTGCTACAGATTTTATCGGTGTCTGTTTTTGAGAAAACCCAGCTATCTCAGGCCTTCGCAGGCAGTAGGGAATTCGAAAATCAGACTGACTTTTATAACCAACTAAATTTGTTCGACTTTTAACCGGACACTACTGATTCCGAGCATAGATCCAAAAGGAGCTTTTTTGTTGGCCGCAAGTTCACCTTTAGGCAGCTGCAAGATTGCTTCGTATATTTTGGTATTCATCCAAGCGTTGTATTTCGCCATGAGGCGGATATGTTCAATACGACTCACAGTATTTCTCCAAATGGAAAACAGCTTCTAATGTGCGATAGGAAAAACATCCACGACTGCCCGAAATGGCACGTCATTACCCATCAGGCATGCTACCGTCAATGGCTGTTGTGCAAACCATTAAGAGTCGTTGCGTTTTTATTCATGTGCGGTCAACACCCGACCCATTAGAAACGGTCAACAAGGTCAAAAGCTGACATTGCCACTTTATTGATTAACGAGAACCTCCGTATTCATTTGCCAGATTGTCGTAATGAGCATTTGATTCAGCTTCCTGAAGCGCATCCTTATACCATTCTTGCATGGCCGGATGAGCCAAAATATTATCCTGATACGTCATTGCTACACTGGGCAGTGGCACATTGTAGATATGGAAGCGCCATGCGATTGGCGCATACATCGCATTGGCCACCAAGAAAGCTCCGAACAGATAAGGTTCATCATTGGTTGCGAACTGGGTGCGTGCTTCTGTCCATATCTCGATGATGCGATCGATGTCCCGCTGAACTACTGCATCGACCGGTTTGCCCTTGAGTCGTAATTTCAGGTTCATTGGCATCGCTTTTCGCAGGTTTGCAAAGCCTGCGTGCATTTCTGCCGAAATACTGCGCGCCCTGGCCCGGGCTTTTGGATATGCCGGCCATAAATCTGGATGTCGTTCTGCCAAGTATTCAGCGATCGCAATGGATTCCCATATCTGAAATCCATCTTCATGCAGGGAAGGCACTTTTGCATTCCCGGAGATTGGCCGCAAGGCTGGATTGTAGTCGCGCCCTGCCACCGAAACCATGTGCTCAGTGAATGGAATATCCAGATGCTTGAGCAAAAGCCAAACACGCAATGACCACGACGAATAATTTTTGTTGCCTATAAATAAATCAAAACCCATCACTACTTATCACCAATAATAGTCGTTCATAAATGGCTGAAACAGAGACCGTAAATTAGTCATCTTCATAAAAAACATTTCGCTTTCTTGCTCCTTCGAGCATCGGTGCCAGCAACCGTACCGGTTCCTCATTCTTATAGATATCTAAAACATGATCAGCAATTTCACGACTAATCCAGTGACTTACAATGACGAAATGAGCAGGGTTATCGGCATCAATTAAAAGTTGATGATCCATATAACCTTCGAATTTGGTCATATCGCTCCATATCTTTCTATTGAGTTTCAATCCCTCAACAGCAAACTCTTCTTTCACTGTTGTGTCCCAAATAATCGTTACTGTCATATCGTTATCCTTAAGAAATTGGTATGGCTAGACCTGAAGTGTCATAAGCCATGCGATGACCCCACTCGCATTATTATTAGGCGGAAATACCGGATAGAAAACCTTCCGAATAAGGCCTCCCGTTGCAATGATTGTTAACCGCTTTATCAGGCGCATGCCCGCATACTCAAATGTGGGCAGTTTCAGCGCTTTGGCCAAAGCAAGTTGTCCGTCATTGAGTAACGCAAAGGGGAGATGTAGCCTTGCATGGGCTTCTTGTTGGTCTTCCAAACGTTGCGCGCTCACACCAAACACCTCGACACCAAGCTGCTTCAACTCAGCGTGAGAATCGCGGAAGGCACATGTTTGTGGGGTGCATCCCCTGGCACCAGGTATGTCATTCCATCCGACGAGGGGCGGGCTATCGGGACGACCCAGCATGGGGTAGAAATAAATAACCAATGTGCCCGTATAAGTGCTGAGATCAACGGCCTTCCCAGTGGTGCTAGTCAGAGAGACCGAAGGTAAAATGCTTCCCCGTAAATGGTCGCATGCGCCGTCATCTGCTGGAACCGGTAAATTAGCGGGTAAAGTGTGTAGGTCTTTTATCATTTTCCTATCCGGTAATAATTGTTTCAGGTCCAACGACGCTGTAGAAAAAGTCTATTCGTACACGCATCGTGCCGTGAACTAAAACAAATATCAAGGTCGAAGTTGTGACTGATATTTTGGAGGGGTAAATGGTGCGCTACAAACACATCGACACCAGTCCCCGCTTCCTCGCCGTTGACCTGCAAAGGCAGCTCCTGCAGGGCACCTTCGAGCACGCGATGAACCATCTGATCGACAGCGCGAGCTTGACCTCTCAGGTTTCGATGCACGATTCAACAACGACGTAACGGGCGCTGCCGCCTATGCGCAGTAGCAGAAGGGAATAATGACCCGCAAACGGCAGCCGCTTCACGGCCCCAGCGGAACAATTTGTTCACACTCGCTGCAGTAAAAATCACAGCAGAAATTTGAAGTTGGAACTGGAGCGTTTCGGGTGGAAAAACTTGGATGAAAAATCGCTGAAAAAAAGTTTTTCTACAGCGTCAACGTGGACTAAAGGCTGGCAGTGCATCATTGCAAGATCGTTATTAAATAACAAGCTATAAAGCGAACCGTCTTGCGCCGACCACGCACAGCGCAACCGCCAGCGCAGAGGCGATCATTATCATGCTGACGTGTTCCCCCAGCAGTGCCGCTGCCAAGCCCAGCCCAAAAAACGGTTGCAGCAATTGCAACTGGCTGATGGACGCAATACCGCCAAGCGCCAGTCCGCGATACCAGAAGAAAAACCCGAGCAGCATACTGAAAAGTGAGACGTATCCGAGGCTCAGCAATGCAGGCCAGGCAGCTTGTAGAAAATTGCCTGGCAGTGTCCACAGGCTCAGCGGCAACATCAACGGCAACGACAAAACCAACGCCCAACAGATAACCTGCCATCCGCCCAAATGCCGTGCCAGACGTGCGCCCTCTGCGTAGCCCAATCCGCATACGATAACTGCGATCAGCATCAATAGATCACCGGTCGCCGAAACCTGAATGCCTTCCCTCATCGCAAAAACTGCGACGACCAGACTCCCTGACAACGAGAATAGCCAAAATAACCAACTCGGATTTTTGTCACCACGCAACACGCTAAATATCACCGTCGCCATCGGTAAAAGCCCGACGAACACGATGGCATGTGCCGCACTGACGTGCCGTAATGCCAGAGCCGTAAGCAGAGGGAACCCTATCACCACGCCAAGCGCCACCACCAGCAATGCGCGCATATCGCTGCGCTCAGGCCGAGGCTGGCGCAGCACCAGCAAAATCATTGCGGCAAGCACACCGGCTATCGCCGCCCGTGCGAAGGTAAGAAAGACAGGATCGAAAGTGGCTACCGCCACACGCGTGGCTGGAAGCGAACCGCTAAATATCAGCACGCCAAGGAGTCCGCTGGCCCATCCTTTTGATTCCTTGTCTATGCTCATGCACAACACTTCATGTAGTGGGGTAGTGTCATCATCCTATGAAAACACCGCGATCAACAGTGACAGATGGGTACAATTCAAAGATACTGTCCACAAAACTTGTGGGGACAAATAATGCAAAACAAACCTGACAAAAAAGACGGCACGCGCGTGAACACCGTGATGCAGACCATATACGAGCAACTGGCCTCCCGTGTTCTGGTGCCGGGTGAGCGGCTGCCCTCCATCAGGCAGATGTCCGAGCGCATGAGCGTTGCGAAAAACACCATTGTCGAGGCCTATGACCGCCTATCAGCCGACGGCGTGATTACAGCTAAACGAGGCTCTGGCTTTTATGTGTCCGGGCATCTGCCTCCTCTATCGCTGGCCGATGTGGGAGCGACGCGGGATCGCAGCATTGATCCGCTCTGGATAATTCGTCAGTCACTTGAAGCCGAAGGAGATATGTTGAAGCCTGGTTGCGGTTGGCTTCCCCCCTCCTGGTTACCGGATGAGGAAATACGCCGCGCCCTGGCCGATTGGCGAAGGACCCGCAAACCGGGCTATTGGAATATGGGCATCCGTATGGGCACTTCGCCTTGCGCGAACAATTGGGCCGTCGACTTGGCGAGCGCGGCATCTCGGTCTCTGCCCGCCAGATTATTCTGACCGATTCCGGCACTCAGGCTATCGACCTGATTTGCCGTTTTCTGCTGGAACCGGGCGATACGGTGTTGATTGACGATCCGGGCTACTTCAACTTTCAGGCATTGCTGCGCGCACATCGCGTACAGTTGATTGCTGTGCCTTATACCGAGCAAGGGCCAGATGTGCAGGCGATGGCCGAGCTGCTGGAACGTCACAAACCTCGTTTGTACATTACCAATTCTGTTTTTCACAACCCGACCGGCGCAGTGCTATCGCCCATCGTCGCGCACCGCGTGCTCAAACTGGCTGAGGATCATGATCTGTTGATCATCGAGGACGATATCTATGCCGAATTCGCACAGAATACCTCGCCCCTACTGGCCTCATTCGACGGCCTGAATCGTGTCATCCACGTCAGCAGTTTTTCCAAGGTGCTGACGGCATCGGTGCGCTGCGGCTACATCGCGGTTCGCCAAGAATGGGCGGAACAAATCGTCGACCTGAAACTGGCCACCACGCTTAGCGGCAGCGGCCTTGGCGCTGAACTGGTTTATTCCCTTTTGCGTCAAGGCGCCTATCGTCACCACATTGATGCGCTGCGCAGCCAGTTGGCCGACGCCATGGGACGCACGATGCATCGGCTGGGAAAACTTGGTATCACCCCCTGGATGAAACCACAGGGCGGCATGTTCCTCTGGATGCGCCTGCCCCACGGGTTGGACTCCGCCAAGGTGTCGCAAGAAGCATTGCACGAAGGCGTCGTGCTGGCCCCCGGTAATGTGTTCAGCCTGAGCCAGACTGCTGCTCCATTTTTGCGCTTCAATGTAGCGCAATGCCAAGCGCCACGCATTTTCGAAGTTCTGGAGAATGCCATGAACAAGCCTTATTAAGTTAAAAGATAGGAATGAGCCTGATTCCATATTGATTGCCGGAAAGAGTCACTGCAGCCATTCGATTTTCATTTTCTCATCTGTCAAAATTCGACTCGCTTTTTATTTCGTCAGCTGGCAAGTGTCGACCCAATATAGTCATTCAATTTCCCCCGATGCCTGCTTCCTTTACAACCGTAGCAATTTTCGGCATAAGCACAGCTCCCCAGATACCAGAACCCCCTAGAAACTTTCAATATCAATTAGCCCAAAAAACGGATTCGACATCTTCATCTTTCCCCAGATTTCAGAATCACGGATTCTTGATCAACGCCGAGATGTTGCTTAAATCCAGACCACCCAAATGATGTGACCTGAATCACTCGCGATGATTTCGAGCGCTGCAGCCAGCCTTTCGAGCACAGCATGATCATGAATTGAACACCGAGCGGTCCGGCCAGATGATGCTTGCGTTCGGTCCAATCAAGACACTGCCGGGCAAGCCCGTACCTGGTCGGCTTTATCCCTGACACATCAATCCCCATAAGGCCAAACCACTCGTGGCCAGAGGGGGTTAACAAAAACTGTTTTCCTGCTGTCGGCGCAATATATTGCCGATCCTGCAGAGCTTGAGTCACTGCGACACCAAGCTGCCCGGCAAGGTGGTCGTAGCAACAACGGGCAAAACGCAAGTTCAGCCCTTCTTGACTTAGCGGTTTGCGCCTGACCGTTTCCGTCGGCCTGAGCATTGCAAGATGTTCAAGTGCTTGGGCAACTTCAGCACCGGCCAAACGGTAGTAGCGATGCCGCCCCTCGGTCTCGACTGACAGCAATCCGCCCACAAGGAGTTTGGCGAGGTGAGAACTCGCAGTCTGCGCGGTGACACCCGCCGCATAGGCAAGCTCGCCAGCCGGCAAGGCGCGACCGTCGGCCAGGGCGATCAGCATCGCCGCTCTTGCAGGATCGGCAATCAGGAATGCCGTGGATGAAACATGGTTGGGCAGCGTGTTCATCTTCAATCTCTCAACATATTCAATAATTGTAATCTGATTAAAATCTGCATGCTTCGACTCGTATCGAAATGTCAATCTAACAGATCAAGCTACACTGTCTCTTTGATAAAAACAGGAAGTTTATGCGAGACGACCGAACATCTCAGTCAACAATTGTTACCGACAGAACTGACCGCCGCTGGCTAACGCTTGCCACGTTATGCATAGCCGTACTCATCGCCCAGATCGACACCTCGGTCGTCAATTTGGCGGTTCGACCCATCGCCATTTATTTCTCAGCCAGTTTGGCAGAGCTGCAATGGGTTGTGGACAGTTACAACCTGGTATATGCGGTTCTTTTGTTAACTGGCGGGCTTCTGGCAGATATTCGAGGCAGGAAATACATCTTCATGATGGGTATTGGAATATTTACATCAGCGTCGCTGTTCTGCGCATTCGCCCCTTCCATTCAGCTCCTGATTGCTGAACGAGCGCTTGCCGGTTTGGGCGCAGCATTGTTGATGCCCGCGTCATTATCCATCATCCGCGTTGTATGGCCCATTCATGCCGAACGCAACCGGGCACTTGGCATATGGGCTGCCTGTAATGGACTTGCGTTGGCGATCGGTCCAACTCTCGGCGGCTTGTTGATCAGCCAATTCGGATGGCGAAGTATCTTTCTGGTCGTCGTTCCTTTGGGGCTTGTTGCTTTCGTGTTGGCGGCCCGTACCATGACAGAATCGTCCGATCCAGAGGGGCGCCATTTCGATGTATCCGGACAAATTTTGGGTGCAGTTGCACTCGGCGGTTTAGCTTTGGCAGTGATCGAGTCAAGGGTGGCGATCCTCGCTCTGACGGTTTCCTTGCTCGCTCTGGCGGGATTCATCATAGCCGAAGCAAAAAAAGGGGCTGCAGCGCTGGTCCCGCTGGATATGTTCCGCATACGCAATTTTCAGGGGGCGATGATAACAACGACAGGAATGACGTTCGGCATGTACGGCGTTTTATTTCTGCTACCGCTGACATGGCAGAGCACCGGCATGCTGAATCCTGCTGGAGCAGGCGTTGCTCTCATGCCGATGGCGCTATTCTTTGTCCTTGTTTCGACCTTCTCAGGTGAGTTCAGCCGCAAATTCGGTGTGCACACTGCAACCAGCGGTGGCGTAGCCGTGATTGGATTCGGACTCCTTGTTCTGAGCGCCGCCGCAGGCCGGGAATCGCTTATGGCAGATGAAATGGGTTTGATTCTCACCGGGCTGGGAATGGGGCTTGCTACCGGGCCGCTCGCTGGCCTCGCTGTCAGTTCTGTTTCTCCCGTACGCTCGGGAACTGCTGCCTCCCTCTTTAATGTAGCCCGGATGGCAGGCGCAGTAATTGGTGTGGCCGTAATGGGCGCAGTGTTCGCTGCTGCTCATGACCCAGCAACCGGCTTAAGGCTTGCCATGCTGCTTGGAGGTCTGGTTCAGCTCGCTTGCGCAGTTGTGGCATGGTTTGTCATACGGACGTATGTTTCAGCAGTGTAATCCACCATCCTAACGAAGCTGTAGAAAAAGCATTTCATATTTTTATATCGTATCGCAATTCAAATTGGAGGACACCTGAGTACGGCGGTTCTTGGCCGCACTCTGTCCGATTAACGTTGAATAAGCCAATGTCTGCCCACTTTAAAGAAGCCATTTAGGATTTCATCAAACGGATAGGTATTGGTCAATGTGAAATATTGTACAGCTCCCCCCTTGGAAGACGATTTTTCGGGGGAAGGTCAATGGCAATCAGCACTGCTTCAGCAACTCAAATTGCGCTATCGGTACCGGCCTACCGTATAGATATGTGGGTTGCTGCTGCCACTGACCAAATTCACTTAATGCTGAGTTAGTCATTTCTCCCTAAGCAACATTATTTCCCACTACGAAGCTCTTCTTCATTTCAACATTACTTATATAATTCAGTAAGTTATGTTAATAATATTTATTTTAATAGGGAAGTTAAATAAATGGAGATCGATGTGAATATATCTAAGTCTTTGTTTTTATATATATACATTGTCTGGCATGGTACATGCATATATTTCTAATGCGGATAACATACCCGTAACTAGTCCTCTTGAGCTGATACCGAAAAAGATACGGTTGTTCAATAGGTAATAAATAAATAGACTTTAATATTGAGGAGACTTAAATAATGACTACTCTCAAAGACCAACTGAACAAACACGTCACTTCTTATGACCTCTGGGCACAACGTCGCCGCTATGGACCGGATGGGCATAACAATCGAAGCTTGTGGGTGCTTGCCTGTATGGACGAACGCCTGCCGGTAGACGAAGCGCTCGGCATACACGTAGATACACCGGCCGGAGGTGGCGATGCACACTGCTTCCGTAATGCCGGAGGAATTGTCACCGACGATGCAATCCGCTCGGCGATGCTGACTTGCAATTTCTTTGGCACCAAGGAAATTGTCATCGTGCAACATACGCAATGCGGCATGTTGTCTGCAAATGCGGCTGATCTGGAAAAGATGTTACGCGACAAGGGAATCGATACAGACAATATCCCGATGGATCCGACGCTGCCAGAGTTGAAGCTGGGGAAGGGCGCATTCGCCAAGTGGATCGGAATGATGGATGAAGTGGACGAAACCTGCATGAAGACAATCGATGCTTTCAAAAATCATCCCCTTATTCCCAAGGATGTAGTCATCAGTGGCTGGGTCTGGGAGGTTGAGACGCGTCGGTTGAGGGCACCGACCAGGGATAATGAAAAACGTGCAAGATGAATCGCCCCGGGTTTTGAGGAGGCTCTAATTCTTGAGAGAATGGAGCCATGAACAAATCAAACAAATTTTCCCCTGAAGTAAGAGAACGCGCAGTCCGCATGGTGCAGGAGCACCGCGGTGAGTA
>Ga0307377_10005328_pt1 | contig 13824 bp, 15 predicted proteins | sample TR3MG_FD_202535 | JGI IMG/M metagenome (GOLD analysis project Ga0307377, IMG submission 202535) | Soil microbial communities from Risofladan, Vaasa, Finland - TR-3 | ecosystem: Environmental > Terrestrial > Soil > Coastal area > Acid sulfate soil | place: Finland: Risofladan, Vaasa | collected... | reverse complement strand
AAATTCTCCTTAAAGCATAAGAGCACAAGGTCCGACACAACACAGTGCCAGTAAACAAATTACTACTAAAAACACAGTATTCCAAGTTGAGCCACTTTGTACTTCTTTAATAGCTTGTTCCAACTGTTTTTGAACTTCTTTGTCATCCATTATTCACCTCTTAATCCAGAGTATTTCTGTTACTAAACCTCGTTGTCCTTTTGCATCTTTGCCTGGGTTCGGATTTTTTCCATCAGTTTCACCCATGCCTCTGATTGATTGCATAACTTGAACTTCATATCTTTCGTCCCAATCTTGCTCTTCGTAAAGAGGGTTTGAATAACCGGACACGCAGGCGCACCCTTTAAGTCTAAACACGAATTCCAGCATCTGACGGTGGTCATCTTGAGAAAGTTCGTGCTTGTACGTCCCAACGAAAGCGTCAACATATGGAGGGTCAAGGTAAAATACTGTATCCGGAGAGTCATAGTCTGCAATACATTCCCGCCAGTCTCGGTTATCAATTTGAACATTTCGCAATCTTTGGTGCAGGTTGTAAAATTCCGGGAGTTTGTTATGTATTCTACCCGCAAGTCCTGCAGTAGCCTTAGTTGCTCTTCCCCAAGACCGGCCATTGCTTCCAAAGGAGTAGATAACGGAATAATACCACCTAGCTGCTCTTTCCACCTCATCTTCAACTTCTTGCCACGTTTTCCAACTCCAGATAAACTCTTCTCTAGCGTGGATTGTAAATTCGAGACGTTCAATAAGGTTCTCAAGCTTTTCTCTGTCTCTAATGCAGCGATAGAAGCATACCACGCCACCGAATCGGTCATTATAGACCTCAAGTTTTGCAGGTTTTCTGGCAAGAAGAAGCGCACCGCTGCCTCCGAATGGTTCGACGTAGACTTTTCCATTAGGTACATTCTCCAGTAAGAAGTCAATAGAGCGTCCTTTAGAACCTGGGTAAGCAAAAGGAGCCCTAACTATTATTTCAGGTTTTTCTTCACGCTCAAGTTCTTCTATCATATCAAAGAGGTCGGTCATTCTGATACTCCCGCAATAGATTCGTCGTCGACCTTCACAGGTTTCTTCTTGAATTCCTCTCTTGCTTTCTTACACTTCTCGTCAAAAACCTTACAATGACAAGCACTGCAATATTCGTCCCTTTCCATCTTCTCTTTGATTGCATCGAGAATATACTTCGCGGCCTCCAGACCTTTTCCGTCTTCGTTATTCACCCATACGGGACGATCAAACAAAAGCATCTTCACCATTTTCATGTTGAGTATTTCATTGGCATCATTGTAGTAACCATGATGTCTGTTTGGTTTGCGGTCGGTCATTTCGGTTCCTCCAGCGTTGGTAGTGGCACCGTCTTACCGGCAATTTCGTGGGTACAATCTCCACAGAATTTGATTTTTCCATCAGTGACGTGAAAATGACAAATCATACCCTTGCCACATTTTGACCAGCGATATTTAACAGATGGTTTAAACGTTGGCTTTTCCTTATCGCCGTTCCATTGCCAACACAAACCTTCACCCTTAAACTGAATCCTATGATTCTCTCCACAGCCAGGACACACAAACCATAAAGCATTAAACGTCCAGTTGGTCATTTCGGTTCCTCCACCGGCAGGTTGATCCGGTTTATTTAATGCCACAAGCCTTCTTGAGCGTTGCCGTCGCCGTATCCAAGCACTCCTGTATCAGCTTAGTATTAACCAATGATGTAAAATCCTTCTTGAACTTCTTCATCTCCTGCTCAATTGTATCTTTGATGATTCTCGTGAAGATCGTTTGATCGCTTGAATAGTTTGTATTTTTGAATTGACACTCTTTTTGTAGAATATCAGCAATTTTGTTACGCACAGTCGTTGGTTCTTTGGCTCTCCCATATGAGTCCCTCTCAACGTACTCAGTATCAAGATGCGTTTTAACGACTATAGATAATTGTTCTTTAATAACCATAGCTAAATATTCTTTGGTCGATTGTTGGATCAACTCTTTAACTCCGGTCACGATTTGAGACATAATCTTTTCAGCGATTATCTCGATAACCTCATCACGAATCGTAGTTTCATCACCAAGAAAGTCATTTGTTTCGATTTCGATTTTCATCATTCTACTCCTTTTGTGTACCCGGCAGGTTGATCCGGGCGAAGTGCGTGTAGTATTCGCGAAGCCTTGCAAAAGAAAATCTATTACCATTGTCATCAAAAAGAAAATCATCCCCCTCTTGAAGATATAAGAGGTGTATCGCATTACTGCCTTTTGTGTTCGTGAAAAGATATGAACCAGCACCCTCAACCAACGCTCCGACCCCCTCCCACTCCCCAGCGGCGGGAGTCGGGATGTAAAGCTCTTCTTCTTGGATAAAACACTCTTGATCCCTTTCCGTGTATACCTTTTGCCCCTTGAATAGCTCATGGACGCGGATGTTTCCGGTTGGTGGTTTGCTCGAGTATCCGTCGTCGGTCATTTCGGTTCCTCCCCCGGCAGGTTGATCCGGGCAAAGTGGGTAAAGTATTTTGGCATGTCGGTATGTTTTATAACCGTAGACGGCATCAGCTGCATTAGTCCGTGGTGTCTCGTATCCAATCCCCATGACTCGCCGCCACCAAAGGGCGATAGACCGCCATTCACTACGATTGCTGCGTTTCCACTCTCAGGGGGATGCAGAAAGAGATATCTTATCCACAGTTCTGGGATTGGCAGCCCCTCAATCCCCTCCCACTGCCCAGCGGCGGGAGTCGGGACTTCGGGTACTTCGCCAGCACCAAGACACCGAGGACACAACGTCTGAATTATACGATGTTCCCCTGTAGATCCATGAGACTCTAGTCGCCCTCTCCCTTGACATCGTGGACATTTCACGCGCCACCCCCTTCCACTTCTTTGAGTCTTGCTTCCAGATCATCCACGGACTGACTGCATGCGAGAAGGATACTTTTAGTTTGTTCCAGCCTCTCCTTCAACAATCCAATCTCCGCTGCCTGTCGCTGGATCTCGGAGATGAGTTCCAGCACCGTTTCCTCTGTGCAATCCACGAATTCTACACCCTTGAAAATATATTCAAGAATCGAGTTTGTCATCCCCATCTGTCTACATTTACTTCCCTTTAATTTTGCCAATAGACCAAACTCCTGTATTGATTTGTACGTCAAGATGCTTAAGTCGTTCGATATTAACACCAACAAACTTACCATCTGCAAGTTCAATGTAGTGAGCTACCTCAGACTCAAATGCGTAGTTGAGTTGTCGTCTTTGCTCATCTGAAAGTCTATCTAATACTTCTTTTATGGTCATCCTAATTCCTCTTTTGTTGCGAGAAAGTCATTAGTACCTCTTCGCAAGAGTACGAATGCTGGACGCTCAATTGTTGAAATTTCTGTCCAAGCAATATTACCAATGTAATACTGTGAGTCTTTTTGATTTCTTGCTTTCAGGTATTGTGGAGGAATTCCTTTACCTATAGCAATCTTCGTCCAAATTGCTGCCTCAGCAGGGTCTACCCACTCACGAAATTTATCATAAAACTCTGAAAACTTAATCATATACCCCGGAGCAGCCTTACAACTTTCTTCCATGAAGGTTTCCAAAGCTGTTTGATTCATCTTCTGAATTACCATTTTGTCTTCGGTTTCGATAACCGGAAGACTGAGACGATCATTAGAATCAGGTATATCAATATCCAAGAGTTCAGCTAGGAAGTCTGGTGCTTCGTTCATAAGCATAGGAATAAATTTTCGCTTAGGGATCTTTTTGTCAAAGTCTAAAGCCTTAACATAGCTGGCAACAATCCTTGTATCACCCGGAAAAACTGGACAAAAGTTATGATCGTTGGAACAGTGAATAAAGTGGGCTGTATTCTGAATGTGATAAGGAGTCATACCCTTCTCATGAATCAGAAGCTCTCTACCAGTTACCCAATCCTTGATTCGGTTGTACGCAAGTTTGTTTCTTCTCAAATCAACTTCATCAAGTACGCAGAGGATCGCCCCTTCAAGTTCTTTATTGAAGCCACCTTGACTTAGAAGGGCAACATCTGCTCTTTTTACTCCCACCGTTAATAATTCTGAGACTGCTTCCCAAAAGATTGATTTACCTGAATCTTGAGGTCCGTAAAAGAATAGATAAGGTAGTGGTTCAGTTGGTCGCTGAAACAATGAAGCTAACCAAATCTTAAGATAGTCACAGCCACTAAGAATATTGTTTACTTTACACCATGGATTTCTTGAGATTGATTGGTCAAGACCTGAGCCACAATGCTGAAGTACAGATAACCAATTCGGATAATTCAAATTGGACTTATCAATCGTTGGGTTAAATTTTAACTGCGCAGCACCTCTATTCCATTCTCTATCACCGGGGAACTCTAATTCAAATGGCTTATTGACGAGCTTCCAAGCCTTGAAGACTGCGCTCCCAATGATTGTATTAGCTTCTGCGTACTTAAATCCTAATGCACCTAAAGCTTTCTGAATATGCGTTAATGGTTCAAGCCTCCAGTCATTCTCAGACTTAATAGCCCAACCATAGTTTTCATTTCCAGTAGTAATGATATGTCTTACAACATCATCACAGTCGAAAGTTTCAACCTCTTCAGGTCCATCGTCAGGTAGTGAAAATATGCGTGTCCAAGGTTTGTCCTTTACAGCTAACCAGTTCTTCATAGTATCAAAGGAATCCATTGAATCACGCTCCACAGTAACAACAAGCCTGCCATCCTTATGTTTCTTAAGTATTGTCTGTCTGCTAAGCAGAGGCGTTCCTACTTCGATAAGTACACCCATTGCAGCAGCAGCCTTGACAGCATTCTCAGCTTCCCTGAATACGAAGCCACCTTGTGGACTTTCTATACCACCGAAGGTGTTAGAGGCAGCCAACAGGTCTGGTTTTCTGTTAAAGTAACATCGTGTCCAACCTTGTCCATCTTGCGTCCAGCTTAAATGTTCTTGAACTCCGGGCGTGAAGCGTCTTACTGACCAAGTACCATGCCTTAACGGAGTTAAGAAACAATTTCCAGTTACAAGGCCATTAGCTAGAACAAAATTATGGTACTTTGGCACAACTGCACAGTATACGTCCTCAATTAAACCATCCTCTTTCTTACTTGAAACTGTCACGAACCCATGAGCCCTTCCTTCCTCTGAAGGTTTTGATAATTGTAACTTAATTAAAGGTAACTCTGTTTTGCCTAGCAGTAATTCATTGGTTGTTTTTCTATTGATTGGGCAAACTTGTTTTGTATTATTGTCTTTGTATAACCATTGGTGATCCTTTGTAACTCTAATCTTAGTCTGGTCGCCAAAGGTTAATTCAACAGTCTCTTGTTGCCCAAACTTTAAGATTTCAACCTCTTCCCAAATTGCGTTACCATTTAAATCACGAACACAAAGAGTAGCTTTTCCAACCTCTGCAAGTTCTTTGAAGGTTTTCGGACCTTCATCTGTTAGAACTTCAACAGCACCATTAAAACAGTTGTGGTCAACACCTTTATCTTTGCCTGTTGCCACAGTGTCAAAGATACCTTTAACATCAAGAGCATCAAAAGCATCCTTGAGGTGCGTTGTATGCGTCACAAGTAACCAAAGATCATTGTCCCACCACCAAACTGCATCAGTACTTTCTAAATAAGTAATGAGTTTCTGATGCTCGTCTTCAAGCGGAATCTTAACTCTTTGATTTATAAGGTCTTCAAACTTGTCTGCTTCAGGTAAGTCTGCAATTGACTTAGGTAGGTTTCTTCTTCTCCTGCCTTTAATTACGTCAACATGGTCTCTCCAGTTAAGTGGAACATCGGTGAGGACAGTTCCTTCTTTAACCAAAATCAAACCATCTTTCTTTGACATTTTCCTATGCCAAACCCACATATTACCACCGCAACAATCAACCTTTGATCGAAAATCAAAACCAGTTAAAGCTGCCATCTTGCCAAGGATAGCTCTGGCAAGGGCAGCATGTTCTGTATGGGTTTGTGTTTCAACTTCATTAACAAAGACATAAATGTGTAAGCCACGACCGCTGGTAGACTTCCTGATAGTGACCCAAGGAATCTTGGCAGCAGTGTCTTTTATGGTTTCAAGTTCTTCAAAAGTAAGTTTAGATGGATTCTTCTCAGAGTGTCCTACTATTGCATCAAAATCAAAGGCAACCCATCGACTACACTTATTTGCCCAATCCCAACCGGTCATACCAATAGCCTCAGCATGTTCAGCTAAGTCCCAAGTCATCTTAGAATCAGTGAAGTGTGGGTCGGTAGAAGCTTTCCACGGGATTCTAAGAGGTTTCCAAGTCGTCAGGTTATCCGTGTACCCATGCCACGCCCTTCCTTTGAAGTCACCATCGACGCGCTCACCACCATCTTGAGCTACGTTCACTTGGACTTCTAGGTTGTAGTCGTAGAGTTCTGCTAAGTCTTTGTGAGTGGATGCAAGCAGAAAGTTCCTGACAGCTTCAGTTTTTGTTACCATTTAAATCTTTCTTCCCTTTATAAACTTCTCTACCGTAATACTTGTACTTTAACTTATTGCTACATGCGTACAAAAGTTCTTTAGCAAAAGCATCTTCAAGCTTTTGACGCATAGCTTCGGTTATCTTAATTTGCATTAGGTGAGAACTTTCTTGTAAGAAGTTTTAAAAGAGCAGTTTTGATTTTCAGCCCAGCCGAACTGAATGCTTACTACCAGACTGCAAACTGGAGTTTTAAGAGCAGTTCCGTCACGTTAGTTCGTGACTGCCGGTGTGACTTGTACTTCGTCAGGCCAGCAGGGTCTCACCGGAACTATACTGGTGGAGGCGGCGGGAATCGAACCCGCGTCCAAACAAACTTAGAACCAAGTCTCTACGTGTGTAGCTTATTTTGATTTTTGAAAGTCATCGCACAATAAGCAACTGGACTTATGAGAACGTAGTCTTTCCCACTGTCAGCTATTTAACGGATAGCTCCGGCTTAATTGGGTTTATGCCGCTTAAGCAGCGACAGCGACGGGATTGAACTCGCCGCGAACAACTTTGTTGTTGTCAGCAGTTAAAATTTGCCACCCTTATTAACGCGGCTGAATGACATCCGCGACACGCAACTTGACTCGCTGTATGCTGTCGAAACCATTTCGCCCCCGATTGTCAAAGAACTTGTTGGTTTTCAAAACCGTGTCATTATGACATACCATGTCATTATGACATGGTTGTTACCGAATGGTAACAGTGTTACCGTTTGGTAACATACGGCGTTTCCTGCCCTTCTATAGCGTTTTAGGGCATAGCGGCATTGTTTCCCATATCCTATATTTAAACGTAGTCATAGCGTTTTAAATGCCGTTTCTGGTACAATGCGCCGTATCAATAGATATAACGGTACTGATACGTACTTCGGAAAATAAAAATAAACTATTTACTAAAAAAGACTATTCCCTTATTCCTTTATGAATCTTTCTTTCTTTCTTTCTTTCCTTGATAAAGGGTAGTAATAGGGGTCATGTTTAGTAAACGGTAAATACCTAGAAAGAATATAACAAAATTTTGAATTTTGTTTACCGAAGTGCGAATAAGTGCCGTTATATCTATTGTGACGCTAGTATTTTCTCAGGCGAGAAAGCTAGTGTTACCGTTTGGTAACAGTGTTACCGTTTGGTAACACATGAGTATTAGGAGGTTAATAGATATGGGTAGTACACAAGCTACTGTCAAGGTCGCGGACATTCGGGACAATCCGGTTGCGCTTCGTGCGGTCAATAAGCAGTCGGAAGATTATTTAGGGATCGTAGACAGCATTAAACTGAAAGGTTTCACGCTGTCGGTTATCACAGTTCGGGAGAAGGAAGATCCAGAGAGTAAAGTAAAGTTTTACGAAATCATTGACGGTCTGCACCGTGTGACAGCAGCGAAGGACTTGGGACTTGAAGAAGTTCCGGCAATGATTTTGACTCTCGACGACGCGGAAACTTTGGAAGCTCAGGTGCTTGCGAATATCCATCACGTTGAGACGAAACCCGCCGAGTATGCTCTGCAAATGCGCCGTATGTTTGCCGCGAATTCAGCTCTTACGTTGCAGGACATGGCCACCAAACTTGGTAAGTCGTACCAGTGGGTGAATGACCGCCTGTCCTTGACCAAGATTTCCAACCCGGAGATCGTCAAGCTGATCAATGAGGGTAAGATTGTTCTGAGCAACGCCTACGCAATGGCAAAGATTCCGGACGAAGCTGAAAGGCTTAACTGGATTGATAGAGCTATGACGACTGCACCTGATGTGTTCATTCCAGCTGTCACAGCTCGCGTCAAGGAGATCAAGGAAGACAAGCGGCAGGGTAAAGGACCTTCCGAGGAGAAATTCACACCAGTCGCTCACATGCAGAAAGCTGCAGAAGTTAAGACGGAAATGGAGAAGGGTGAAAATGGTACTCGGTTGTGTACTGCCGAAGGCCTGAAGAAGGATGCCTTACTTGGTTTTGCGCTGGCGATCAAGTGGGTTCTTCATATGGATACTGCAAGTGTCGCTACGCAGCAAGCTGACTTCGAAGCCAGAGCACAGAAGAGCGCTGAGGACAAGACTCGTAAAGCTGCGGAACGCGCCGAACTGAAACTTGAGAAGAAGCAGAAAGAAGCTGAAGAAGCTGCTGCTCTTGCCAAGAAAGCGCATGAGGAAATGGAGAAAGCTGCAAAGGCTAAAAAGTAAGCCACGGTGCTACCCCCCAGCACCATTAAGTGTAGGGGCTTTCGCAGGGGAGTCCCTACAACTCTTTTAATTTGGTTGGTGCAGAAGTTAGGTTCAAGACTTACGAGTGGCGAACTGTCTGCTTTGTAGATCACCAACCATTATTTAACTTCCTGCAAACTTAACTTTTAAAAGGAGTCAATAATGACTGAAGAACAGAAGCCGCAGAATCAACTTGCAGAACTTGAGAAAAATGTTCAACTGGACAAGTTCAGTGACGATGCGTTTAACATGGTTGCAACACCTTCTAAGTTCCTGCCGAGGTTACAGTTGTGTACAAGTAGGACAGAAGCAGTTGGTGACGGACTCATTACAGCAAATCATTACGGTATCGTCAAGGGTAAGAAGAACATTGTGGATGCTGGTGAGGAAGTGGATTGCCTTGTTGTCTCATGGAGACCGAAAGCACTTGAGCTGGGTGCTGAAACTGTTTCCTGTTATAATCCTCAGCACCCTGAGTTCCAGAGAATTCAGGAAAGAGCTGACAATGAATCAGAGTCTGGTTGCATGTATGGTCCGGAGTTCCTACTCTGGTTACCTGATCAGACCGAATTTGTCACGTTCTTCATGGGAAGTATCTCAGCCCGCAATGAAGCTAAAAGCTTGAAGGCTTTGATGCGGAACTCAGCGACTTTGAAGTCGCAGAAGATCGAGACGAAGAAGTACAAGTGGTTCGCTCCTCTCTGCGTACCGCATAACTTGCCCATAAGTCCAATGCCTGATATGGGTTTGTTCGAGAAAGTATGTGAAGGTTTCTTGAATCCTGTTGTTGACGTTGAGAAAGTTTCTGAAGAAGAGGAAGAAACTGAAGCTGGTCGAGACAGATAGCTGGTGGGCAAGGTGGAGTCAAGTTCTCGCTGCTCTTGGCTCCATCTTTTATTAAAGACTTATTAACATGCAAGATATCATTGTTAGGCCAGCTAGTTTTCCGCAAATGGACTTTCAGTCTTTCGCTGAATTGTGGAAGTCCACTCTAAGTGAAAATCTCAATTTACCTATAGATTTGACAAAACCTTCCGCCTTTTTGGAAACTCTGGATGCTTTTGGTATAGATAAATCTTACCTTTGGCATCATGTTTCTTGCGGTTTCTTCATCAAAGCTTCCAAACAAATTTGTGCTGAGTTTTTCAGGTTTTGTACTTGTAAGTGCGTTAGATGGCCAGGCTTTATTGATGATCTACTCTTAGTCAGTGGTGATATTTATACTCTATGGCAGTTAGTAATAGTGCTTTGTAGTGATAATAAGCAAGTATCAATTAGATATATTGGTAATTGCTTATTCTTACTTCTGCAAAGAGGTGGATTTAAACCAATTTTTAATCGTTACACCAAAGCTCCATTAAATGACGGAACTTTTATTTTGAGGAGTAAATAATGTACAAAGTTGAAATTGATCCAGATGGTGATTACTGCCTTTACTTAAACGGAATACAGATACTTCATGAGAGGGATATCTATTTGCATGTTGGCGAGCGCGATGTAGAACCACTTTTTAACCTTGTGCGTGACGCACTGAATCAAGCTAACAAGAGGCAAGTCATTACACTTGATAGGAAGTTAGCAGCACTTGAAGGCAAGAATAATAAATGGTTTGGGGGAGCTACCACAGTTAGACGCTTTGAAGACTTTCCTGATCTTGGTTGGGATAACGGACTTTTCTATAAAGATGAGTAACTTCTTAATCCCTGACTTTGGTCATGTTAAAGATGACTTCTTTGAGAAGGTTACGAAAGAGGTTAAAAGAGAGCGCAAGAATATCTTTGGGGATAAGTTCTTTACTATAGATGATATGACTGATGAAGAGTTTACAGAGTGGGTTGAGAAACATGTACCATTTTAGGGGTAAGTAATGGATGAGATAAAGGTTAAGTTAAATGGATATTGGTATCCGGTTAAAGTTACGAAGATTAAAGAATTGCTTTTCTTGAAATTCTCTTACAATATGTCATTGATTCAAGAAATTAAAGTTATGGATGGTGCTCGTTGGCATCCTGATCAGAAGCTTTGGTCAATCAAGGACAACTTGAGGAATTGGTTTCAGCTTAATTTCTTAATGGGTAAGAATCCTTACAAGAAATATGATTCACCTTTAATTGATTTTATACCAAAGAGAACTAACTTATATGCTCATCAAATCGAGATGGTTAGGCATATCCTTACGAGGAACTACTGCATTATTGCTGGGGAAATGGGTACTGGAAAGACTTTAGCTGCTATTGAAGCAGCCGAAGCCTTAAACATGCGAAGTGAAGATGTTTGGTATATCGGACCGAAGTCAGGTGTGTTTGCAGTTGAAAGAGAGCTGAATAAATGGGAGTGTTCTTTTAAGCCACGGATGATGACGTATGAGAAATTAGTTAAAATCCTTAGGACTTGGGAAGATGATTGGCCAGCTCCAAAGTTCCTTATCCTTGATGAATCTTCTAAGATTAAGAATCCAACAGCAAAAAGAAGTCAATGTGCAATGGCTGTTGCAAATGCAGTCAGAGCTGAGCATAAAGAAAATGGTTATGTAGTTTTGCTGTCAGGGACACCAGCTCCTAGAACCCCTGAAGATTGGTGGCATCAGGCTGAAGTAGCCATGCCTGGATTCATAAGAGAGGGGAATATATTTAAGTTTAAGGGTAGACTTTGTGTAACTGAGGAAAAAGAATCAATGGCAGGTGGTGTATATAAAGCTTTAGTTAGCTGGTATGACAATGAGCTAAAATGCAAGACCTGTAGCGAGTTTGAGGAGCATGAGAACCATATACAATATTTTGAGCGCGAGGAAGAAGTACCATTGCAAGATGTTGAAGCAATTATTAAGGCTATTCGTGATGGTATTCCTGCGCCAGAGCCAGAAAAACGAATTGTGAAAATCTCTAACCCTAATTACCATTCTTTTGAGAAGTCAATCAATGAGGTTCAGAAACTGTATAAAAGAATGGCTGGCTTAGTTCTTGTTAAGTTCAAGAAAGATTGCTTAGATTTACCAGAGAAACAATATAAAGTCATTCATATTAAGCCAACAGCTAATATGTTACGCGCAGCAAAGGCTATTGCAAAGAATGCAAGAAGGAGTATACAAGCTCTTAGTTTACTGCGAGAACTATCAGATGGTTTTCAGTATGTAAAAACACCTGATGGTATGGAAACTTGCCCAGGTTGTTTCGGACATGGTAAAGCATTGATCTGGCATGGAGAAGAGCCGGATTTATTAGAACCAGTAGATGTTGAATCCCTTAATTATACAAAGTCAGAAGCAATATGTCCTCGTTGTGGAGGCGGAGGTGAGGTAGTTAGGTTTGTTAGAGATGTTAATGAAGTTAAATCACCGAAGGATAATGTATTGCTTGCTCACCTAGATGAGTATGAGGATGTAGGTCGCTTTATTGTTTGGGGTGGATTTACTGGGACTATAGATAGACTCAAGAAACTTGCACAGAAGGCAGGTTGGGTCGTACTGAGGGTTGATGGTAGAGGCTTTATTGGCTATGACTTGAATGATGCTCCAATTAGTAAGGATATCTTACTCGATGCTATGGATAGGTCTAATCCAAAGTATGATGAACTTTACCAGAAATATCCTAAGATTTGCTTCATAGGTCAGCCAAGAGCTGGAGGCATGGCTCTCACACTGACTGCATCGCCGATATCAATGTTCTACTCAAATGATTTTAGTGGCGAGGCTAGACCTCAGGCTGAAGATAGGTTCCATCGTATAGGCATGGATGCTAATAGAGGTGCTTTAATTGTCGATTTGATTTGTCTTGAAAGCGATCAACTTGTGTTAGACAACTTACTTCTGAAACGTGACTTACAAAACCTGTCTATGGGTGAATTATCCGACGCATTAAATAGTGGTAAGTTAGAAAGAAATTTATGGAGTGATGAAAATTAGTTTCCGAAGTACGAATAAGTGCCGTTATATACATTAGGGCATTCTTTTAATCAAAGGAGAAAAGCATGAATGAGATAGTCCAACTTAAGAAGGAACAGATTTTAGCTGACGCTGACTTTAACAGTCGTGGGTGGATAACCCCACTTGAAGTTGTTGAGTTGGCTAAAGATATTCAAAGCCATGGACTTATTAGTCCTGTTGTCGTAATTCCTTTAACAGGCAATATTAAGAATGCACTTAACGTTGATTCAACGCATGAAGAAGAATATTTGCTTGTAGCTGGCTACCGCAGGCAGATGGCAGTCTTCACTGTCAACAAGTTTGAAACAATTGATGCAATTATTAGACCTAATATGACTATTGCTGAAGCTAGAATGTTTAACCTTTCTGAAAATCTTAATAGAAAGGATTTAAATATTCTACAAGAAGCTAAAGCCTTAGAGAGGATCAAGAATGCTGGGATCAGTAGAAGTGTTCTTGAAGCAACCTTGGGTAAGTCTTGGGGATATCTTCGAGCAAGATTTTACCTGCTTGATTTGCCAGAGGATGTTCAACAAGAAGCTGCCCTTGGTGTTTTGAGCCAACAGGATATTGTTGACCTTTGGACAATTCAGAAGAAGGGAACCAAAAACGACGTTTATCAGTATGTAAGAGAAGTCAAAGGTGCCAAAGCAAGGGGCGAAAAGAAACCAAGACTTATTGATAAGCATCGTGCAAAAGATACCTCCAAGAGAGTTAAAAGAACTCAAAGTGAAATGGTTAAGATGCTGGATCATATTATGGAGACAATCGGCCCTGGCTTACACAGCAGACTTTTAGCTTGGTGTACTGCCAACATCTCAAGTGATGAACTTTATAAAGATTGTGCATACTATGCTGAACTTAATGACAAGATTTGGTATACTCCTTTAGTTATTGATGAAAGAGGTATCACTGAGGAAGAAACACGGCTTGAAGAAACAAGGAAACACAACAGCTAATGTACTTTTTAGATGTTGAATGTGTCGGATTCTATGGAGTTACTGTTACAATACAGTATGCTCGTAATGACGAGCCTGTTGAAATTTGGAATGTTTGGACAAATAAGGTTTGTGACACCATATCCTTAATAGAAGACTTTGTCAATGAGCCTGATGGTATCGTTGGTTTCAATATAGCCTTCGATTGGTTTCACATTTACAAACTGTATACAATTTTAATTCAGTTTCGTGATCCTGACGCTTATCCAATTGACCATATCA
>Ga0307377_10005325_pt1 | contig 13833 bp, 12 predicted proteins | sample TR3MG_FD_202535 | JGI IMG/M metagenome (GOLD analysis project Ga0307377, IMG submission 202535) | Soil microbial communities from Risofladan, Vaasa, Finland - TR-3 | ecosystem: Environmental > Terrestrial > Soil > Coastal area > Acid sulfate soil | place: Finland: Risofladan, Vaasa | collected... | reverse complement strand
ATTAACCCATCGATTGTTTTGCACTAGACAATTATAGGGAAAAAATCATGGGTAACCAGTAAGATAAAGGTAGGGGATGGATGTTTACCATGAGGAAGATACGATGTTAAGGAACTCTTGCTCGAGGAATGTTAAAGAGCGTCCCGGACGGGTCATCAGGGCGACATCCCAAGAGAAGGAAAATTCAGGGACCTTAACTTCGACCAAACCCGATGGGGCAACCAAGCGCCTGGGCAAAAAAGTAGTTGTGTCGGCTTGTTGGGCCATCGGTAAAGCGCCGGCGAGCGGTAGGCGAAGAAGCGGGCCAGATTCGGGATTGAGCTGGCGCAAATTCTCAATGTAAGCGTGGAACGAGGGCCCCCAGTGAATCAGCAAAACCCTGTAACACAGTATTTGGGCAATGGTCACGTCTGTCAGACCGGCAAGCTCATGGTCTGGCGCAACCGCCACCACCATCTCGTCATGAAGGGTAAGCAATAATTGGGAACGGGCCAAGAATTTTGGGAAGGCTGCCGCCAAAGCCAGGTTTATCAAGCCATCTGCTAGCTGGCTGACCACGTAATCAGAATTACCGGTGTCGATGAACAAATCTGCCTTCGGAAAGGCCTTGCTGAATTTGTCAACGACCTCAGGCAATAGATAGGTGGCAACTGAAAACGGGCAGCCAAGCCTCACCTGTTCGGCTGCTACCTTATGGTGATCCCGGGCTAATTCCTGTGCGGCTTCAAAGATGGCTATGGCCCGTTCCGCATAGGGGAGAAAAGCCTCCCCTAATGGCGTAAGCTTGATTGGGCGCGACCGGCGATCGATCAGTTGGCCGCCCAGACTAAGTTCTAGCTGGTGAATGCGCGCGCTCAGGGATGGCTGTCGCAGATTTAGCTGCTGGGCCGCCTGGGTGAAGCTGCCTTCTCGGGCAACGGCTACGAAAGCCAACAATTGACGGAATTCCATGTCTGTACGCCTGATAATAGGTTATGCCTCGGAAAACGATGGCCTTCATGAGCCGTGTTCGCACACAACCTTATGCATAGCCGATGATATATTATAGAAGAAATCTATAATTATGATAGGTAATATTGCCTTGAGCCTAGAGTAGGTTCATGTTAATGTTCTCCAACGTGATACCATGACCAAACGAATTCTTTATATTGAAGATCATTTCAATAATATGCTGTTGCTGAAACGAATCGTTCTGGCAGAGGGGCATGAATTTTTAACGGCCGTCGATGGTGAAAAGGGCTGGGAATTGGCCAAGAGCGGGCAACCCGATCTCATCTTCATAGACCTGCATCTACCCGGGGAGGTCGATGGCTTCGAATTATTGCGCCGCCTAAAGAAAGATAACGATCTCAAGCGGATTCCGGCCGTCGTTTTAACCGCCTATGGTCATGGTGACGCTGAGATTCGGGCAAAAGAGGCCGGGTGTGATGATTTTTTGCATAAACCTGCTGATATTCGCCAGGTGAGGGCCGTCATTCGCCAGTATCTTGGCGCCGCGGAACAAAATGTGTTCTCTACCCAGGCGATCCTTGCTCGTCCGGGCATTACCCAAAATGCCTGATTAAGCTTCTGTGTCGCCGCTTACCCTCGTGACGATCAACCAATCATATTTCAGGTGGCCCAGTGAACTACCTAACTGACCTCGAATGCTCCCATTGTCATGAACACCACGACGCCGATCAATTGCTGAGATTGTGTCCGGATTGCGGTTATCCCTTATTGGCGCGATATGATTTAATCAAAGCCGCCAGGGAAATTGATCTCGACGAATTGTCGGTACGGCCTGCAGGATTATGGCGCTATGAAGAGCTGCTGCCTGTTCGCGATCCCGTCTTTCGCGTTTCTTTAGGTGAAGGCGGAAAGCCAATCTTGCCTATACCTCAACTTGGACATCACCTTGGCCTGAAGCAACTCTATCTAAAAGATGAAGGGCAGAATCCCACGGGAAGCTTCAAAGCCCTTGGCCTTGCCGTTGCCGTGAGCCGGGCGTTGGAGTTAGGAGTGACGGAATTTGTGATTCCTACGGCCGGTAACGCCGGTGGGGCTTTATCGGCTTATGCTGCCCGGGCGGGGGTGCCCGCCCATGTTTATATGCCGCAGGATGCACCGTTGATTAATATTCTTGAAGTCCAAATGACCGGCGCCGACCTCCACCTGGTTAACGGTCTGATTAATGATGCCGGCCGGGAGGCTGCCGTGGCCGGGGCCGATGCCCAGTGGTTTGATGTCTCGACTCTCAAAGAACCTTACCGCCTCGAGGGTAAGAAGATAATGGGTTACGAATTAGCCAAAGCGTTTAACTGGCAATTGCCGGACGTGATTATCTACCCTACCGGAGGGGGAACAGGGCTGATCGGGATGTGGAAAGCCTTTGATGAGATGGAGGCCATGGGCTGGATTGGGAGCCATCGACCTCGTATGGTTGCCGTTCAGGCTGAAGGCTGTGCGCCTATTGTCAAAGCACATCTGGCAGGAGCCGATGAAGCCGAACCCTGGGAAAATGCACATACATTGGCCGGCGGCTTGCGCGTTCCGGTGGCCATCGGCAGTAGGCTGATGTTGGCAGCGCTGAGAGATAGTAAGGGTACGGCTTTGGCTGTATCCGACAATCACATTCGTGAGTCTCAAGTATTGTTATCAACTAGCGAAGGGATCTTCGCCTGCATGGAGGGAGCGGCTACAATCGCGGCGTTACAATCTCTGAACGCTCAGGGCTGGTTAGAGCCTGACGAAAAGGTGTTGGTATTCAACACTGGCACCGGCCTTAAGCACCGTCTGACCCTGGCCTGAAATAAAAATTGCGCTGCTGAGAGGAGACCAGAATTGCGGCGCCCACCTATCAATAGAGGCAAATCATGAGCGACCTGGTAATCACCCAGAAGAATAAGGCCATCTTTGAAATAATCTTGAACCGGCCAGAGAAGCGAAACGCCATCAACCTGGCTTTGTATGAAGCTCTAGGTGTCGCTGTCAATGAAGCCGCCCGAACTGAGGGCATCCGGGTGGTTTTAGTCAGGGGTGAAGGCCAGGCTTTTTCCTCTGGCATCGACCTGGGTGCGTTTCTGGAATTTGCTCAGAAATATGGCCCTGGCTGGCAACAGCGAGTGCGTTCGATAACCCATGATTTTCAAGATGTATTGACCAGGCTTGAGCGGTTGGAAGTGCCGACAATCGCCCTTATCCATGGCTATTGCCTGGGCCTGGCTCTGGAGATTGCCCTGGCCTGTGACATACGAATTGCGGCTGAGGGGACTATGATGGGCTTGTTGGAGACACGCTTGGGGCTTATTCCTGATGTTGGGGGCACTACCCGGCTAACCCGGCTGGTTGGGCCGGCCAGGGCAAAGGAACTCATTTTTACCGGCCGCCAGATTGATGCAACGATGGCCGCTGCCTGGGGGATTGTGAATTATGTTGTTGCCGGGGATGAACTGCAGGGCAAAGCCGATGCGCTGGCGGCCGAAATACAGCTGGCGGCGCCACTGGCTGTAGGCATGGCCAAACGAATTGTCGACGGTCTGGCCGATATCGATCGGGGTCTGATGATCGAAGGCTGGGCGCAAAGCCAGCTATTTGCCTCCGAGGATTTCCAGGAAGCTGTGGAGGCTCTTATGATGAAAAGGGATCCACAATTCAAAGGCAATTAAGTCGCCGCCCGTCGCTCGCCCTCTTCAGCTAATTCTGGCGGATGCGATCAGACGAACAGTCATTAATCCTATCTAGGGACCTGGCGCTTACCCCTTTGTTTGTGAAAGATGATCCAGGCTGCTGCACCGCTAAATAAAAGGAATAGCCCCAAAAAAGTGAAGCGAATGGTGGCTGAAGGTGATGTCCGGGCAGCATTGCCGGGATGAAGCACCCGTTCTGTACTGCTCACAGAGTAAATGAGGAATGCGGCCAATAAGAGGAAAAGGACCCCTTTGAGGCGATCAGGTATAGGCAAAGTGGCCATAAACTGAACAATAAAACCAAGCGCCAAAATCTCTAAGGCGCTGTTGGTCCTTGGCTCTTGCCAAAAAACTGCCCCCCAGTTGATCCTTGCGGCAAGAATACTCATCACAAGACCGGCGGCAAACATGGCCAAGGCTACCCAGCCGATGGTTTTAGCCCAATCCAATAACGCCTTATGATCGGTTATGGCCGTGGCAAGACCCAGAATCCCCGCCACAACCAGCCCAATCATTCCCGCCCAGGTAAAGGCTACGTGGATATAGACAGACTTGATGCCTTCCCCAAGAGTCTGTTCGGCCGGTGCGACGATCAGCAGAATGGCTGCCAGCGAGAGAATCCCGCCCAAGACAGCCCAGAACCGTTTGTTTGAAACAGGGATTACGGGCATTGAATTCTTGTTGATTGGCGCTTGTTCTGACATTGGCGGTCGGAGCAGAAACGAGAGAATCTATGATTAGAATCTTTCCTATTTGAGCGTTTTTTGGACGACTTGAGCTACCATTTCTCGGATAGCTGCCTCGTCGACGGGCGGCGGCTGAAGCCTTGGCAAGTGAGGGGCGGTGCTATCAGCCGTTGGATGATTATCTGCGGTGATCTCACTCGGTTGGTTATGCAAGCGCATTGTCGGCGCATGATCACCACCCAGATGGCACACGCCACAAACAGCGCAGAACTCAGTTGCCTCTCCTTCCCTGGCCAGCCCTAGATCCGCTCGCTGTTTAAGGAGCTTGGCGACTTCTTCTGCCGGCAAAGGATTGACGACCCCTAGTTGGGCGAGCATAAAGCCAATGCGGGCATTTTGTTCAACCGTCTCCAGCCTCATGAAGGCTTCCATGGGATCGCGGCCGACAGTGATTGAACCATGGCGCTGCAACACCAGGGCATCATGGCTGGTGATCAACTCTTGGATCACGCGGATACTCTCCGTGGATGCAGGGGTGGCGTATTCAGTGGTAGGAATCAGTCCTAAGAAAACGATGACCTCTGGTAACAGACAATCGGCCATCGGAATGCCGGCGATAGAGAGAGCGATGGTTATTGGCGGGTGGGCATGAACTACCGCATCAATATCTGGTCGTCGGCGGTAGGCCTCCAGGTGGAGCGGTAATTCGCTGGTTGGTTTCAATTTTCGATTATGAATCGAACCAGGACCAATCCGCTGTCCATCCTCATCGATCATTACCAATTCGCCTGGATCCAGAAACCCTTTATGCAGACCGGAGGGGGTTATCAGCAGCCGGCCGGGGCTGAGACGGGCAGAGATGTTGCCATCGCTGGCGTTGATAAAGCCTTTTTCGTACATGAGCTGGCCAACCTGGACGATCTCCTGGCGCAGTTGATACTCGTTTCTATTCATTTCCGGTATTTTTCAACTTCGGCAACCAGATATTTTGGCCGGCCATTGAAGAGTTGATAATCAATCTCTTTATGGGCAATTTGGGTCAGGATATCGTTCAAGGCTCTGTTGACCGGAGTAGGCAGATCGACCACCTGTCCGGCATCAGCGACCGCCCCATTATGATAGGTTACCTCGTTTTGTTCACGGCCGGACATCAAGTCGATGTGAAATGAGGGCATCTTGTTTCCCCGGCTCGAACCAACGATACTCGTTAATATGGGTTTAACTACAGACTTGGGAAGCCGGCGGACGGCTGTGGATAGACGCTTGGTGGTGACTCCAGGTAGATCGATAATGTCTATGTTATTAACTTTCATCACGTTTAGGGCTTCTTTTAACATATTCATTTCCATGTCGAAGGTAGGTCTAAAACTGTAAACGACCTTGGGCTGTCGATTTAAGATCGCTGACGAGGCGTTGCCAATCATATTCACCAGGGCTTTCGACCATTTCAAGGAGAGGTAGTCGTCAACGGCAATGGTATCCAGACCTGCGCCTGAAAATAGGGTAACCCACTTTTTGATATCTAGCCCTGCTTGTGTTGGCGCTAATCCCAGACCACGATCTGAGCGCTCGACGACGATGCTGTTTGCGGTTTCATAACTTAACGGGGTGGTCAACGATCCGGCGATAATCCGTTCACGGCCAAGCTCCTCACCGAATAACTCTTCAATGCCAATGCCGTTTTGCATGGTGATAATCGCCGGCGCCGCCGGGTAAAAGGCAACCAGTTCATAGAGGGCTGCCTGCGCATCATATGATTTAACGCAAAGAACAACCAGATCATAATATTTTTCATTTTCAGTTGCCTCACGCAATGATGGAAGAATTTTAGGTCTGGTTTGCAGTCGTTTTCCGTCTTCGAGTAGAGTGAGTCCGTTTGTTTTGATGGCCTCAGACGCTGGACGGCGGGATACGAGGGTTACCGCGTGTCCGGTTTGCGACAATCGGGCTCCCAAGTAGCTTCCGACCGCGCCGGCGCCAAAGATCAAAATATCCATTCGGAATGCTCCAAGCGGCTGATAGTTAGTTCGTTATCAGAATGAACAGAAATGATACGCAAAGGCGTGGAGTGTGTCCAGTTAGTTAATCTGGCAGGCGAGAGCCGATAAATTCAGGGTGTCCATTCAAGAACTCTGCAATCAACCCGGCCCGTTTCCCGGCCAACTGTAGTCGATTTACCATGATTCCCCCATCAGCGGTCCGCACCGCGGCCGAACCTGGCACCGCCACAACCTGGCCCGGCTCTCCGGCAGGTAATTCATCATGGGCTAGCACTTTTGCGGCCAGCACTTTTAACCTTTTCCCCTGCCAGGCGGTGAAAGCACTGGGCCAAGGGGACATGGCCCGAATTTGGCGATCTATCTGGCTGGCTGGCTGGTTCCAATCAATAACCCCAGCATCTTTCGTGAGCATAGGCGCATAGGTGGACAGGGTATTGTCCTGATCTTCCGCTACCAGCCCCCCATCCAGAATTCTGTCCAAATTATTATCAAGCATCTTCGCGCCTAAGGTGGCCAGGCGATCATGGAGCGTCTCCGCTGTTTCATCAGGTTGGATCAAGATTTTTTGCCGAACGTACACAGGTCCGGTATCTAGCCCTTCGTCCATACGCATTAAACTAACACCGGTCTGCTCATCTCCGGATAGAAGGGCGTATTGTATTGGCGCAGCACCTCGCCAGCGCGGCAGCAAAGAAGCATGGATATTCAGACATCCCTTTGGAGGGAGGTTCAGGAGGTGAGTTCTCAATATCTGGCCGAAGGCAGCGACAATGATGATATCCGGCGCCCATTCGCGTATTGGCTCAATCGCCTCCTCACTACGTAAGGAGATCGGCTGGTAAAAGGGGATATTGTTGGCCAGGGCGGTTACCTTTACCGGAGACGGCAGCAATTGACGGCCACGCCCGGCTGGCCGGTCTGGTTGTGTCACTACGCCAACCGTTTGATGGTTGGCGATTAAGCTCTCTAAGCAGGGCACAGCAAAATCAGGCGTGCCCATGAAGACAATTTTAGCCATCAAACATTCTACTCCTTCATTTGAGCGACCCGTCTTCGTAATGCGAAAGCGGGTACGACCGCCTTTTCCTTAGCTACTGGGCAATCAATTGTTGTACGGCCGAGACAGCCTCGGAGAGACCGGCCGCTTTATTTGGGTCGCCGTCATTAACTGTTATAACATTATTTAGATCGCCGTCGCTGACGCTTAGCGTGAAGGTGAAGAAATCACAACAGATATTGGCTGGTTTGGGTTGGCCAAGTTCAAAAAATCCCGTTGCCTCGATTGTTTTAAGGAGTTCGTTGATGTCGGCCGGGGCAACGGATAATTCTTGATCATCCGGAGTCACAATCAGACCATTGTCATAAATGGTCCAGGTTAGATCAACTCCGGCAAAACCACCTTCCTGGTGAAAAACGATGACCGGTTGCCCTGTTTCCTCTGGATGCTCACCGGAGATGTCGTCTGGTGACAAAGAAGGTGTTGAGAATGCGGCCGGCAGCGGGGTCGGGCTTACCGTAGTGGCGGTCAGTGACGGCGTTGGGCTTGCCGTTGCAGTGACCCGCGCTGGCGGGTTCTCCTGAAGCGGTCCGATAGCTGTGGCTACGGCTAAAGGGGCGGCCGGTTCGGATGAGGGTGCAGCACAAGCGGTCAGGACCATCATCAACAGAAAGACATAAACCTTCTTCAATCTATTTATTCTCCGCTCTCAAATGGGTACGAAAGAGTCTGCTTAAACATTGTATGGGAACGAATAAACTCAAATACAGCCGGCCATACGATGCTGTGAGACTTGTCAAACGGCCGCATCAACTCATGCCCGGCATCCTCAATAAAGAGTAATTCCTTAAAAGAATTTGGCAGTTGATCGAATAGCTTTTGGGTATTCGCCGGATCAACGGCAATATCATCGCCCCCCTGAATGATGAGAGCCGGGAGGTCCAGGGACGGCCACAGTTTACGACCCATATCAAGAGTTTTGCGCATTTCGTCGATAGCTCCGGTAGGCACCCGGGCCATCTCGGGCAACCTGGCCTGGACCTCCGGATCATCTAAATCCAGTGTCGGATCAAAATCCAGTAATCGCTGGTTGATCAATTTTCGCAATCGTCTCATGCGCAGCGGATTGAACCAGGGCATTACATAGCGAAGCAATGCCAGCGCTCGGATACGACTATCCGGGATGTCATAAGCCGGGGCTAACATGATCATCCCCTTGATATCGCCATGCCGGATAGCCAGATCGGCACACAGGATGGTGCCCATAGAATGACCCATTAGAAATAGCTCATCGCAACTAGCCCGGGCCGTGATGTAGGCTTCTTCGGCTTCATCAAGCCACTCCTGACGGTTGACGTTATACATTTTATTTGGCAGTTCACCATGCCCAGGAAGGAGGGGGCAGTGGACGTATAGACCCCGCCCAGCCAAGTATTCGGCCATTGGGCGTGAACTAATCGGTGCGCCCATAAAGCCATGGAGCATCAGGCAGCCGACCGGCCCGGCAGTGAAGGTGTAAGCCCGCCTTTCTGGCACGACGGCGTAGGTTGGTTCAAATGGCATTTAGCTTCCTTTAACTCACTGTTTTGCAGATATTACCAGCCAGTATACTTTGGCGATTCAGGCAATGCCAGCAGGGTGTGACAATATTCGGGTAAAGGCTATGGTATCTGTTCGGCATCATTCAATACCAACAGCATTGCGGCCGGAGCGTGGTAAAATAACAACTTATGCCAATTCGTGTGTTGTCTGATCAGCTTGCTTCCCAAATCGCCGCTGGCGAAGTTGTCGAGCGGCCGGCCTCAGTGGTGAAGGAATTAGTCGAAAATGCTATCGACGCTGGGGCTACCACTATCAACCTGGATATCCGGGAAGGTGGCCGAAAGCTGATCCAGGTTTCCGATAATGGATCAGGGATTCCGTCTACCGAGGTTGAGACGGCTTTTCTGCGTCACGCGACATCAAAATTAGAATCCGCTGAAGATCTAACAACGATTTTTACCCTTGGTTTTCGGGGAGAAGCACTGGCGGCGATTGCGGCGGTTAGCCTGGTGACAACCGTCAGCCGAAGCGAGGATGAGCTGACCGGAGTCCGGCTAACCCTGGATGGCGGACGGCTGACAAGTCGCGAGGCGGTCGGCGCCCCTCCGGGAACGGTCATATCAGTCGCCAACCTGTTTTACAATGTACCGGCCCGCTTAAAATTCCTAAAATCGGTGACCACCGAAAAACGGCACATTGATGATTTTATAACCCGCTATGCACTGGCCTATCCGGAGATTCGATTTCGACTGACCCATGATAATCGGATTACATTTCAGAGTACCGGCCAAGGAAGCCGGCGAGAGGTGTTATCATCAATTTATGGTCCCGATACCGCGAAACAACTTTTACAGATTAACGCGCTGGCGGCTACGCCAGAGGATGAAGCAGTTGAACCTCTCACACCGCCAAGCAGATCAAGCATCATGGTCAGGGGGTTCATTGGCCCCCCGGGGTTGAACAGGTCAAATCGTGGGCATATCACGCTCTTCGTAAATGGGCGTTGGATCCAGGACCATCGACTGGTTTATGCGGTCATCCAGGCTTATCACACGCTGCTACCCACCGGCCGGTTCCCCATAGCGGTTATATTCCTTGATATACCAACGACCGACCTCGACGTGAATGTGCATCCGGCCAAAACGGAAGTACGCTTTCACCAGAGCAGCCATGCTTTTAGCGCAGTCCAACGAGCTGTGCGGGAAGCCCTGGTTGCAGATAGCCCGATTTCTCAGGCGACACATTTTTCCTCTTTTCAGAATCCCGGCTGGGGCGGTTCTCTCGACCAGCAATCATTTCGGCGACAAGATGAGCCCAGGGATCAAGGGCGCCTGGGTTTAGACTGGGCCGCTGGTGATGCCAGACCGATAACGGCTCAAAGTGATAACCAGGAAAGAGAGATCAACCAGTTGGGTGGCGGGCAATTGCCAATCATGCGAGTCGTCGGCCAGGCCGGCAACGCCTACATAATCACTGAAGGACCAGATGGACTGTACTTGATTGATCAACATGCCGCTCATGAACGCATACTTTATGAACAGTTTATGGACGCCTGGGAGGAGCATAACGGACAGGAAGGGATGATTGCCCAGGGATTAGTCAACAGCGCGGCCGTCTACTTATCCCCCAGCCAGGCCACTCTGCTGAATGACCAACTTGATCTGCTGACTCGTATTGGATTCCAAATTGAGCCTTTTGGCCCAAATGCTTTCATGGTTCGTAGTATCCCGGCCATGCTGGGAAAATTGGATCCGGCCAAGGCTTTGATAGAAATGGTTGAGGATATAGAGCGTGGGGAAGTGCCGTTGAAAAGCACCATCGAATCCCGGATTATCTTGCGAGTCTGCAAATCGGCCGCGGTAAAGGCCGGTCAGACGCTCAGCCTACCTGAGATGGAGGCCATGATTCGCCAGTTAGAGCAGTGTGATAATCCCCATACCTGTCCCCATGGCCGGCCGACTTTAATCCACCTTTCCGTCAATCAACTTGCCCGGCAATTTGGCCGTAATTGAAGCCTGTTTTCCTTTCGAATTGACTGCGACTATGGATTCACCCCCCAACGAACAGACAAGTAACAACAATAATGATGTATCGACCCGATTGATCCTGATTGCTTCTCTGGCCATCGTGGCTGTCTTGGCGGTGATCCTCTATTGGCCGACATTGCGCTTGCCGCTCTTGTACGACGATCTGCTCCATATCCGTATTACCAAGGGCTTGGATTTTGCCAGCGTGTGGTTGCCCACCCAGGATTTTGGTTTCTACCGGCCGCTTACTTTTCTCCCATTGCTCATAATTAAACAGCTTTTTGGCCACTATCCGGCCGAACTGCTACACGGAATCAACGTTGCCCAGCAGGCGATCAATGCTGTCTTGCTCGGTTCCCTCTCCTGGCGTCTTTGGCAAAAGGTCCACTGGGCCCTGGCTGCCGGACTCTTGTTGGCGTTGTTCCCATTTTCATACCAGGCTATTGCCGTTTACGGTCACAATGTTCACCCGGCAACGGCCGGCCTTTTGCTCTTAGGATTGCACACTTATTTATCCACGATCAGGACCGGACGCCATCGAAGAGTCTGGCTGATTGGGACCACGGCTATCTTTTTGTTGGCTTTGTTAAGCCACGAATCCGCGGTGTTGTTTGGCGCATTCGCCGCATTTGTACAGTGGAATGACGAGGGGCACTTGCCGCCGCTGACTTTTTCCGATCCTGGTCGTAGCCTACGAGCGCTTGCCAGGCAGCCCTGGCTTTTTTACCTGGCATTGGGCCTGATCTATCTCGTAGCCTACCAATTCTTGCCGCTCAGCCGGGCGCCACAGGCGACCTTCTCAGCTGGGGCCGCATGGCTTAAGTTGCTCTATGTATTGCAGGCGGCAGTTTATCCCATTGCCTGGTTCGGTCATTTTTTACCTCAGACATCGACTTGGAATGTGGTCACCGTCCTGTTTGGCTTGGTGATTGCCCTGGGACTGACGGCCTGGAGCGCCCGCGATAATAGCAATCGCTTGCCATTACTTATGGGTTGGGCCTGGTGGTTCCTGGCGACAATGGTCATAGCCATTCCTTTATCCGTCAACTACCTGTTGCATGGTCCCCGTCTGTTATATATCAGTAGCATTGGCCTGGCTATTTTATGGCCGGTCCTGTTGCAGCCCCTGTGGCGCATGCAGAAATTTGGACGTTTGCTCTGGTTTATTTGCCTGGCCTTTGTTCTGCTTACGAGTTGGCTATTCGTTCGTGATCGCTTGCTGTCTTACAGCCGGCTGACCGGGCCTGTCGGCGTCGTTGAAGCGGTTATGGAAGATCGCCCAGCCGAGGAGGGCGTGCTGCTCATCAATCTATTGAGTTGGCTGGCGCCGGAAAAGAATAGTTATCCGGTAGGGGTGGAATTGGTAGCCATGCTCGGTGACTATATCTTTGTCGAAGAACTTTTTTCCGAGAAGTTGTTGGTGGACCGGCCGGTGCAGGCAATCCGAATCCCAGACCTGCTGGCTGAGGCAGAATACAATTATGGGATACACGAGCAGACCGCCGGGAGCCACATTGAAGGTGATTGGACACCTGGAGGCAGCCAATTGTTTGTCACCCGTTTTGCAGAAGCAGGACCGGAAAGCCAGCATCTGGGCAGCATAGTGCCCGGTGGCGAAGCGCCCGAACCAGTGGCGACGATTGGTTCATACGAGTTACTGGCTGCAGAGGCGGCGTATTGTGAAAGTTCTGTCCACCTTACCTCAACCTGGGATATTACAACGATCGGTGGAAATAGGAATGAAATTACCTCGACAACGTCCTTATTTGTGCAACTTCTTGGTGAAGATGGCCTTTTGATCTCTCAGGCGGATGGCCCGCCGCTTACGTTGCGGCCGGACCTGGTTCGCTTACCCCAGGGCTGGTGGATAAACGATGTCCGTGAACTGCCGGCCGAGGGCGCCGAGGGGGGGCAAATTCTCCTTGGCGCCTATGATTTTGTCAACGGGGAGCGGTTTCCCGCGCTGGACGGGCAGGGTAATGCGCTGCCTGAAAATGCCCTGGTTATTCCGCTTAGTGATTGTTCCTAGGCGAGTAATCCTACTGCAATGGCAAACAGGCGGCTTTTTATATGTTAGCGAAGGGTTAAAATGACGCTGTCGCCGGCCGGGTTGCCGGCGATATCTAACAAGGGAACACTCTCCAAACTTGGGTAGTTATAGATGCCGGTGCGCACCGATGCCGGGATTTCCATACCCTCCGCCCAGGGAAAAGTATAGAAGCTTATCACCCGATCCCCTGACTGCCACTGCCCTGGCGAAAAGATGGGGCCATCTGCCTGGGCTAAGCGTGTTTCTTCCTCATCCAGCAGGTGATTGAAAAAGTGATATTGAGCCTGGTCGGGATTATCTCCAGTTTGCCAGTAAATGCGCCAGATGGCCGGTTCCCCGGCCGGGACCACAAGATCATCATAACCGTACAAGGTAACCCAATTGGCAAAAAGATGTGATGCCTCGAGCATGTTCTCAGGAACAGGCGCACTATCAGCTGAAAGGGTCAGGATCTGAAGTTCCCCTTCCCCCTGCCGGAGTTGGATGGGAGTCAGATGGCTTGCTGCCTGGCGATAGGCGATGGCTCCCTCTGTATTGGCTTCTGGGCTCAGAATAACAATGGCTTCGTTAGCAGGGAATAGGGCTGACTGGTTGATATCCACGAATCGATGGGGGCTATCCCGTAAAAGCACATCAAAAACGGCGGCGAAGGAGTCCTGTTTCGGATTTTCGCTACTGCCGCCAATGATTATTTCCTGCCCATTTTCCTGGGATTGCCTCAACCTGGCCAGGTCAACAGCTTGCCGGTAATAGGTAACTGGCGTGCCATAGCCGCCAGGTGTCGCCTGTTTGCTTATGAAACCGAACAAGGATAACCAGACCCACACCAGGGTGACGGCTGAAAAACCAAAGACAGTCCATGC